>Ga0114942_1000273_pt1 | contig 14491 bp, 10 predicted proteins | sample LowerColdCreek_FD_88674 | JGI IMG/M metagenome (GOLD analysis project Ga0114942, IMG submission 88674) | Groundwater microbial communities from Cold Creek, Nevada to study Microbial Dark Matter (Phase II) - Lower Cold Creek | ecosystem: Environmental > Aquatic > Deep subsurface > Groundwater ... | reverse complement strand
TCGCTATGAGCGCATCCAGGCCTATGGCCGCTTCAGCGACACCAAGAATCGCTGAATCTGACGTTGTCGCGGTCGCCTTCAGCGGTGGCCTCGACTCCACCGCGTTGCTGCATGTCGCCACCCGGTCGGGTGCGCGCGTGCTTGCCCTCCATGTCCACCATGGCCTGCAGCCGCAGGCGGATGACTGGGCGGCGCATTGCGAGGGCGTAGCGCGCGAGTTCGGCGCCGACTTCGCCTGCACGCGGCTGAGCGGCGCGCCTGGGCGTGGCGACAGCATCGAAGCCTGGGCCCGCGAAGGGCGGCACCGCGCGTTGCACGACATGGCCGTTGCCGCCGGCGCCGACCTGCTGCTGCTCGCGCACCATCGCCGCGATCAGGCCGAGACCTTTCTGCTACAGGCCATGCGGGGCGCGGGCACGGCGGGTCTGGCGGGCATGCCGCGCGCGCAATGGCGCGACGGCCTTTGCTGGGCCAGACCGTGGCTTGAACAACCGCGCGAGCTGATCCAGGCCTATGCCGAGCGGCATGGGTTGCGCTGGATCGAAGACCCGAGCAATGCCGACACGCGCCATGCGCGCAACCGCTTGCGGCAGGCGATCTGGCCGGCCTTCCCTGCGGCCGAGGTGGGGCTTGCCCAGTCGGCGCGCTGGGCGCAGCAGGCGCAGGTGCTGGCGGCCGAAGTCGCTGCGGAGGATCTGGCCCGCCTGGCCACGCCGGCGCGGCTGGACCTCGCGGCCCTGTCCCATCTGTCGCCCGCCCGCGCCAGCAACGCGCTGCGCGCCTGGCTGGCGCAGCGCACCATCGCGCCGGCGAGTCTGGTAGAGCGTCTGCTGGCCGAATGGCGTCCCGGGAAGACGCTGTCCTGGCCCGCACCGGGCGGCGAGCTGCATGCCTACCGTGACGGGCTGCATTGGGCCCAGGCGTCGGTCGAATCCCCACCGCCAGCCACCATCGATCTGAGCCACCCGGGCCTGCATCCACAACCCGGCTGGCATGGCGCCTGGCTTGTAGAGACGGCCGGTTCCGGTGTCAGCCCCGCACGGCTGGCCAGCCTGACCCAGCGCGCCCGCGCGGGGGGCGAGCAGTTCCAGCGCGCGCCGAAGTCAGCACCGCGCAGCCTGAAGAAGGCCTGCCAGGAAGCCGGCCTGGCGCCCTGGCGACGTGGCGGGCCACTGTTGTTCGATGGTGAAGGGCGCCTCATCGCCGTTGCCGGGCTGGGCATGGACGCCCGTGCCTTCGCCGATCAAGATGAGCCGCGACTGGCTCTAAGCTGGCTGGACGACTCCGCCTTGCCTCAGCGCGAAGGCGCGGCCGATTCAGCCGCCTAAAATGATGGGTTTGCGAGCGCGCCGTCCCGGCGGCTCACCTTCAGCCTTCGCTCAAACACATGGCTCTGATCGTCCACAAGTACGGCGGCACCTCGATGGGGTCCACCGAGCGCATCCGCAACGTCGCCAAGCGCGTCGCCAAATGGGCGCGCGCCGGCCACCAGATGGTGGTCGTGCCCTCGGCGATGAGCGGCGAGACCAACCGCCTGCTCGGTCTGGCCAAGGAGTTGTCGCCCGCCAAGCACACGCAGGCGCTGGCACGCGAGCTGGATGCCATCGCCGCGACCGGCGAGCAGGTCTCCGTCGGCCTGTTGGCCATTGCTCTGCAGGCTGAGGGGCTGGAAGCGGTCAGCTATGCCGGCTGGCAGGTGCCCGTAGCCACTGATTCGTCCTACACCAAGGCCCGCATCGAGAGCATCGATGACAAGCGCGTGCGAGCCGACCTGGCTGCGGGCAAGGTGGTCGTCATCACCGGCTTTCAAGGCATCGACCCGGAAGGCCATGTCACGACGCTGGGTCGTGGCGGCTCCGACACCTCGGCTGTGGCAATCGCGGCAGCCATGAAGGCGGCGGAATGCCTGATCTACACCGACGTGGACGGCGTCTACACGACCGACCCGCGCGTCGTGCCCGAGGCGCGCCGTCTCAGCACCATCACCTTCGAGGAAATGCTGGAGATGGCGAGCCTGGGCTCCAAGATTCTGCAGATCCGTTCGGTGGAGTTTGCCGGCAAGTACCGCGTGCCGCTGCGCGTGCTGTCCAGCTTCACGCCGTGGGACATCGACATCAATGAAGAGGCCGCCTCCGGCACGCTGATCACTTTCGAAGAGGACGAGAACATGGAACAAGCCGTCGTTTCGGGCATTGCCTTCAACCGTGACGAGGCCAAGGTGACGCTGCTGGGCGTGCCCGACAAGCCCGGCATCGCCTTCCAGATCCTGGGCCCGGTGGCCGAGGCCAACATTGACATCGACGTCATCATCCAGAACGTCTCGCACGACGGCAAGACCGACTTCTCCTTCACCGTGCACCGCAACGACTACGCGCGCACGATGGAGCTGCTGCAGAACACGGTCGGCCCGGCGACGAATGCCAGCAAGGTCATGGGCGATCCCAAGATCTGCAAGGTCTCCATCGTCGGCATCGGCATGCGTTCGCACGTGGGCGTGGCCAGCAAGATGTTCCGCGCGTTGAGCGAGGAGGGCATCAACATCCAGATGATCTCCACCAGCGAGATCAAGACCAGCGTCGTCATCGACGAGAAGTACATGGAGCTGGCCGTGCGCGCGCTGCACAAGGCCTTCGATCTGGACCAGGACGCTGCGGCAGCCTGATTTCCGGAAAATAGCGCGTCGCGTTGGTATAGAATTCGCGGCTGTGCTGGAGACGTGACCGAGTGGCCGAAGGTGCTCCCCTGCTAAGGGAGTATTTGCGCTAAAACGCGAATCGAGGGTTCGAATCCCTCCGTCTCCTCCAAGATCTGAGCCCAAGTGATGCAAGTCACTTGGGCTTTTTTCTTTTCAGCGCCACCTCACTCTTCGCTCATGACGCGGCTGGCCAGCGCGGCGGCGGCGGCGCGGGTTTCGACGCCGAGCTTCTCGAAGACGTGTTCGAGGTGCTTGTTCACCGTGCGCGGGCTCATGGCCAGGATGTCGGCGATGTCGCGGTTCGTCTTGCCCTTGGCGAGCCAGGAGAGCACTTCCGTCTCACGAGGCGTCAGGGCCGCTTCGGTCAGGCGTGTCTGGGCGCCAGGGTTCGTGCGAGGCGCAGCAGTGCCCGCCATTGCCAAAGCCCCGTTGCGCGTTTTCTCGACCAGCAGCATGGTTTCGTTCAAGCCGGCTGACCCGAGCACCAGCAAGTGCAGTTCGTGTTGGTCGTCGCCCATGGGCATGCGGCTCAGGCCCGCATCGCAGGCCGCCTGCAGCCTTGCGCCTCGCGTGGCCTCATCCCAGCCGCTCAGCGCCTGCTGCGCCACTGGGGACTGCCAGGCGATGCGGCCCTGACCATCCAGCAGCACGACGCCCTTGCCGGCGATGTCCGTGGCTTCGCGGGCGAGGCGGGTGACACGCGCATTGCGCACATGCGTGGCCAGGCGAGCCAGCACCTCGGCGATGCGCACCGGCTTGACGACGTAGTCGACGCCGCCGCTCGCGAAGCCTTCGACGATGTGGTGGGTTTCCGCCAGGCCGGTCATGAACAGGACGGGCACATGGGCCCGGGTCGGGTCCTGCTTGATCCAGCGGCAGACGTCGAAGCCGTTCGGGCCGGGCATCACGGCGTCCAGCAGCACGGCGTCGGGTGTGGCCAGCTCCATCCGCGCCTGGGCTTCGACGCCGTCGCGGGCAACGAGGACGGTGTAGCCCTCGCGGGCGAGCGCGTCGCAAAGGAATCGCAGCGTGTCCGGCGCGTCGTCGACAACCAGCACGACGGTGGCGAGGTGCGGGCCGGTCATTCCGCATCCCCCACGACAGGCATCCGGCTGATGATGGCCTGGAAGTTGAAGGTCGCCAGATGCTGCTGCAGGACGGCGCACTCGGCGGCCCAGACGGGATCGGCCGCCAGTTCGGTCAGTCGCTTGTTCAGGCCGCTGGCGTGGCCCAGCCGCGCGAGCTGACGCAGCTCGCCTGCAACGTCGACCGGCAGCGTCTTGTCAACCTGCCGTGCGGGCGGGGCCGGCGGGGCAGGGCGGCTGGTGGGGTCCTCGCGCTGCCAGGTGAGGTCCAGGCTGTGCGCCAGCGTGGCGAGCAGTTGCGACTCCAGCACGGGCTTGCCGATGAAGCCTGCGGCACGCACCCGCTCCAGGGCGTCCGGGCGGTTCTCGTAAAGGTTGGCCGAGACAAAGATGAGCGCCGCGTCTTGCCAGCCCTGGGCGCGCACCTGCTCGGCCGTCTGCCAGCCGTCAAGGTCGTCCATGGTCAGGTCCAGCAGCAGCGCGTCGGGCCGCAACCGGCTCATCAGGGCCAGGGCTTCGCGGCCGCTGGCGGCCTCGTGCACTTCGAAGCCCAGCGGCATCAGCATGGCGGCCAATAGCTGGCGCTGCACGGGCTGATCGTCGACGACCAGCAGACGCCGGCGCCGGCCCTCGTAGCCGACCACCGGCCTGAGCAGTCGGGTCTGCTGGTCCAGCGACTGGGCTGCGCCGGCGGTGTTCGGCAGTGGTGACTCCACCTCGCGCAGGTACAGGCGGACAGTGAAACGGCTGCCCACGCCCGCCTTGCTTTCCACCGTGAGCAGCCCGCCCATCAGCTCGGTCAGCAGGTGGGTGATGGTCAGGCCCAGGCCGGTGCCCGGCATGTCGATGCGGCGCCCGGCGCTGCCGCGCTCGAAGGGCTGGAAGATGCGCTCCTGGTCCTGAGGCTCGATGCCGATGCCGGTGTCGATGACCTCGAAGCGCAGCACGTGCCGGGTCGCGTCCACGCGCAGGCGGATGGAGCCGGCGTCGGTGAACCGCACCGCGTTGCTCAGCAGGTTCAGCAGGATCTGGCGCAGCCGCTTGCTGTCGGCCGCGACCCAGCCTGGCAGGCGGCCGATGCGCTCCACATCGAAGCCCAGCCCCTTGGCATCGACCTGGGGCTGGACCATGCTGACCACCTCGTTCAGGAAGGCCTCCAGCGGCATCGGTGCCAGGTCCAGTCGCAGCCGACCCGCTTCGATGCGTGCCAGGTCAAGCAGTCCGTCGATGAGGGCATGCATGTGTTCGCCGCTGCGCTCGACGGTGGCGACTGCCGTGCGCACGGGCTCGCTCATCTGATGATGCCGCTGCAGGATCTGCGTGTAGCCCAGGATGGTGTTCAGCGGCGTGCGCAGCTCGTGCGTCATGCCGGCGACGTAGCGCGTCTTGGCGCGGCTGGCGGATTCGGCCAGCTCCTTGGCGGCCTGCAGCTGCTGGTCCGTGCGCCGATGGGCGTCGATTTCGCGCAGCAGGCGCTGCGTCTGGCGAAACGACTCCTCGTGCGCCAGGCTGCGGCTCTCACTGGCCAGCACGATCCACCAGGCGCACACCGCCGACACCAGCGTCAGCAGCGCGAAGAGCTTGATCAGCGGCCAGGCCAGCCCAGCCTGCGGGTTCAGCAGGGACTCCTGGACGTAGACCAGCGTCAGGATGCTGCCCAGCGTGGCGCTCAGTGCGACAAACACCAGCAGCGACTGCGCCACCCGTGAGTCGATGCGGTGGGCCAGTGAGCGTGGCAGCAGCCTGGCGAGCAGGGCGTGCAGCTGGTCGACGGCGCGTGAGCGGACCTTGCAGCGGTCCTGGCAGCGCGACTCCAGCGTGCAGCACAGCGAGCAGATCGGCGCTGCGTAGACGGGGCAGGCGGCCATGTCGTCGATCTCGAAGGTGTTCTCGCAGACGGAACACTGGGCGGCTGCGGGCTGGCCGTCGCGCGCCGGGCGGTAGCCGGGGTGGGCACAGCTGCGGCCTTCGCCGGTGGTGTTGACGCGGCAGGTGCTGCAGTCGCTGACGGTGCGGGGTGCGAGGTAGTAGCGCCCGCCCGTGCCCCAGGCGATCAGCGGCGCAGTGACCAGCGCCGTGCACAGGGCCACCATCGGCGAGAAGGCGGCCAGCCACGGGCCCAGCAAGCCGACGTGGGCGGCAATCGAGACGACAGTGGCCACGCCCATCGATCCCAGCCCCACCGGGTTCAGGTCGTAGAGATAGGCGCGCCGGAATTCCAGCCCCGGCGGGCTCAGGCCCAGCGGCTTGTTGATGACCAGGTCCGCCACGATGGCGCCCACCCAGGCGATGGCGATGTTGCTGTAGAAGCCCAGCACATGCTCCAGCGCGCCGAAGACGCCCAGCGTCATCAGCATCAGCGCGATGAAGACGTTGAAGACGACCCACACCACGCGGCCCGGGTGGCTGTGCGTCAGCCGCGCGAAGAAGTTGCTCCAGGCCAGCGAGCCGGCATAGGCGTTGGTGACGTTGATCTTGACCTGCGACACGATCACGAAGATCACGGTCACGGCGAGCGCCAGGCCAGCGTCGCCGATGGCGGCGCGAAAGCCGGCGAGGTACATCTGCGTGGGCTCGATGGCGCGGTGCCAGTCGATCTCGCTTTGCAGGGCGACGAAGCCGAGGAAGGCGCCGCCCAGCATCTTCAGCATGCCGGGAATGATCCAGCCCGGGCCGGCCATCAGCACCGCGCCCCACCAACGTCGCTGGTTGGCCGACGTGCAACGCGGCAGGAAGCGCAGGAAGTCCACCTGTTCGCCCACCTGCAGGACCAGCGAGAACGCCACCGTGGCCGCAACACCGACCAGGCGGAGGTCGAAGTCGCTGCTGCCCGAGACCTGGCCGGCCAGGCTGGCGAAGTCGCTGTAGAGATGCGGCTGGTGAAAAGCGAACCAGGCGAAGGGCCAGAGCAGCAGTACCGCCCAGACGGGCTGTGTCCAGGCCTGCAGGCGGCTGATGAAGGTGATGCCGTGCGTCACCATCGGCACGATGACCAGGGCCGAGACGAGGTAGCAGCCGAGCAGCGGCCAGTCGAAGGCGAGCTGCAGGGCCAGCGCCATGATGGCCGCCTCCAGCGCGAAGAAGATGAAGGTGAAGCTGGCGTAGATCAGCGACGTGATCGTCGAGCCGAGGTAGCCGAAGCCGGCGCCGCGCGTCAGCAGGTCCATGTCGACGTTGTGGCGGGCCGCGTAGACGCTGATGGGCAGGGCGGTCAGGAAGGTGATGAGGCCGACGAACAGGATGGCCCACAGCGCGTTGGCGAAGCCGTAGTTCATGGCCATCGTGGCGCCGATGGCTTCCAGCGCCAGGAAGGACACCGCGCCGTAGGCCGTGTTCGCCACGCGCCATTCGCTCCACTTGCGAAAGCCGGAGGGTGCGTAGCGCAGCGCGTAGTCCTCCAGGGTCTCGTCGGCCACCCAGGAGTTGTAGTCGCGCCGCACGCGAAAGATCGTCTGCGTGCCGCGCATGGAGGCGGCGAGGGTCGGGCCCTCGTCGGGGGGAGCGTCGGCGGTCGTGACGGGCATGGGAGTGTCATTGCAAGAAGCAGACCGGCCGTGCGTGTGGCCTACGTCGATTGACGTATTCGGGTTTGGGCGGGTGCGCCGCACAGTCGGTCGCAAGTCGTTTGATGACCTTCCACCCTCTACAAGCCAGGAGCTCGCAATGCCTTCACGTTCCGACGATCAACTTCCCAGCGACGACGTGCCCAACGGCTCCGGCATGGACGCCCGGCGGCGCCGCCTGCTGCAGGCGCTGGGCCTGCTGCCTCTCGGGGGTGTCGCTGGCGTCGCCGGCATGCTGCCTACCGCAGCGCTGGCCCAGCAGTTCCCGACCGCCAAGGTCAACACCACCAAGCTCGCGGTGACCGACACCGAGGTCATCGTCGGCCAGCTGCATTCCAGCTCCGGCACCATGGCCATCTCCGAGACTGGCTCCATCCAGGCCGAGCAGCTCGCCATTGACCAGATCAACGCGATGGGCGGCATCCTCGGCCGCAAGATCAAGGTCATCAAGGAAGACGGCGCCTCCGACTGGCCGACGTTTGCCGAGAAGAGCAAGAAGCTGCTCGTCAACGACCGCGTCGCCGCCGTCTTCGGCTGCTGGACGAGCGCCTCGCGCAAGGCCGTGCTGCCGGTGTTCGAGAAGGAGAACGGCCTGCTGTACTACCCGACCTTCTACGAGGGCCTGGAGCAATCCAAGAACGTCATCTACACCGGCCAGGAAGCCACGCAGCAGATCATCTACAGCCTGGACTGGGGCGCCAAGGAGAAGAAGGCCAAGACCTTCTTCCTCGTCGGCAGCGACTACATCTGGCCGCGCACGTCGATGAAGATCGCCCGCAAGCACATCGAGACGGTGGGCAAGCTCGGCAAGGTGGTGGGCGAGGAGTACTACGCGCTGGGCTCCACCAACTTCAACTCGCTGATCAACAAGATCAAGATCGCCAAGCCCGACTGCATCTTCGCGGCGGTGGTGGGCGGCTCCAACGTGGCCTTCTACAAGCAGCTCAAGGCCGCGGGCATCACCGGCAACAAGCAGTTCCTGCTGACGCTGTCGGTGACCGAGGACGAGATGACCGGCGTGGGCGGCGAGAACTTCGCGGGCTTCTATTCGTCCATGAAGTACTTCCAGACGCTGGACAACGACAACAACAAGAAGTTCGTCGCGGCCTTCAAGGCCAAGTACGGCAAGGACGCCGTCATCGGCGACGTGACGCAGGCCGGCTACCTCGGCCCGTGGCTGTGGAAGGCCGCCGTGGAGCGCGCCGGCAGCTTCGACGTGGACAAGGTGGTGGCCGCGTCGCCCGGCATCGAGCTCAAGACCGCGCCCGAGGGCTACGTGAAGCTCGACGCCAACCACCACCTGTGGAGCAAGTCGCGCATCGCGCAGGGCCAGCCGGACGCCACCTTCAAGGTGGTCGCCGAGTCGCCCGAGCTGATCAAGCCGGACCCCTTCCCCAAGGGTTACCAGTGAACTGAAGCGGTGAGTTGAAGCCACCCCGTCCTGCAAAGGCGGGGTGGCGGGACCGGCCGGCCGATGTCGGTAGCTCGGGTTGGATGACCGGCCGGTCCTTCTATTGCGCTCGCTTCGAGAGCGCGCGTGCCAACGGAGATGCACCATGGGTGTGAGCGAGATCACCAACATTGCGCTGATGCAGGGCTTCGCGGGGCTGAGCCTGTTCTCGGTGCTGCTGCTGATGGGCCTCGGCCTGGCCATCATCTTCGGCCAGATGGGCGTCATCAACATGGCGCACGGCGAGTTCATGACCATCGGCGCGTACACCATCTACATGTCGGCCACGCTCACCGAGAAGTGGGCGCCGAACCTGATGCCGTACTACTTTCTGTTCGCGATCGGCCTGGCCTTCGTGCTCGCCTTCTTCGCCGGCTGGCTGGCCGAGTGGGCGCTGATCCGCCACCTCTACAAGCGGCCGCTGGACACGCTGCTGGCCACCTGGGGCCTGAGCCTGGGGCTGCAGCAAGTGTTTCGCACCGCCATCGGCCCCAAGGAAGTGAGCCCCACGCTGCCCGAGTGGCTGATGGGCTCCTGGGCGCCGTCGCCCGGGCTGGACATCCCCATCAATGGCCTCTTCGTGCTCGCGCTGACGCTGGTGGTCACGGGGGGCGTCATGCTGGCCCTCTACAAGAGCCGCTGGGGCCTGCGCGTTCGTGCCACGGTGGCCAACCGGGTGATGGCCAATGCCATCGGCATCAACACCAGGAAGACCGACCGGCTGACCTTCGCCATCGGCTGCGGCATCGCCGGTGTGGCGGGGGCGGCGTTCACGACCATCGGCTCGACCGGGCCCACCAGCGGTTCGCTCTACATCGTCGACGCCTTCCTCGTCGTCACCTTCGGCGGCGCGGCCAGCCTGCTGGGCACCGTGGCCTCGGCCTTCGGCATCGCGCAGACGCAGTCCATCAGCGAGTTCTTCCTGACCGGCTCGATGGCCAAGGTGCTGACGCTGTCCCTGATCGTTCTGATCCTGATGATGCGTCCGCAAGGGCTGTTCGCGTCCAAGGTCCGCCGCTGATCCCGCATTGCTGACTCGGAGTCCCTCGCATGATTGCCCTTCTCAAACGCTCCGGCCTCGGCAGCGTGCTGCTGCTCAGCCTGCTGCTGATGGTCGTGCTGCCGCTGTCGCTCGACCTGTTCCGACTGAACCTCGTCGGCAAGTACCTGACCTACGCCTTCGTCGCCATCGGCCTGGTCATGCTGTGGGGCTGGGGCGGCGTGCTCAGCCTCGGCCAGGGCGTGTTCTTCGGCCTCGGGGGCTACGCGATGGCGATGTTCCTGAAGCTGGAGGCCAGCGACCCCATCTCCACCAAGATCCAGTCCACGCCGGGCATCCCGGACTTCATGGACTGGAACCAGATCACCGAGTTGCCGGGCTGGTGGCTGCCCTTCAAGAGCCTGCCGCTGACGCTGATCGCCGTCGTCGCGGTGCCCACGCTGCTGGCCTTCATCATCAGCTTCGCGATGTTCAAGCGGCGCGTGGGCGGCGTGTACTTCGCCATCATCACGCAGGCGGTGGCGCTGATCCTGTCGGTGCTCATCGTCGGCCAGCAGGGCTACACGGGCGGCGTCAACGGCATGACCGACCTGAAGACGCTGATGGGCTGGGACATCCGTGACGACTCGTCCAAGTACATCCTCTACTACGTCTGCTGCGTGCTGCTGATCGCCAGCATCTGCCTGTGCCTGTGGATACAGAAGAGCAAGCTCGGCACGCTGCTGCTGGCCATGCGCGACAAGGAGGATCGCGTGCGCTTCTCGGGCTACGACGTGGCCATGTTCCGCGTCTTCGCCTTCTGCCTGGCCGCCGGCCTGGCCGGGGTGGGCGGCGCGATGTTCACGCTGCAGGTGGGCTTCATGTCGCCGTCTTTCGTGGGCATCGTGCCGTCCATCGAGATGGTCATCTACGCGGCGGTGGGCGGGCGCATGAGCCTGGTTGGCGCGGTGATGGGCGCGCTGCTGGTGAATGCCGGCAAGACGCTGTTTTCCGAGACGCTGCCCGACCTGTGGCTCTTCATGATGGCCGCGCTCTTCATCGGCGTGACCATGGCCTTCCCCGACGGCCTGGCCGGCCTGTGGGAGCAGAAGGTCAAGCCCTGGTGGGCAAGCAGGCAGGCGGCCCGCCGCGCGGTGCGCGCGGGTGTGGCCGCGGCCCAGGCCTCTTGGCCGCTGCCGCCCGAGCCCCGCAAGCCCGAGCCCGGCATCGCCGCTGGCCAGCACGCCTGACCCGAGGAACCCCCATGAGCAACACCGACTACGCCCTCGCGGTCGAAGACCTGACGGTCTCCTTCGACGGTTTCAAGGCCATCGACAACCTCACGCTCTACGTCGACAAGAACGAGCTGCGCGTCATCATCGGCCCCAACGGCGCCGGCAAGACGACGCTGCTCGACCTGATCTGCGGCCGCACCCGCGCCAGCGCCGGCAGCATCAAGTTCCGCAATGTCGAGATGACCCAGCTGCCCGAGTACACGCGGGTGCGCCGGGGCATCGGCCGCAAGTTCCAGACGCCGTCCATCTACGAGAACCTCTCGGTGTTCCAGAACCTGGAGGTGTCCTTCCCCAAGGGCCGTTCGGTGTTCGGTGCGCTGGCCTTCCGTTGCACCGACGAGGTCCGCGAGCGGGTGCGCCTGGTGGCCGAGGACATCGGCCTGCTGGACAAGCTCGACACCGAAGCTGGCCTGCTCAGCCACGGGCAGAAGCAGTGGCTGGAGATCGGCATGCTGCTGATGCAGGAGCCCGAGCTGCTGATGCTCGACGAACCCATCGCCGGCATGAGCGCCCGCGAGCGCGAGCTGACGGCCGAGCTGCTGCAGCGCATCTGCAAGAACCGTTCGGTCATCGTCATCGAGCACGACATGGAGTTCGTCAAGCGCATCGCCCACAAGGTCACCGTCATGCACCAGGGAAAGATCCTGGCGGAAGGGACGATGGACAAGGTCCAGAACGATCCCAAGGTCATCGATGTCTACCTCGGACATTGACATGCCCCTCGCCCAGTCTCGCTCCGCTGAACGCGGGCAAGCCCGGTCGGTCCCCCGAGGGGACGGCGATGCATGCGGCGTTGATCCGCATGCACATCGCCAGGACGGGCCGGCTTGGGAGCGGCCCGGCGCTCGGCCCGCAAAACGTGTCGCGCAGAACTAAGGAATCACGATGCTGAACGTCAAAGACCTGCACGTCGCCTACGGCCAGAGCGAGGCGCTGCATGGCATCTCGTTCGAGGGCAACACCAAGGAAACCATCGCCATCATGGGCCGCAACGGCATGGGCAAGACCACGCTGTTCAAGAGCCTGATGGGCGTGCTGCCGATCAAGTCCGGCTCAGTCAGCGTGGCCGGCCAGGAGATTTCGCGCATCGAGAGCTACCAGCGCGTGGCGCAAGGCATTGCCTACGTGCCGCAGGGCCGCATGATCTTCCCGACGCTGACGGTGGAGGAGAACATCCAGACGGGGTTGGAGAACAGCCGCACACGGCGGATCCCCGAGGAGATCTATGCGCTGTTCCCCGTGCTGTGGGACATGCGCGGCAGGAAGGGTGGCAACCTGTCCGGCGGCCAGCAGCAGCAGCTCGCCATCGCGCGGGCCCTGGTCACCGAGCCCAAGGTGCTGCTGCTGGACGAGCCCACCGAGGGCATCCAGCCTTCCATCATCAAGGACATCGCCAAGGCGCTCAACGAGATCCGCAAGCTGCGCGACATCACCATCGTCGTCAGCGAGCAGGTGCTGAGCTTCGCGATGGATGTCGCCGACCGCCTCTTCGTCATCGAGGGCGGGCGACTGGTGCACGAGACCGCGCGAGCCGACACCGACGTCGACCGCATCAAAGCCTACCTGTCTGTTTGACCTGACCCCCGAGGAGAGAAACACATGGCCGAAACCCTGATTGCCGTCGACCTGGACAAGTCCCCGCTCGACAACCCGCTCATCCACAACCGCTGGCACCCGGACATCCCGATGGCCGCCTGGGTGAACCCCGGCGACGAGTTCGTGCTGGAGACCTACGACTGGACCGGCGGCTTCATCAAGAACAACGACAGCGCCGACGACGTGCGCGATATCGACCTCTCCACCGTGCACTACCTCTCAGGCCCCGTGGGCGTGAAGGGCGCCGAGCCCGGCGACCTGCTCGTCGTGGACCTGCTCGACATCGGTGCCAAGCAGGACAGCCTGTGGGGCTTCAACGGCTTCTTCAGCAAGAAGAACGGCGGCGGCTTCCTGACCGAGCATTTCCCCGAGGCGCAGAAGTCCATCTGGGACATCCACGGCATGTTCACCAAGAGCCGGCATGTGCCGGGCGTGAGCTACGCCGGCCTGATCCACCCCGGCCTCATCGGCTGCCTGCCCGACCGCAAGATGCTGGAGGCCTGGAACACCCGTGAGGTGGACTTCATTGCCACCAACCCGACGCGCGTGCCGCCGCTGGCCAACGCCCCCTTCGAGCCCACGGCCCACATGGGCCAGCTCACCGGCGACGCGCGCGACAAGGCGGCGGCCGAGGGCGCCCGCACCGTGCCGCCGCGCGAGCACGGCGGCAACTGCGACATCAAGGACCTGTCGCGCGGCTCCAAGATCTTCTTCCCCGTCTACGTGGACGGCGCCGGCCTGTCGGTGGGCGACCTGCACTTCAGCCAGGGCGACGGCGAGATCACTTTCTGCGGCGCCATCGAGATGGCCGGCTGGGTGCACATGAAGGTCTCGCTCATTAAGGGCGGCATGGCCAAGTACGGCATCAAGAACCCCATCTTCAAGCCCAGCCCCATCACGCCCAACTACAACGACTACCTGATCTTCGAAGGCATCTCCGTCGACGAGCACGGCCAGCAGCACTACCTGGACGTTCACGTGGCCTACCGCCAGGCCTGCCTGAACGCCATCGAGTACCTGAAGAAGTTCGGCTACTCCGGTGCCCAGGCCTACTCCATCCTCGGCACGGCGCCGGTGCAGGGCCACATCAGCGGCGTGGTCGACATCCCCAACGCCTGCGCCACGCTGTGGCTGCCCACGCAGATCTTCGACTTCGACATCAACCCGAATGCCGCTGGGCCGATCAAGCATCTGGACGGGTCGATCGTGATGCCCTTGTCGCCAGACCTTTGACGCGAGCGCTGCGCATGCCGACCTACGACTACGACTGCGCCCGCTGCGGCGGCTTCGAGGCCATCCGGGCCATCGGCCAGCGGGACGATCCCGCCATCTGCCCGGACTGCGACGACCTCGCGCCGCGGGTGATGGTGGCAGCGCCCCGGCTGCGGCTGCTGGAGGCGTCGACGCGGCTGGCGATGGACGTCAACGAGACCGCGCGCCACGAGCCTCGCCGCTCGGGCGAGTACGCCCGCCTGCGTCACCCCAGCGGCTGCGGCTGCTGCTCAACGTCAGCGCGCAAGAAGACGACCGTGACCGCACCCAACGGTGCCAAGTCATTCCCGTCCAAGCGCCCCTGGATGATCAGCCACTGATGGCTGGCCATCAGCACGAAGCCATGGCGGGGTGTCCGCGTCCTGGCCTTGAATCAGCCTGCCGCCCACGCTCCTAGCCAGCGATTGCGATCACGAGGCGCCCGGTCCGTGCTCGCGAGCAGCAGGGCAGAAACTGGTCGTTGGCCGCCTGTTCCTCGGCTGTCAGGTACTGGTCGCGATGCTCCGGCTCGCCGGCGACGACCCGCGTCAGGCAGGTGCCGCACACCCCTTGCTCG
>Ga0114942_1000272_pt1 | contig 14511 bp, 13 predicted proteins | sample LowerColdCreek_FD_88674 | JGI IMG/M metagenome (GOLD analysis project Ga0114942, IMG submission 88674) | Groundwater microbial communities from Cold Creek, Nevada to study Microbial Dark Matter (Phase II) - Lower Cold Creek | ecosystem: Environmental > Aquatic > Deep subsurface > Groundwater ... | reverse complement strand
GTAGGCAGTATTTTATTTGGTGTATGGGTGGCGGCAATACCAGCGGCAAAAAGTAGCTTTCACCTAACAGAAGCTAGCTTAGGCTTATCACTACTGCTTACCCCGCTAGGTGCTATTATTGGCATGGTTGGCTCTAGGTATTTATTTGCAAAAATGCCTGTTGGCAAGTGGATGTTTATTGGTCATTTATTATTATGCATAATAGTTGTGCTATTGTTGCATGCACCTAACAAATGGTGTTTTTGGGCTTGCTTGCTAGTATACGGAATCATTAGTTTTTTAAATGGTGTAGCGGTAAATACCACGGTAAGTTTTTTAGAAGCAAAGTATGGGCAACTTTTTATGAGTACTTCACATGCCATGTATAGCTTGGGTGGTGCATTAAGTGCTGCAATTGTTGCCTTATTATTTAGTGTTGGTATTGGCTCGGGTATGCAAATAATAATAGTGGCAATACTGCTATTACTGCTGCTTATAATTATTAAGCCGCTATTGTTACAGCAGCAGCAAATAATACATAGCAATAATGGTGTGCAATTACCCTCAAGGGCAATAATGGGTATTGCTTTTATATGTCTTGTAACTTTTATGGCAGAAGGTTGCGTTGCCGATTGGAGTGCACTGTACTTTAAGCAAGTGCTTAACACATCAACCGTGTGGATGAGTATGGGCTACGCTGGCTTTTCAATAGCAATGACTATTGGCCGGCTTAATGGCGATAATATTATTGCACAACTGGGCAGTAAATCAATTGTAATAATCGGTAGTTTATTAGCCACTTTGGGTTATTTATTAGTATTTGCTGCTACATTACCCATAATGGCAGTAACTGGTTTTGTATTAGTAGGTATTGGCTGCTCCTGCATAGTACCAGTACTTTTTAGTGCTAGTGCTAAAATACCGGGCATTAGTAAGGTTACAGGCTTTGCAATGGTAAGTGGTGGCGGGCTTATTGGCTTTTTAGTAGGCCCATCTTTAATGGGTTTTGTAGCCGAAAAAACCAACCTTAGTTTTTCATTTTTAGTGTTAGCATTTATTACTGTTATAGCGGCAGCTACAGCTTGGCGTAATACTGTGCTAGCTAATAAGCAGCCCATTATTTGAATTTTGTAATTAAAACATTGATAGGTGTAAATAATGCCAGTATATACCAACTTTCTTTGCCTACTAGTAAAAAGATAGTATTATGAAAGTTAGCTGGTTATTGCTTGGTATGGCATTGCTAATGCAAGTAAATATTGGTACTGCACAACAGCTTGGTGACCCAACAGAAGTTAAGGTAAATAAGCCAATTAATTTTTCAGGAACAATAAGCGCTACAAATAATGGTATATCAATAGTACCCACATTTTCACTAGGTAAGCCTGCTGCTATAGCCATATTATCTATTAATAAAGGGCGTTGGAGTTTTGATCCAGATATTCGTTTTTCAATGGCAGGTAAGCCTTGGGTATTTTTATTTTGGGGAAGATATAAACTTGCCACAACCAAAAAACTAACAAGTAACATTGGTACACACTTGGGCCTTAATTACCAAACCAATAAGCTACCAATTAATGGCGATACAAGCGAAACAACTATAACAAGGCGATATGCGGCTGCAGAGGTTAACCACCAATACCATATTTCAAAAAACTGTAGTGTGGGCGTTTATTACTTATACTCACACGGCTTAGATGCAGGAACTATTGGCAACGGACATTTTGCTACGCTTAATACCAATTTTTCGCATATAGCCATTACAAAAAAATATTTTTTACAGGTTAGCCCACAAGTGTTTTACCTAAAGCTTGATGCTAGGGACGGCTTTTACAGCACACTAAATATTGCTGTTAAAAAACAAAACGCTCCCCTATCGCTAGCGGCACTTTTTAATAAACAAATCAATTCAAATATTATTGGTAGTAAGCCATTTTTATGGAGTGTAAGTGTTGTATATAGTTTTCATAACAAGTACGCCCAACAATAATATACTATGAAAATGGTAAGTTTGTGGGAGATGCGAAAAGTAGAAACCATAGAAGAATTTTATACACGAAAATTCACCAGCATTCCTGATAATATTAAAAATAATATCGGTCATTTTAATGTTTTAAAGCTAGATGGTTTTGTGGGTAAAGATGCCAAGCCAGTGCCTTATAGCCGCAGAGATTATTTCAAAATAATGTTGGCCACAGGAAATTATATAATGCATTATGCTGATGAAACTGTTGAAATAAAGCGGCAAGCACTTACTTTCTCCAATCCTTATATTCCTTATAAGTGCGAACAGCAAGAGGGAATAACTAGTGGCATATTTTGCATTTTTACACCATCCTTTTTTCATCAGTTTGGTAACCTTAATAATTATGCCATGTTTTGCCCAGGCGGCAAAAAAATTTTTGAACTTACCAATGAGCAACTATTACAATTACAGGCTGTGTACACACAAATGCAAGCAGAGCTGAATACAGATAGTATACATAAATATGATGTGTTAAGAACGTTGGTATATCAACTAATACATTTTGCTATAAAATTACAGCCCGATGTTAGCGGTAGCAAACAACCCAATAATGCAGCTAGCAGAATTGCCTACCTATTTGCGGAATTGTTAGAAAGGCAGTTTCCGATTGATGATGATCATAAATATTTATTACTTCGTACCGCATCGGACTATGCTAAGCAATTGAATGTACACGTTAACCACCTTAACAAAGCCATAAAACAAACCACCGATAAAACCACTTCACAAATTATTGCGGAACGGACATTGCAAGAATCGAAAATATTATTAAAGCATAGCACTTGGTCAGTTTCGGAAATTGCTTTTTCGTTAGGCTTTACGGAAGTTACTCACTTTAATAATTTTTTTAAAAAGCATATGCAAATAAGTCCGTTAAAGTTTAGAGTAGTGTAGTAACATTATAATTGCTATAAATTAGTGCAGTAGTCAATTAGCGTAAATGCAATTTCATTAATTTCTCAATTCAACATTTATAATCTTGTATCTTACACTATAGCATAAGTGTACAAGCAAAAAAGAAAATATACTGTAAAATGATTGCAAAGTTAAAACAGGACTTACCCGCTAGCTTGGTGGTGTTTTTAATAGTGCTGCCACTATGCCTTGGTATTGCTTTAGCCAGCGGCGCACCTATATTATCGGGTATTTTTGCAGGAATAATTGGGGGCATAGTAGTTGGCTCCTTAAGCCAATCGCATATAAGTGTTAGCGGGCCTGCAGCAAGTTTGGCAGCATTGGTACTATCATCAATTGCTAGGTTAGGTTCCTTCGAAACTTTTTTACTTGCGTTGGTACTTGCTGGTGCTATGCAACTATTAGCCGGATTATTAAAAAGCGGCTTTGTAGCCAACTATATTCCATCTACTGTTATTAATGGTTTACTATCCGCCATTGGTATAATACTTATTTTAAAACAAATTCCACACGCAGTTGGCTTTGATAGAGATGCCGAAGGCGACTTTTCTTTTTTACAAAAAGATGGAAAAAATACTTTTTCTGAGTTATTAGATATACACAATTATTTTTCTTGGGGGGCGGTAATTGTTTCTACAATTTCAATTGCCGTATTGGTATATTGGGATAAAACGCCACTAAAAAAATTCAAACTTTTCCAGGCTCCTTTATTTGTTATTCTATTTGGTGTTTTAGCTAATATACTTTACAAAAATCTTGTTCCGGGCCTTACTATTGCACCAGAGCATTTGGTAAATATTCCTGACTTTAAAGGCTTTAATAATTTAATAACGTTGCCCAACTTTAGTAGCATTGGTAACTACGAAGTGTGGCTAGTTGCCATCAGCATTGCATTTATAGCATCTATAGAAACTTTGCTTAATCTTGAGGCTATTGAAAATATAGATCCGCATAAGCGTATAGCATCACCCAACAAGGAATTAGTGGCTCAAGGAATTGGCAATATGTTCTCTGGCTTAATTGGTGGCATACCAATAACCTCAGTAATTGTAAGAAGCTCTGTTAACATTAATGCTGGTGCAGAAACTAAACTTTCCACTATACTACACGGCTTATTATTGCTAATTAGTTTTTTATTACTTGCTCCTGTTCTTAACCTAATTCCGTTAGCATCACTTGCTGCTATATTAATAGTAACAGGCTATAAACTAGCTAAAATAGCATACATAAAAAAGATGTATCAAAAAGGGCTTAACCAATTCATCCCATTTATGGCTACCATTATTGCCATAATATTTACCGATTTGCTTTTTGGGGTTTTAATTGGTTTGGTAGTTAGTATTTTTTATATACTTAAAAGCAATTTTTTAAATCCTTTTGTGTTACAAGTAGAAAATTCTTATAACGAAAAAACCATTCGCTTGGCGCTGCCTAAGCAGGTTTCATTTTTAAATAAGGCTTCTATAAAAGATGTATTATGGGGAATACCGCACCAGTCTAGAGTAATTATTGATGCAAGCTCTACAAAGTTTATTGATAATGATGTTATAGAAGTAATACTAGATTTTAAGAACACCGTTACCAAGGAAAAAAGTATTAAACTTAATACACTTGGGTTAGAAAAATTTACCAAGCAGGCCGACGAAATAGAATTTGTAAACGTATTAAACAGGGCAGCACAGCAAAAAATATCGCCTAACCAAATTTTAAATATTCTTAAAGAAGGTAATGAACGTTTTGTAGCGGGTAACACAACAGAGAAATATTTTACTCACCAAGTAAATGCAACATCGGCAGCCCAAAATCCATTTGCCATTATATTAAGTTGTATAGATAGCAGAACAACAACTGAGCATGTATTCGACCTTGGGTTAGGAGATATTTTTAGTATAAGAATAGCAGGTAATGTATTAAATAAAGACATATTGGGTAGTATGGAATTTGGTGTGCATGAAGCGGGGGTAAAATTAATAGTGGTGCTAGGCCATACTAAATGTGGGGCAATAATTGGGGCCTGTAATGGGCTAACCCTTGACAATTTTACAAGCCTGTTACACAAGGTGCAGCCTGCAATTGCCAACGAAACAACAATTACCGATAATAGAACTGGCGGAAATACTGCATTTGTAAATAAAGTATCGCTTGAAAATGTATTTTATACCATTAAAAAAATTAAAGAGGAAAGCACAATGATTAACGAGTTAGAAGAAACAGGAAAAGTGAAAATTGTTGGGGCCATGTACGATATTGAAACAGGTAAGGTTAGTTTTTACGAGTAGAGTTTTGTGAAGTTTTTTGAAAGGAAAAGAATTGTTAATCTGTTAGTTATTTATTACTTAATGCTTAGGGCCAAAGCCTAAGAAGGTAATTGTTTCTAAACACGGATATTTACTACTAGTATTCTTTTGATAAAAACTCAAAATGTTTTCAAAAGAAATTTTTACTTCAGCATCCTCGGCCATAAGGTATACGACGTTTATTTGCAATGAATCAATAGAAGTAACGGAGTATAGGGTTTTCTTTAATTTATTAATGTTAGGTTGTAGCCATTTTAAGGTTGTGCTATCAATATAATTAACGGGTACTATGTCAAAATCTTTTTCGTTCCGCTTACATTGTAGCGAAACAAAAAAAGACTGTTGTTTCATAATCGCCTCATCAGGATAGAGCATAACTGCTGAAACACTTTTTGTAAGTTTTAGATCTTGTATTATTTGTTTTTGTTGAGCTTTAATTGGTACCAATGAAAAATAGACAAAAAGAAAAGCAACACATTTATTGATCATAATACTTGTTTGTAATTGTCCAAAATATAAAAAAGCAACTAAACCAGCACTATTTTATAAATAGTTATTAGCCTAGTTGCTATTAAAATATTAGGAAGCTTTCTAATTTTTAGTATCTACAATCACTGGCGTTTTACCGTTCATGAATATTACTTTGCTATTGGCAGATGTGGCCAATTCTTTCATTGCTTTTATTTGCTCATACTGCAACTGGTTATCGGTTAAGCCAGTGTTTATAATGCGTTGGTAATCGGCAATACCTTGTGCCTCTACTCTTTTACGCTCAGCCTCTTGCTTTTCTTTTACCAATACAAATTCCATTTTTTGTGCATCTTGTTCCGCTTTTATTTTTTCTTCAATAGCACCTTTTACTGTGTTGGGAAGGGTAATATTTCTTACCAATAATTGCTCAAGTATTAGTCCTCTTTTCTTAAAATCGTCTTCAATGCTTTTAAAAATTCTTGTTTGAAACTCATCCCTTTTTTTACTGTATAAGTCAATAGCAGTGTAGTACACGGCATTGTCTCTAATTTTTGTTCTGGTTAATGGTCGCACAATTTTATCCTTATAATCCAGTCCTGTTTCTCTAACTAATTTTGGCGCATCATTCGGTACTATTCGGTACAGAACGGTAAGGTCAATAGACACTTCAAGTCCATCATTGGTAAGCACTCGTATAGCATCGTCGCCAGCTTTATCGCCTTCGTCGTTAACGCCACTCATGGTATAGTTTTGGGTTCTGGTATCAATTTCTTTTACTTGTACCAATGGGTTTATAATATTTAAGCCACTTTCTAATGTGCCCATTTCTATTTTACCAAATAATGATTGCACCCCAACATAGCCTGCATCTATTTGCTTAATAAATGCCGAGAAAAAGCCCATAACAATTAAGGCAATGGAGGAAAAAATTACCGGTTTTGCGGCTTTAAAAAATTGCGGATTTCTTTTAAGAGATAATCCCACAACAAGCGTTATAACGCCAAAAAATAACAGTATCATAGTTGTAATATTTTACTTTGTAAAAGTACTGTAAGGCCAAAAATTGCTACCATATTTCGGGGGAGCGGTTGCCTGTGTTGATGGTGTGCATTAGGCTATGCCAAGCAGTAAACAATTAATTATGCCTTTCGGCTACTTGCTTTTTTGTGGCAGTTAACTTATATTCACTTATCTAAATGGCGTACACGTATGGCTATCATTGCATTCTATAATTTAAAAGGTGGCGTTGGCAAAACCGCTTCTAGCGTTAACATTGCTTATTTGGCCGCTGCCAATGGTTACAAAACCTTGCTTTGGGACATTGATCCGCAGGGGGCAGCATCTTACTACTATAATATAGAACCTGCCACAAAAAATGGCAGTAAAAAACTACTTACCGAAGAGGTAATATTATCCGAGGCCGCTATTGCTAGCGACTTTATTAACCTATCAGTAGTGCCGGCAGATATTAGTGCAAGAAATGCTGACATTATTTTCTCAGAAACAAAACAGTATAAAAAGAAATTCAAAACCTTACTGCAAAATGCCCAGAAACATTTTGATGTAATTATTATTGATTGCCCACCGGGTATATCCTTATTGCATGATGCTTTGTTTGCCGCGGTAGACTGGGTGTTAATGCCTAATATTCCTACCACACTTTCCATAAAGTCGTTTGAAAAAGTATGTGAATATTTTGAGGCTAACGAGTTAAGCACCGCAAAAATAAAATGTTTCTTTAGCATGGTAGACCATCGGAAGAATTTGCACCACGAGGTGATGAACGAATTTTACAAGCAAAAAATATTCTTTAAAAACTATCTTCCTTATTTAAGCGATATTGAAAAAATGGGGGTAAACCAACAACCCGTTTTTGAGTTTGCTAACAGCAGTTATGCAGCACAGTGTTATAGAGATGTATTTGCCGAAATAAAAAAGCATTGCTTATAAATTTTTTTTAACCCAACAACTAACCTTACTTATGAAAAAAAATGTAACCACTTGGTATAGCCCATCTTTACATAAAGAAATGCCTATTGCCACCTACGGCGATTTTGGCTTTGCACTATTACTTATACCCACTGCCGCTGCCGATTTTGAGGAGTATGAGCGTTTTCACCTAATTGAAGCTATAAGCCCACTAATTAATGCAGGTAAGCTAAAAGTATTTAGCATTAACAGCATTAACAACGATAGTTGGATGAATAAAGAAATGCTGCCAGAGCACAAAGCCATTAAGCACAACCAGTTTAACGAATATGTATACAATGAAGTGGTGCCTTATATAAAGGCAAATACCAGCCAAGATACTATGATATTTACCTGCGGTGCATCCTTTGGAGCATTACACGCCATGAACCTTTTTTTAAAAAGGCCCGATATTATTAACGGTACCATTAGCATGAGCGGTGTGTACGATTTAAGTGAATACACCAAAGGTTTTTGGGATGAACAAGTATACTACAACAGCCCCTACCATTATATTCCTAGTTTAAATGATAATAACTATTTAAGTAAAATAAGGGCAAGCCATCACATACATATTTACACCGGTAGTGGAGCCTACGAAGATCCTGCGGCTAATGAAAAATTTTCGCATGTATTGTGGAACAAAGGTATTTGGCACGACTTACAAATTTGGGGATCAGATATTACCCACGACTGGCCCACTTGGCGTAAAATGCTTCCTTATATTTTGGAAGCCAAATTTTAGTAAGGTGGCATTCTTATTGTAGCAGCAAAGCAAACTAACTTGCCGCATGAAGCCTAGCATAAAAAAAATACTAACCATTTCATTTGCTGTATTAGTTAGTGCTATTCTATTACTTGTTGTTGCTGCTACAATAGTGTTGCAATACAAAAAGGAAGCTATTCAAAATGCTATTAACCAAGCAATTACTAATAACATAAATGGCAGCTTCACCACAAGTAAGGTTAGTTTAAGTGCCATTAGCCATTTCCCTAACATAAGCATACAAATAAGTAACCTATTAATTACTGATAGTGTGTACCAACGGCCAGTATTTAAGGCCAATCAACTATCGGCAATTATTAATCCTTATAGTATTATTACAGGTGCAATTACAGTTAAGAAAATTACTTGTAACCAAGCTAGCCTACATGTATTTACCGATTCATTAGGCTATAGCAATATGCAAACTTTTAAAAAGAAAAATAAACCCGACAAACCTAATACCAACAGCCTTGAGGCAAGTGTGAGAAAAATTGTACTTAACCAAGTAAAAGTTACAATTGAAAACAAAGTACGCAATAAAAAATTTGCCTTTTTTATTAATAATAGCACTATTAATATTGGTAATGGCAGCGAAATAAAAGACATTAATTTTTCAGAAAATATTACCCTTGAAGGCTTAGGATTTAACATTAAAAAAGGCGTTTTCTTAGGCAATAGCAACCTGCAATCTAATTGGAACCTGCAATACAATACAAAAGAAAAAACCTTACTTATTCACCCTACCTTAGTAAGCATTAACAGCCAAAATTATACCATTGGTGGTAATTTTAATTTTGGTACAGCAAAGGCTTTTTCAATATCGGTTAATGTGCAAAAAGTACTATATGCCAATATGGTAAAACTAGTAACCGAAAAAATTCAAAAGAAGCTTAATAAACTTCAATTTGAAAAACCAGTGAATGCCATAATTAAGTTGGAAGGTAGCTTAGTAAAAAAAGAAGACCCCAAAGTAAATGTACAATGCACCGTAACGAATAATGTGGTAAATAATCCAATATTATTATTAAGCAATGCCAATTTTATTGCCAGTTTTAACAATCATATTGTAGATAGTATTGAGCCCGGCGATAACAATAGCCTTATAACCATTAAAGGATTTAATGCTAATTGGGGCGAGGCAAAACTGAGTAGCACACAACCCATTACCCTACATAATTTTGATACACCCATACTAGGTTTTAACCTGCAAGCAATGGCCAATTTAGCAGCGTTAGATGAGCAATTGAATCTTTCAACACTTGTGTTAAAAAAGGGTTTTGCCAAGGCAAATTTGCAATACAATGGCCCGTTATTTAATACGGTAGATGATGTAGAAAATATACACTTACAAGCACAGTTAATAAATGCATCGGCCTATTTACCCAAAAAAAGGTGGACGCTTACCAACAGCAATGGAATACTAAGTATTGATGATAAAAATATTTACCTACAAAAATTTACCACCACTATTGGCAGAACAAAACTGCAAATGAATGCAGCAATTAGTAAAATATCTTTAAAGCTTGGTAACAATTATTTTAAGGCGGTAAAAGCTACCATCTCCTCTCCTAAAATATACCTTGACGATTTTAAAACTACCTTCCAAAACAATAATTATACCCGAAAAATAAAGCCTAAGGCAACCATGAAGGCTATACGCCAAATGGATGATGTAATAGGTAAAGGAACAATAGATGTAACCCTAAAAGCAGATGAAGTACTATATAAGCAACTGCTTATAAAAAATGCCATTGCCAACCTACGCTTTACCGAAGATAATGTAGCAGCACAGCAAGTAAAAGCTAATGTAGCAGGCGGAACGGTAGAAATGAATGCCACCATTTACACCCGAAAATCAATTAACGGAACAGCAACCATAAGCCTAAAAAAAGTAGCGATAGAAAAAGTATTACAAGGCTGCGAAAATTTTGGGCAAACCGCCATTACCGCACAAAACGTTAGGGGAAACCTACAACTAAAAAGCAACCTGCAATTTCGGTTAGATGCTAATAGCAAATTAATGCCCAAGCAGTTACAGGGGCAGCTATCATTTACCCTAAGTAATGGTGCATTAGTTAACCATAAAGGATTAATGAAGCTAGGGAAGTATGCAAAAAATAGAGACTTAACCAACGTAGGCTTCGCCAAAATATACAACACCTTACAATTGAAGAATGGGGAAATAACAATTCCCAGAATGCAAATTGCTACCACCGCATTGTACTTATTTGTAGCGGGTAAGCTTAGCAGCACCAACCAAAGCGATATAAGCATACAAATACCCTTAAGCAATATAACCGCACCTAGTAAAAATATTGCTAAGCAGCAACAGTTGAATACGGAAAAAGCAGGGCCAAGCATTTACTTAAGAATGCAAGAAGGCGCCGATGGCGATATGAAAGTAAAGCTAGATATGTTTAAAAAATTTAGAAAAGCTAACGATACCACCAATGCCAATAACAATTAAGTTGGTTACCAATAGCCAGCAGAATGCAGATGCTCAACAACTATTTACCGCTTACAGTAAAGCCTTGGGTGCCGACTTAACCTTTCAGCAGTTTGATACCGAATTGCAACATCCGCTACAATATTATACCAATGCCAACGGTTGCATATTACTTGCTTACGCAAATGAGGAGCAGCCCGCTATTGGTTGCATTGCGGTAAAAGGGTTAAGTAACCACACCGCTGAAATGAAAAGAATGTATGTGCAACCCAATTACCGAAGCCAAGGCATTGGCCAATTGTTAATTAATGCATTTATGCAACAAGCAAAAGCATTGGGCTACACCACCGTTGTATTAGATACTTTACAGCAATTAACCGCCGCCATTAAGCTATATGAAAAAAACGGATTTACCCCTACTACAGCTTATTACCACAACCCATTAGAAGATGTGGTGTACATGAAAAGGGATATTTAGTAATTGCTACACCGGGCAACCTTCGTGGTAATTAATTAATTCAATAACTGGTTTTTCAAATTCAAAACCATCGTAATAAGTAAATAGTTCATCCAGTACGGCATCAATTTCTTCCATAGTGGGCAGGGTTACCAACTTGGTTCTAAACTCTTTAATATTTGGTAGGCCTTTTAGGTAATTGGTATAATGCCTACGCATTTCAAAAATGCCCACTTTTGGGCCTTTCCAACTTACGCTTTGGTGCAAGTGCTGCTTGCACACATCTATTCTTTCTTTAAGTGTGGGGCCTGCCATTTCCTGGCCAGTGGCTAAGTAATGTTTTACTTCTCTAAAAATCCAAGGGTAGCCAATAGCTGCACGGCCAATCATTATACCATCTACGCCATAACGCTCCTTGTATTCTTTTGCCTTTTTGGCGCTATCAATATCGCCGTTACCAAATATAGGAATATGAATTCTAGGGTTATTCTTCACCGCTGCAATTTTGGTCCAGTCGGCACTGCCCTTATACATTTGTGCTCTTGTGCGGCCATGTATGCTTAGTGCTTGCACACCTACATCTTGCAGGCGTTCTGCCACTTCTTCAATATTTATACTATCATCATCCCAGCCAAGCCTAGTTTTTACGGTTACTGGTTTGTTGGTACCTTTTACCACTGCTTTGGTAAGGCGTATCATTAGGTCAATATCTTTTAACACCCCAGCGCCAGCACCTTTGCAAGCCACTTTTTTTACGGGGCAGCCGTAGTTAATGTCTACCAAATCGGGGTTAACGGTGGTTACAATTGCGGAGCTTAGGCCAAGGGCTTCTTCATCTCCCCCAAATATTTGTATGCCTACGGGGCGTTCCGCCTCAAATATATCTAGCTTACGGCGGCTTTTTATGGCATCACGTATTAGGCCTTCGCTGCTAATGAATTCGGTATACATTAAGTCGGCACCATTTACCTTGCATACTGCCCTAAATGGTGGGTCGCTTACATCTTCCATAGGAGCAAGAAGTAAGGGAAAATCAGGAAACTGTATATTGCCTATGGTAACCATACAATTATTTTTTATCCAAAAAACCGTTTGCAAATTTACAACTTATAAGTTTGTAATATGAATGCACTAAAAAATCTTACACCAAGGGCTGCTTTTGTTACTTTATTATTGGCTTGGGCAGTTAGTTTTTTAGTAAGTGCACTTGCCACTATGTTAATCTGGATGTTGGGCACCGGCTTAGACTTTAAGGAGTTTAACAACTTAATGTTACAGCCTAAGTATAGCAATATGGTAAAAGGGATAAATGTGGTAGGTGCGGCTATATTATTTCTGTTTCCCGCCTTGGTATACGGATATATTAATAGCAATAATCCATTGAAAAAAATTGGTTTTAGTAATTTACTATCGGGTAAGCAAGTATTTATTGTAGTGGTAATAACCATAGTGGGCTTGGCATTAGCTGGCTCTTTAGGCGAGTTAAATAAACTAATACCATTACCTGCTGCCACCCGAAATGCGATGGACTTGTTAGAGAACAATTATGTCGATCAAATATTGGTGATGGCTAAAATGAACGGCCTCGCAGACTTATTTACTAGCTTATTGGTTATAGCATTAATACCAGCAATTACGGAAGAAGTGTTTTTTAGAGGTGCCCTACAGCAAGCAATTGGCAACTTGGTTAGCCAGCCATTTACCGCAATAATTATTACGGCTGCAATGTTTAGCCTTATACATTTTTCCTGGTATGGTTTTTTGCCAAGGTTGGGCTTGGGTATTGTGTTGGGTTGCATTTATTATTACAGTAAAAATATTTGGCTGCCCATACTAGCTCATTTTTTAAATAATGCATTTGCGGTGTTGCAATTGTATGTGTTGCAGAAAAATGGAATATTAACCAAAGCCGCTTTATTACAAAGCATGAACGATACAATGCCAATATGGTATGGCTTATTTGCACTAGTGCTATTGGTAAATTTGTTTATACATTTTAGAAAAGAAAGCTTACTGCTGTATTCTATGCAAAACAATAAAGAATAAATAATGCAAGGCCAACAATGGTGCAAACTGCACAATACCGGTAATATTGCTTATGCTAACATATTAAAAGGTTTGTTAGAGGAAAATGGAATAGCCACAATACTACTTAACAAGCAAGATAGCAGCTACCCCGTATTTGGCGAAATGGAATTGTATGTACCCATGCATTTAAAAGAATTGGCCCAACAAGTAATTAATAAAACTATTCTTAACTAATACTATATTAGCATAGTAACCCCCCTGGAAAATGGCTTTAGATGTAAAAACACTAAGAGTAAGAGCTTTATCGGCCCTAATATTTGTAGTTATAATGTTAGCGGGCATTCTTACTAATCACATCAGTTTCTTTGTATTATTCACTGGCATATACTTTGGTTGTTGGTATGAGTACGATAGGTTATTGCTTAAAATGCGATATCGTTATTATAGTAGGTTATCACAATTTTTTAGGTATGGCTTGGCCTTCTTTGGTTTTGGCTTTATCCTTTACCAACTTTCGCCCATACTAATTTTTGAAACTAGCCTTAGGGAAGTAGGCTTGTACTTACTTTCTGCATTTGGTATTGCATTACCAACCAGCTTAGTATTTTCCGAGAAAAAAAAGTGGCAGGATATTAGAAATATAACCCTAGGTTTATTGTACTTATCCGTAAGTATGGCGCTATTATTTAGGTTGTATTTGGCATTCATAGATTTACCCAATACAGGCTTTTTTTTATTATGCTTACTTATTGGAACCATTTGGATAAATGATACCATGGCTTATTTAGTTGGTTCCTTAATTGGCAAAACACCTTTATCGGCTATTTCGCCAAAGAAAACTTGGGAGGGCACTGTGGGCGGTGCATTGCTTGCCGTATTAATTATGGCTACGCTTATGCATTATTATTTTCCTGCCTTTGCCACTTTAAAAACTATTCCACTATTAGCCATTATTAGCATTACCGGTACGTTGGGAGATTTGCTAGAAAGTAAACTAAAACGAATGGCTAAAGTAAAAGATAGCGGACAAATACTGCCTGGGCATGGCGGGTTTTTAGATCGTTTTGATTCCTTATTAGTGGCAGTGCCTTTTACTTGGCTATATGTGCATTTTATATGGTAGCAGTCTACGCTAGTCTGTATAGTAATAGATATATT
>Ga0114942_1000271_pt1 | contig 14523 bp, 11 predicted proteins | sample LowerColdCreek_FD_88674 | JGI IMG/M metagenome (GOLD analysis project Ga0114942, IMG submission 88674) | Groundwater microbial communities from Cold Creek, Nevada to study Microbial Dark Matter (Phase II) - Lower Cold Creek | ecosystem: Environmental > Aquatic > Deep subsurface > Groundwater ... | reverse complement strand
CCGGTGCTGCCGACCACCTCCGACCCGGTGCAGGTGCTGCTGAACCGCACCTGGCGGCCGACGCTCAGCGTCACCGGCGTCGACGGCTTCCCGGCGCTGGCCGACGCCGGCAACGTGCTGCGGCCGCACACCGCCTTCAAGCTGAGCCTGCGCTTGCCGCCGTTGGTGGACGGCGCGGCGGCCACGCAGCGGCTGAAGACGCTGCTCGAGGACAACGCGCCCTACAACGCCAGGGTGACTTTCCACCCCGACGGTGCCGCCACCGGCTGGAACGCGCCGGAATTGGCGCCGTGGCTGGAGCGCGCGCTGAACGACGCTTCCCAGGCGCACTACGGCGCGCCGCTGGGCACCATCGGCCAGGGCGGCACGATCCCGCTGATGAGCATGCTGCAGGCCGGCTTCCCGAACGCCCAGATGATGGTCTGCGGTGTGCTCGGCCCGAAGAGCAACGCGCACGGCCCCAACGAGTTCCTGCACGTGCCCTACGGCAAGAAACTCACCGCCGCGGTGGCGCAGGTGGTGGCTGCGTGTCCTTGATCCACCGCCTACGGCCTTCGGCCGCCCCGAGGGGGCGAGTCGGACGAGGAACAGTCCCTGCGGACTGTTCCTCGCCTGCGAGCGCCGACCGCGTCCTCGCTGTGGGCGCCGCTGGCGGCGCGGCGAAGCCGGCTGCGCGCGCGGCCGCCCGAAGCCTGCGCGCTCAGCGCAACGAGTAGGCTACCGCCGGACGCAGGCCGCTCATCGGTTCGAGCAGGCCGAGCAGCGGGCGCAGCGGCGCGTAGCGCGTGGCCACCTTGGTGGCATAGGCGAAGAAGCGCGGCAGGTCTCCGGCATAGCCCGGCTTGCCGTCGCGGTGCTTCAGCCGGCAGAAGATGCCCAGCACCTTGAGGTGGCGCTGCAACCCCATCCATTCGAGCGCGCGCCAGAACTCCCCGAAGTCGCTCGCCAGCGCCTCGCCCAGCGGCACGCCGGCTCGTTTGGCCTCGCTCCACCAGCGCACCGCCCAGTCGATCTCGCGCTCCTCGTCCCAGGAGACGAAGGCATCGCGCAGCAGTGAGGCCAGGTCGTACGTTACCGGGCCGCGCACCGCGTCCTGGAAGTCGAGGATGCCGGGGTTGGGCTGGGCCACCATCAGGTTGCGCGGCATCCAGTCGCGGTGCACCGCCACCGTGGGCTGCGCCAGTGCGCTGTCGATCAGCAATCGGCAGATTTTCTGCCAGCACGCGTTCTCGGCCTCGCCCCATTGCAGGCCGAACTCGCGCTGCACGCACCATTCGGGGAACAGCGCCAGTTCGCGTGCCAGCAGCGCTTCGTCATAACGCGGCAGCGCATCGGCCGGCAGCTTCAGCTGCCATTGCACCAGCGCAGTGATGGCATCGCGCATCAGCGCGTCGGCACGCGCCGCGTCGGCCTGCTGCAGCGCGTCCAGGTACAGCTCGCGGCCCAGGTCGCCAAGCAGCAGGAAACCCTGTTCGGCATCGCATTCCAGCACCGGCGGCCCGTTCAGCCCGGCAGCGCGGATGAACTGCGCCACCTGCACGAAGGGTCGCACGTCCTCCTGCGGCGGTGGCGCGTCCATGATGATGCGGCTGCCTTGTGCCGATTCGATGCGCAGGTAGCGCCTGAAGCTGGCATCGGCCGAGGCGCTCGCCAGCGTGTCGGGCCGCAGGCCGTGCCTGCCGCCGATCGACTGCAGCCAGCGCTCGAAGGCCTTCCGGCGCGATGCATCGGGCCAGGCGATCGGCACACGCGCCGGCTCTGTGGGGGTGGTCATGGGAGGCAGGCGCAGGGGTCGCGCGCTCGTTGGATAATGAATTCTACAAATCGGCCGTTCGACGCAGCGCCGGCGCGCGTCGCGCCCGCGTTGCGCGAGCGACGCAGAACGTGCCCCCCCTCGCGTCCACACTCCTTGCCATGCGCCCGCGCCTTGTGCTGTCGATGCTGGCCGCCAGTGCCTGCGCCGGCCCGCCGGCGCAGGCTCAAGACAGCCACGGACCGGTGCTGCAGGCCGTGCCGAGCCTGAAGTCGCGGCCGACGGACTCGCTGCCGCGCCAGCAGGGGCCGCTGTACCTGCGCGCCGACCAACTCAGCGGCCAGCCGGATGCCGAGCTGCGCGCCGAGGGCCGCGTCGAGCTGCGCCATGGCGGCGTGGTGCTGCGCGCCGAGCAGCTGCGCTACGACCAGGCCGAGGACCTGGCGGTGGCCCAGGGCAAGGTGCGCATCACCTTCGAGGGCTCGTCCTTCAGCGGGCCCGAGGTGCAGCTGAAGGTGCAGCGCATGGAGGGCTTCGTCACCGCGCCCGAGTACCACCTGGCGATGACAGGCGCCGGAGGACGGGCCGATCGCATCGACATCCTCGGCCCGGCCACCTCACGCGTCATCAACGGCAACTACACCAGCTGCCGGCGCGAAGGCCCGGAGAATCCCGACTGGGTGCTCAGCGCACGCCAGCTCGACCTGGACACCGATGCCGGCGTCGGCATCGCCGAAGGCGCCGTGCTGCGCTTTCTGGACGTGCCGATCCTGTCCTTGCCGCGGCTGAGTTTTCCGCTCAGCGACCAGCGCAAGTCGGGCTGGCTGCCGCCCGACCTGAACTTCACCTCCGGCAGCGGCGTCGAGCTCAGCGCACCGTACTACTGGAACATCGCGCCGAACCGCGATGCAACGATCGCGCCGGCGCTGTCCACCCGCCGTGGCTTTGCGGTGGAGGGCGAGTTTCGCTACCTGGAGCCGGGCTTTTCCGGACGGGTGAATCTGGACCTGCTGCCCTATGACCAGGTCTACGAGGACACACGGTACTGGCTCACCTTCGACCATCTCGGCCGCTTCGGCGACGGTGTGCGCTATGGCGCACAGGTCGAGCGCGTGTCGGACAACGACTGGTGGAACGACTTCCCGCGCCGCCACACCGCCTTGACACCACGCCTGCTGCCGTTGTTGGTGCTGGCCGAGAAGGATTTCGGCTCGCCGGTGCTCGGCGCCGAGTTGTATGCGCGCACCCAGCGCTGGCAGGTGCTGCAGGCGCCGAACATCATGGAAGCGCCCTTCGACCGGGCGGCGCAGTTCGGCGTGCGCAGCACCGGCAACCTGCTGGCCGGCGCACAGTACGCCTTCGAGACCGAAGCCAACCATTTCGTGCTGCCGGACAACGCCGGCTACAGCAGCGCCAACACCCCGTCCAACGGGTCGCGACTGCACTTGCAGGGCTGGATCAACCGGCCCTTCCGCCAGCCCGGCTGGTGGGTGACGCCGAGCCTGCTGTTCAACGCGGCCAGCTACTACACCGACGAGGCCATGCCCGACGGGCGCACCAGCGCGTCGCGGGTGATTCCGACATTCAGCCTGGGTGCCGGCACGGAATTGGAGCGGCCGGCCGAGTGGCTAGGCCGCTCGCTGCGCCAGACGCTGGAGCCGCGGCTGCTGTACGTGAACACGCCCTATGTCGACCAGTCGAACTACCCGAACTTCGATTCGGCGGTTAAGGACTACAGCTTCGCATCGATCTTCTCGGAGAACGTTTTTTCCGGCATCGACCGGGTGTCGGACACCAATGCGCTGACCGCCGGGGTGACCACGCGGCTGCTCGATGCCAGCAGCGGCGTGGAACTGCTGCAGCTGGGCATCGTGCAGCGCTACCTGTTCAATGATCAACTGGTCACCGAAAGCGGCGTGCCCGAGAACCGCGGTTTTTCCGACGTGCTGCTGCGCGGCTCGACCCGGGCGCTGCAGCCCTTCAACCTGCAAGGTTACCTGCGCTACAGCCCCAGCGTCGATCGGGTGGTGCGCACGATCCTCGGTGCGCAGTACGCGCCGGGGCCGTTTCGCACGCTGAACCTGGCCTACCGCTATGCGCGCGACATCAGTTCACAGTACGAGGCCTCCTGGCAGTGGCCGCTCTATCAGAGCGGCGGCACGCCACAGCGCAAGGAGTGGAGCGGCAGCGCCAACAGCTGCGGAGGCGCCTGGTACACGGTGGGTCGGGTGGTCTACAGCACCACCGACGACCGCGTGACCGATTCGGTGCTTGGCGTCGAGTACGACGCCGGTTGCTGGATCGCGCGCATGGCGGTGAGCCGCTGGTCCACCGGCGTGAGCGAGGCGTCGACCCAGGTCCTGCTGCAGCTGGAACTGGTCGGCTTGTCGCGCCTGGGCTCCAATGCGATCAACGTCATGAGGGACAATATCCCCGGTTACCAGCTGCTGCGCGACCGACGCAGTGCAACGCCGGCCTCGGCCTTCTATGACTGACCTCTTCCGCCGCCTTCGATTGCCTGGCCTGGCGCTTGCCATCGGCACGTGCGCCGCGCCGGGGGTCGCGCAGCTGCAGATCCGCAGCGCGGCCAGCCCGCCACCGCAGGTGTTGATCCGGGGGCCGGCCTTCAGCGGCGACTACATCGTGGCCGTGGTCAACAGCGAACTGGTCACGGCCGGCGAGGTCGAGCAGCGCATCGAGCGCATTCGCGTGGCGACCACGCCGCGCGGCGGGCAGCCTCCGCCGGTCACCGACCCGCTGCGCCAGCAGGCGCTGGATTCTCTGATCGACGAGCGCGTCCTGCTGACCCACGCCCGCGAAAGCGGCGTGCGCGTCGACGAGGCCGAGATCGACCGCGCGGTGCAGACCATCGCGGCGCAAAACAAGATGAGCATGGCCCAGTTGCGCGAGCGTGTCGCCGCCGACGGCATCGACTTCGCCCGTTTTCGCGCCAACCTGCGCGACCAGATCCTGCTGGAACGGGTGCGCGAACGCGAGGTCGGCCAGCGCACCCGCGTGACCGATGCCGACATCGACAAGTACCTGGCAGAGCGCAACGCGGGCGGCGCGCGCGACATCGAGCTGAACATTGCGCAGATCCTGATCCCGGTGCCGGAGGGTGCCAGCGCGGAAACCCTGGCGCAGCGCCAGGCGCGGGCCGAGACCGCGTTGGCACGGGTGCGCGCCGGCGAGGACTTTGCGGTCGTGGCACGGGAGTTGTCCGAGGACAGCAACCGCACCCGCGGTGGCGAGATCGGGCTGCGGCCAGCGGCGCGCCTGCCCGACCTGTTCGTCGAACAGGTGCGCGGCCTACGGCCCGGCGACGTGTCACCCACGGTGCTTCGCTCCGGCGCCGGGCTGCACGTGCTGAAGCTCATCGAACGGCGCGACAGCAGCGGTGTGCGCGTCACGCAGACGCGGGCTCGGCACATCCTGCTGCGGCCGTCGCCGCAACTCAGTGCCGACCTGGCCCGCCAGCGCCTGCTGGACATGCGCACGCAGATTGAACGCGGCAGCAACAGCTTCGAGGCCCTGGCGCGGCAGTTTTCCGAGGACGGCTCGGCGGCGCAGGGTGGCGACCTCGGCTGGGTCAACCCGGGTGCCTTCGTGCCCGAGTTCGAGGAGGCCATGGGCCGCCTGGCGGTCGGTGGCCTGTCGCAGCCGGTGACGTCGCGCTTCGGCATCCACCTGATCGAGGTGGTCGACCGGCGTGAGACCACGCTGGATGCCAAGCAGTTGCGTGAGCAGGCGCGCAATGCGCTGCGCGAGCAGAAGTTCGAAGAGGCCTATCTGGAATGGACCAAGGAGTTGCGCTCGCGGGCCTATGTCGAGATGCGCGAGCCGCCTTAGCCCGCCGATGAAGCATGTGGCGCGCAGGCGCTTCGGCCAGCACTTCCTCAGCGACGCCTATGTGCTCGGGGCCATCGTCGACCTGATTGACCCGCAGCCCGGACAGGCCTTGGTGGAAATCGGCCCCGGCCTTGGCGCCCTGACCTGGCCATTGCTGCAGCGCTGCCGGGCGCTCACCGTCATCGAACTCGACCGCGACCTGGCGGCGCGGCTGCGTGCTCGCGGCGGCGGCCTGAACGTGATCGAAGCCGACGTTTTGACGGTGGACTTCGGCGCGCTGGCGCAACAGCTGACCCAGCCGCTGCGGCTGGTGGGCAACTTGCCATACAACATCTCGACGCCCATCCTGTTTCACCTGCTGGAGTCGGCTGGGCAGGTGGTCGACCAGCATTTCATGCTGCAAAAGGAGGTGGCAAAGCGCATGTCGGCCGCGCCGGGCGGCAAGGACTACGGCCGGCTGTCGGTGATGCTGCAGTGGCGCTACCGCATCGACACCGTGCTCGAAGTGCCGCCGCAGGCCTTCGAGCCTCCGCCCAAGGTGGAATCGGCGATCGTGCGCATGCGGCCGCTGCCGCAGGCCGCTGGCCAGCCGAAACTGCTGGCCGAACTGGTGACGGCGGCCTTCTCGCAGCGCCGCAAGCTGCTGCGCCACACCCTCGGACGCTGGTTGGACGAACGCCGCTTCAGCGGCGAATTCGACCTGCAGCGCCGCGCCGAGGAAGTTCCGGTGGCGCAGTACGTCGCGCTGGCGGAACAGGTGGCCGCGGCAACCTGACAATGCGTGCCTGTCGGTGTGGACTCATCGCGCAGCGGCGTGAAGGCGCATTGCGCCGGGCCGATGCCAAAAAAGACAAACGGCCCGAGAGGGGCCGTTTGTGCGGGGCATCGCGCGGGCGTCAAGCCGCGGTCAGCCACATGGCGGTGTCGAAGGCACTGCTCATCAGCGGCATGTTCATGCCGAAGTTCGGGTTGGTCCCGTTCTTCGGCACAGCCACCTTCGGCGCCGGCTTGTCGGCCACCACCTGGGTCATCTCCGCCCGCTCCCCTGACCCGATTTCCAGGGAGCGGGCTACTGAAAAGAATAGAAACATCGGAAGGGTATTCGTCGCTCCCCCCAGAAGTCGGCCGCATCGCGGAACACGTCGAGCAGCTGCTCGCGGGCCTCGCGGTCGAAACGCGGGTTGTCGGGCAACTGCTCAAGGACGACGACGAAGCCTGGCTGCGCACCGGCCTTGTGGACCAGGTCGGTCATGCAGTCAAAGAGCGCGTCGAGGTTCTTGCCGACATGTGCCGGAAACAGGAAGGACTCTGCGATGCGGTCCAGCACGTCCTGCTTGGTCTGCGCCGACGACAAGTTGGCGTACAGAAAATGCTGGCCTACGCCCTCGGCGGCCTGCATCAGATCCTCCACCCTGTAGGCGCGAATCGCCTGCACGATATTGGGACGGACTGTTTGCAACAGCATGGTCACCTACTCCTTCAAACACAACAACGTCGTACCGGCGCTCACTGCACGATGCGCGCGAAGCTCGCATAGTGATCGCCGGTGTAGTAACAGGCATCCGGCTTGGTGGGTTGACTGCCACCGCAGACGATTCGGCGGGCACCCCGGTCACGCGCACCGGGCGTCTTCACGGTGTATTCGCGGTAATAACCGCGCGCATTTGTCGGTAAAAGTCTCTCTCGATTACCGAACACGCTGCCATCCTTGGCGTACGCAAACGGGCCACCCCTGCGAATCACCACATCCATCTGCCGCGCTTCGACCGGCAACTCGGAGAAGGCCACTGCCAGTGCTGCGGGCTGTGGCACCGGAGTGCGACCCAATACCGCACTGCCGACAGCCACCAGTCCTGTCACAGCGATTGCAAGCGCCAACTTCTCAAGTGACTGCCTTGGCGAAGGCAAACGGGGCAGGACCACGGGGTAACCCTGAACAAGCAATTGGCAATGGTACCGGAAAGCGGCAAAAAGCTCAAGCATCAGCCTCAATTTGGGGCATGATCAACCCACAAGTAGCGTGCGCACACATCTGTTTTGAGCCTCGCCGGAGCCGACCCGGCGAACAGTCACCCAATACACGCCTGACCGAGGTCGTCAGCGTGCCGCGTTGGCGTCGGCGACCGTCAGCGCGGTCATATTGACGATCCGTCGCACGGTGGCCGACGGCGTCAGGATATGCACAGGGCGGGCTGCGCCAAGCAGCACCGGACCGATGGCGATGCCGCCGCCAGCGGCGGCCTTCAGCAGGTTGTAGGCAATATTGGCCGCGTCGATGTTCGGCAGCACCAGCAAGTTGGCGTCGCCGGCCAGGGTGCTGCGCGGCATGATCTTGTACCGTGCCACAGCGTCCAGCGCGACGTCTCCGTGCATTTCGCCGTCGACTTCCAGCCAGGCGGCTTGCTGGCGCAGCAACTCCAGCGTGCGGCGCATCTTCCGGGCGCTGGGCAGTTCGCTGGTGCCGAAGTTGCTGTGCGACAGCAACGCGGCCTTCGGCGCGATGCCGAAGCGCAGCATCTCCTCCGCCGCCATGACCGTGATCTCGCACAGCTCCTCGGGGCTCGGGTCGGAATTGACATGGGTGTCGACGAGGAAGACCTGGCGCCCGGGCAGCATCAGCCCGTTCATGCAGGCATACACGCGCACGTCCTGCGGCGTGCTCGGGCTGCCGCCGACGCGCATGCCGATGACCTGGTCGATGTAGTGCAGGTGGTTGGCTGTGGTGCCCCAGGTGCCGCAGAGCAGGCCGTCGACGTGGCCCTTTTCCAGCAGCATCGCGCCGATCAGCGTCAGCCGCCGGCGCATCTCGATCTTGGCCACCTGCACCGTCACGCCCTTGCGCTCGGTCATGCGGTGGTAGCTCATGAAGAAGTCGCGGTAGCGCTCGTCCTGCTCGACGTTGACCACGTCGTAGTCCACGCCCTGCTTCAGGCGCAGGCCGAACTTCTCCACGCGCGCAGCCATCACCGCCGGGCGGCCGATCAGCGTCGGTCGGGCCAGGCCCTCGTCCACCACCACCTGCACCGCACGCAGCACGCGCTCTTCCTCGCCCTCGGCATAGGCCACCCGGCGCGCCTTGGCGCGTTTGGCCAGGGCGAAGATCGGTCGCATCACCTGCCCGGAGGCGTAGACGAAGCTCTGCAGCTTCTCGGCATACGCCTCCCAGTCGGCTATCGGCCGGCGAGCCACGCCGGAGGCCTCGGCGGCACGCGCCACCGCGGGGGCGATCTTCATCATCAGGCGAGGGTCGAAAGGCTTCGGAATCAGGTATTCAGCGCCGAAGGCCAAAGTCTCGCCGGCATAAGCCGCGGCCACCACCTCGCTCTGCTCGGCCTGGGCCAGCTCGGCGATGGCATGCACCGCGGCGATCTCCATCTCGTCGGTGATCGTCGTCGCGCCGCTGTCCAGCGCCCCGCGGAAGATATACGGAAAGCACAGCACGTTGTTGACCTGGTTCGGGTAGTCGCTGCGCCCGGTGGCGATGATGGCGTCGTCGCGAACGGCGCGCACCTGGTCGGGCAGGATCTCCGGCGTCGGGTTGGCCAGCGCCAGGACCACGGGCCGCGACGCCATCGCCGCCACCATCTGCGGCTTGAGCACGCCGCCTGCCGACAGGCCCAGGAACACGTCGGCTGCGGGCATCACCTCGGCCAGCGTGCGCAGCTTCGTGGCCTGCGCGAACTGGGCCTTGTCCTCGTCCATCAGCTCGGTGCGGCCCTGCCAGACCACGCCCGCCAGGTCGGTGACCCAGATGTTCTCGCGCTTCAGCCCCAGCTTCAGCAGCAGCCCCAGGCAGGCAAGCGCCGCAGCGCCGGCACCGCTGGCCACCAGCTTGACGTTGCCGATGTCCTTGCCCACCACCTTCAGCGCATTCAGCAGCGCCGCGCCGACGACGATGGCGGTGCCGTGCTGGTCGTCGTGGAAGACCGGAATCTTCAGCCGCTCGCGCAGCTTGCGCTCGACGACGAAGCAGTCCGGCGCCTTGATGTCCTCCAGATTGATGCCGCCGAAGGTGGGCTCCAGCGCGGCGATCACCTCGACCAGCCGGTCGACGTTCTTCTCGTTGACCTCGATGTCGAAGACATCGATATCGGCGAACTTCTTGAACAGCACGGCCTTGCCTTCCATCACCGGCTTGGCGGCCAGCGGCCCGATATCGCCCAGGCCCAGCACCGCGGTGCCATTGGTGATCACCGCCACCAGGTTGCCGCGCGCGGTGTAGCGGAAGGCGTTGGCCGGGTCGGTCACGATCTCCTCGCAGGCCGCGGCCACGCCGGGCGAGTAGGCCAGCGCCAGGTCGTGCTGGTTGACCATCTGCTTGGTCGCGGCAATGGCCAGCTTGCCCGGGATCGGAAACTCGTGGTATTCGAGCGCGGCCTGGCGCAGTTCGGCGGCCTTGTCTTCGGTGTTGGGCACGGTGCGGTCTTTCGAAATGCGTTCGTTGTCCGGGGCGCCGGCGTGAGGAAGCGGGGCCAATTCTAGGATTGCGCTGCGGCGTGCGGCCGCAGCGCGCAGTGTGCGCTGCTTCGGCGCCGTGGTCATGCGCGAAACTGCGTACCACGGCGGCCGGCATTGCACGCAATACTGCGCTCGGCCCGGGCGGCCAATGCCGGGCGGAGCGCACTCTTGAGTACCTCTTCCACCGCCGTCTTGCCTCAAGCCGTGCAGCGCCGGCGCCGGCGCCGGCGCCAAGCGTTATGGAGCACCTTGTTCGTGCTGCTGGGAGTGGCGCTGACGCTGCTGGTGCTGCTGACGGCACAGCACGAAGACGCGCGCGTGCAGGACCAGGTCGACGCGCTGGCCGCCGATGCCGCGGCCAAGGTGCGCAGCGAGTTGCTGCGCAGCCAGCAGTCCCTGCTGGCGCTGGCGGCACATGCCGGGGCGCCGCAGCGCTGGGACGCCGATGCCGCCGAACTGTTGCGCCAGAACACCGAGCTGCGGCGCATCGAACGCCGCGGCAGCGGCTGGCAGATCGACGCGGCAGTGGATTCGCCGATCGCCCCGCCTTTGTTCGCGGTGATCGGCCGCGGCGACAGCGACATCGACGCGACCGCCGCCTGCGCTGCGGCGCGGCGCTCGGCCGCACCGGTGTTCTCGCGCAGCTATTTCGTGCCGCTGGCCGGTGGCGGCGGGCTCGAGGTCCTGGACCTGTGCCTGCCGGTTCGCGACGGCGGACGCGACGCGGGCTACCAGCTGGCCACGCTGTCGCTGCCGGCGCTGCTGGCCGCCGCGCTGACGCCGGAGCAGGCGCGCCGGCACGAGATTTCCTTCATCGAAGGCGACGGCGCGCGCCTGGCCCGCTCCGGCCTGCAGCGCGGCCGCGGCGTGTACCGCGCCGACCGCCTGGTCGACCTGCCGGGCACCACGCTGCGCCTGCGCCTGGACAGCGTGGCCGGGCCGAGCGGCCCGGTGCCCAATCTGGCCACGGCGGCGGTGCTGGGCCTGTCGGTGCTGCTGTTCGCGCTGGCGCTGCTGCTGGCCGGCGACGTCGCCCGGCGCGCGCGCGCGGAAAGCCTGCGGGCCGAGGCGCTGGCCTTCCGCAAGGCGATGGAGGACTCGCTGATCACCGGGCTGCGCGCGCGCGACCTGCAGGGTCACATCACCTACGTCAATCCGGCCTTCTGCGCGATGGTCGGCTTCACCCCCGAGGCGCTGCGCGAAGCCCAGGTGCCGCCGTACTGGCCGCCAGAACTGGCCGAGACCTACAGGCTGCGGCAGGACATGCGCCTGGCGCCGGGCAATGCCGCGCAGACGCCGTCGCGCGAAGGATTCGAGACCCTGTTCATGCGCAAGAATGGCGAGCGCTTCGCGGTCATGATCTACGAAGCACCGCTGGTCGACGGCCAGGGCCGGCACACCGGCTGGATGAGCGCGGTGCTCGACATCAGCGCGCAGCGCCGCATCGAGGATCTGTCGCGCCAGCAGCAGGAGCGCTTGCAGGCCACGGCCCGGCTGGCCACCATCGGCGAGATGGCCTCGCTGCTGAGCCACGAGCTGAACCAGCCGCTGGCCGCGATCGCCAGCTATGCCAGCGGCTCGCTGAACCTGATGGACCGGCCCGATGACGACACGCCGGCCTTGCTGCGCCAGGCCATGCAGCGCATGGCCGAACAGGCAGAGCGCGCCGGTCGCGTCATCAAGAGCGTGCACGACTTCGTGCGCCGCCGCGAGCAGTTGCGCGAGACGATAGGCGTGGAGCTGCTGCTTGACGCGGTACTGCCGCTGGTGCGCCTGCAGGCGCGCAAGAGCGGCACCCAGGTGCAGACCGACCTGCCGCAACCGGCGCCGCGCGTGCTGTGCGACCGCACCATGGTCGAGCAGGTGCTGCTCAACCTGGCGCGCAACGCCATCCAGGCGATGGAGCACAGCAGCGACCCGGCCGCGCGCGTGCTGCGCCTGCGCGTGCGCCAGAGCCACGAGCGCTGGGTCACCTTCTATGTCGCCGATGCCGGGCCGGGCATCGGCCGCGAGCTGGGCGCGCGGCTGTTCACGCCCTTCTTCACCACGCGCAGCGAGGGCATGGGGCTGGGCCTGAGCCTGTGCCGCACCGTCGTCGAGCAGCATGGCGGTGCCATGGACTTCGACTCGCCGGTGCCGGGCACGCGCACGGGTACGGAATTCAGGTTCACGCTGCCGGCCGCCCCGCTGCCCCAGCCCACCGACAGCGACGCCGCCGCGCCACAGGCCCTGAGCACATGAGCCCGCCGGGCCGCCCAAGGGCGAATACCGCAGGGCGCAGTCCGAAGGTACTCGAGTGAGTGCCCGCCGGGCCACCCCAAGGGAGAATTCCGCAGTGCGCAGCACGAAGGTACACCGATGAGCCTGAACCTGGACCCGACGCTGGGCCTGCCCGTGGTCTACCTGGTGGACGACGAGGACGTGGTGCGCGATGCGCTGGCCTGGCTGCTGCGCTCGCGCCGACTGCTGTCCGAGGGCTTCGGCAGCGCCGAGGCCTTCTGGCAGCTGCTGCAGGCGCAGCGCGGCGGCGACACCGCCTGGCCGGGCGCGCCGGCGTGCCTGGTGCTGGATGTGCGCATGCCCGGCACCAGCGGACTGGAACTGTTCGAGCGGCTGGTCGATGCCGCACTGCTGCCGGTGCTGCCGGTGATCTTCCTCACCGGCCATGGCGACGTGCCAAGCGCCGTGGCCGCCGTCAAGCGTGGCGCCTTCGACTTCGTCGAGAAGCCCTTTTCCAACAATGCCCTGGTCGACCGTATCGAGCAGGCGCTGGCGCTGAGCGCGGCCGAGTTGTCGCGTCGGCGCGAGCAGCGCGGCCGCGCGCGGCGCATGGCCGAACTGACCGAGCGCGAGGTCGAGGTCATGCGACTGGTGATCGAGGGTCACCCGAACAAGCGCATTGCCGATGCGCTGGGCATCAGCGTGCGCACGGTGGAAGTGCACCGTGCGCGCGTGTTCGACAAGATGGACGTCAAGTCCGCCGTGGCGCTGGCCAACCGGCTGCGCGATCCGCCGGCCTGACGCTCACGACGCCGAGCCACAATCGGCGTCATGGGCTTGGGCGAATTCGAGCTGATCGAGCGGTACTTCACGCGGCCGGCGCGGCGTGCCGTGCTCGGCGTCGGCGATGACTGCGCGGTACTCGCGCCCACCCCGGGCATGCAGTTGTGCGTATCCAGCGACATGCTGGTCGAGGGGCGACACTTCCTCAGCAGCGTGGCGCCACAGCGGCTGGGGCACAAGGCGCTGGCCGTCAACCTCAGCGACCTGGCAGCCTGCGGTGCCGAGCCGCTGGCCTGCACGCTGGCGCTGGCGCTGCCGCGCGCCGATGAAGTCTTCCTGCAGGGCTTTGCCGACGGCCTGTGGGCGCTGGCCGAGCGCCACGCCATCGAGCTGGTCGGCGGCGACACCACCGCCGGGCCGCTGAACATCTGCATCACCGCCATCGGCCAGGTGCCGGCAGGCCAGGCGCTGCTGCGCAGCGGCGCGCGTGCCGGCGATGAGCTGTGGGTCAGCGGCACGCTCGGCGATGCGCGCGCGGCATTGGAAGTCTTGCGCGGCACGCTCGATGTGCCCGGCGACGCCTTCACGGCGCTGCGCCGCGCGATGGAGCTGCCCGAGCCGCGTCTCGCCCTCGGCCAGCGGCTGCGCGGCGTGGCCAGCAGCGCCATCGATCTGAGCGATGGCCTGCTCGGCGACCTGGGCCATGTGCTGCGCCGCTCGGCGGTTGGCGCGCGGCTCGATGTCGATGCGCTGCCACGCAGCACGCAACTCGCAGCACTGCCGGCGGCCGTGCAGCAAGAGTGCCTGCTGCACGGCGGCGACGACTACGAGCTGCTGTTCACTGCCGCACCGGCGCGGCGCGAGGCAGTGCTCGCGGCGGCGCGCGAGGCCGACGTGCCCGTCAGCTGCATCGGCCGCATCGAAGCGGGCGGCGGACTGGTGGTGACGGACGGCCGCGGCCAGACACTCGATGTCGAGCGCGGCGGCTTCGACCACTTCAAGACGTGAGCGTCTCGCTGCGCTTCATGCTGCGCCACCCAGCGCATGCCATCGCGCTGGGCTTCGGCAGCGGCCTGGCGCCGCGCGCGCCGGGCACGGTCGGCACGCTGTGGGCCTGGGCCGCCTTCGTGCTGCTGGAGCGCGGCTTCGGCCCGCTGCCCTGGGCGGCGCTGCTGGCCGCCGGCTTGCTGCTCGGCGTCTGGGCCTGCACGCTGTGCGCGCGCCACTTGGGCGTGGCCGACCCCGGCGCCATCGTCTGGGACGAGATCATCGCCTTCTGGGCGGTGCTGTGGCTGATCGCTCCGGCCGGCTGGTGGCTGCAGCTGCTGGCCTTTGCGCTGTTCCGCTTCTTCGATGCCGCCAAGCCCGGGCCGGTGGGCTGGGCCGACCGGCTGTTCAAACCCGCGCCCGGCGCCGCGGTAGGCTGGGCGCAGGGCTTCGGCATCCTCTTCGACGACCTG
>Ga0114942_1000270_pt1 | contig 14530 bp, 13 predicted proteins | sample LowerColdCreek_FD_88674 | JGI IMG/M metagenome (GOLD analysis project Ga0114942, IMG submission 88674) | Groundwater microbial communities from Cold Creek, Nevada to study Microbial Dark Matter (Phase II) - Lower Cold Creek | ecosystem: Environmental > Aquatic > Deep subsurface > Groundwater ... | reverse complement strand
CGAAGGCGTGCGCGTGGCCATCATCGACAGCGGCGTGCAGGCCGACCACCCGGACCTGATGGGCCAGGTCGCGCACCACCAGAACTTCGTCGATGACAAGCCGCTGCCCGCCGAGGGCCACGGCACGGCGGTGGCCGGCATCATCGCGGCGCGAGCCGACAACGGCGCGGGCATCGCCGGCATCGCGCCGCAGGCCCGGTTGCTGGCGCTGCGTGCCTGCTGGCAGGCGGCGCAGACGGGTCGCGGCGGGCAGACGCTGTGCAGCAGCCTCAGCCTGGCCAAGGCGCTGTATGCGGCGGTCCAGCAGGGCGCCCACATCATCAACATGAGCCTGGGTGGCCCCGACGACCGGCTGCTGGCCCTGTTGCTGGATCAGGCGCAGGCGCGCGGCGCCACCATCGTGGCGGCGCTGCCGGTCGGCGGCGGGCCGGGCAGCCGGTTCCCTGCCAGCCATCCGGGCGTGCTGGTGGTCGGCAACGCGCTGCCGCTGCCGGCGGGCGCCGTCTCCGCGCCGGGGCGCGATGTGCCGAGCACGGCGCCCGGTGGCGGCTGGACGGTGGTGACCGGCTCGTCGTTCGCGGCAGCGCATGCGGCGGGGCTGCTGGCGCTGGTGCGTGAGCTGGATGAGCGCGGCGTGCGCCAGCCGGCCGTCGTCACCGCCGCGCAGGGCCGTATCGACAGCTGCGCCACGCTGGCCCGCTTCGTCGCCGACCGGTCCGCCGTCTGCAAGCCGCTGGGGCAAACTGCGGACTGATGCTCCGCGCGCTGCCGCCCCTGCTGCCCACACTTCTGCTGCTGACGGGCCTGGCGCGTGCCGATGTCGGCGCCACGCTGTCCGTGCAGACGGATGCCCGCGAGCGCGGCCTCTCCTACAGCGACAACCGGCCCGGCGCACAGCTGGGCCTGGCCTGGGACGGCGAGGCTGGCTGGTACGCCGGCACGTCCCTGGCCTGGGCGCGGTTTGCGCGCCATGACACGGCGGCGCTGCGCGCCTACGGCGGCCGTGTCGTCGCGCTGCGGCCCGGCTTGAATGCCGAGGTGGGTTTGCTCGCTTACCGCTTCGCGAGCGTGTCGAGCTATGACTTCGTCGAGGCCTACGCAGCCTTGCTGGGCGAGCGCTGGAACCTGCGCCTGTTCGCGTCGCCCGACTACTACGGCATCGGCCAGCGCAGCGTCTACGGCGAGCTCAACCTGCGCTGGCCGCTGGCCGAGCGGGCGGCGGCCGTGGCCCATGTCGGGTGGCTGCGCAGCTGGGGTGGCGGGCAGCCCGGCGCCAGGCGGCTGGATGCGCGTGCCGGTGTGTCGCTGCAGCTCGGCGAAGGCAGCGAGCTGCAGCTCATGCGCGTGGCGGCGGGCCGTGGCGGGCCCTACATCTGGCTTCAGGCGACGCGCGCGAGCGCGACGGTGCTCAACCTCAGCACGGCTTTCTGAGCGAATCTTTTCCTGTCGATTGAACCTTTGCGTTGCAGGCCGGCACTCATGCCGCAATGACAACCGCGAAAGGGCAGCGATGAGGGTGAAGACAAGGATGTGGGTGGCGCTCGGCGCCACCGTCGCGTTGATCGCGGGTTGCGGCGGCGGCAGCGGTGAAGGGCTGGATGCGAACGGCCGGCCCATCGGCGAAGGCGTGGACCCGAGCGGGCCGATGACGGCGAGCTTTGCGTCCATCCAGTCGCATGTCCTCACGCCCGCGTGCACCGGCTGCCACGCAGGCGCCAGCGCACCGCGGGGCCTGCGGCTGGACGCGGCCAACAGCTACGCGATGCTGGTGGGCGTCAACAGCGGCGGCGTGCCGTCGCTCAAGCGCGTGGCGCCGGGCGACGCGGCCAACAGCTACCTCATCCACAAGCTCGAAGGCCACCAGGCCGTCGGTGCGCGCATGCCGCTGGGCGGCCCGTACCTGGACGCCCCGACGATCGCGCTGATCCGCCAGTGGATCAACAACGGAGCACAGCCATGAACGCCGCCCGCCTGTTGCTGGGCCTGGCCCTGGCGCTGCTGATCTCGGGCGCCGCGCGCGCCGAGCCCTATCTCGCCATCCGCAGTGGCATCAAATGCGTGGCCTGCCATGTGAACCCGACCGGCGGCGGCCTGCGCAATGCGGTCGGCAACGCCTTCGCGCAAGGCGCCATCCCGGCCAATGCGCTGCCGGAGGCACTGCAGGGCTGGACCGGCTCGCTGTTCGACGACCGCCTGCGCCTGGGCGGCGACCTGCGCACGGCGTCGACCCGCACGTCCGTCTCCGGCCGGCCCACCACCCGCGTGAACGGCACCGAGCAGGCGCGCCTGTACGCCGACGTGCAGTTGATCAAGGACTACCTGGGCGTGCACCTGGACCAGCAGGTGGCGCCCGGCAAGTCCGAGCGCCAGGAGGCCTATGTGCGTGTGTCGACACCGGGCATGGGCTGGTATGCCAAGGCCGGCCAGTTCTACCTGCCGTTTGGCTGGCGGCTGCAGGACAGCCTGGCCTTCGTGCGGCAGCTCAGCGGCGTCAGCATGACGGTGCCCGACAAGGGGGTGGAGCTGGGCCGCGAGACCGACGAGTGGTCCATCCAGGTCGTGCGCAGCAACGGCCCCGGCAACAGCGGCGGCTCGGGCGGCCACCAGACGACGGCCCAGGCGACCTGGCTGCAGCCCTGGGGCCGCGTCGGCGCGGCGGCGGCTCAGGTCAAGTCGGCCGCGGGCGACCGCAAGGCCTACGGCGTCTTTGCCGGCACGACGACCGGGCCGGTGGCCTGGCTCGCCGAGATCGACCTCGTCACCGACGGCGGCTACCCCGAGGGCGAGCGGCGTCAGTACGCGACCTTGGTGGAGGCCAACTGGCTGGTGCGGCAAGGGCACAACCTCAAGCTGACCAGCGAGTACCTCGACCCCGACCGCCGCGTGGCCAACGACAACAAGGTGCGCTACAGCCTGGTCTACGAGTACACGCCCATTGCCTTCGTGCAGCTGCGCGCGGGCTACCGCAAGTTCGGCGGCGTTCCGCAGAACGCGGTCGACAACCGGCGGCTCGGCTTCGTCGAGTTGCACGGCATGTTCTGACGGGAACTGCGCCGTCGGTGCGTCGATGGGAGCGGCCGTGGCAACGGCCGCTCTTCTTGCTTCAGGCCCTGAGCGCCAGCGCCACGTCACGGGCATCCGGCCGACGCTCGATGTCGGCGTCGAGGCAGGCGTCCGCGAGGGTCGCCATGGCCTGCAGTGACGGCTCCGCCGCGTCGCAGCAGGCCACCAGCTCTTCCAGCAGGCAGCCCAGCGCGCGCACATCCAGGGCCCGCAGCCGCGCCGCCTGATGCGCCGGCACGCTGCCCAGAAAGGACGCTGCGCCGAAGTCGCCCAGCCGCGCCTGGCCCTGGCCGTCATGCAGGATGTTGTGCGCGTACAGGTCGCCATGCGTGAGGCCGCGCTCATGCAGGTGGGCCAGCGCACTGGCAATGCCGGCGGCCAGTGCCAGCGCAGCGCGCGGCGTCAGACGCAAGCTGGGGTCGTAGACATCGCGCGTGCAGGACGCCAGGCTGGGCGGCCCAGCCAGCACGCGGAACTCCGGGCCGACCAGCGGCATCAGCAGCCCGTCGGCGCCCGTGGGGTGGTGGCTCAGGCGGCCGATGGCCGGGATCAGCTGCGCGTGGGCTCCCGCCTGCAGGCTGGCCGCCAGCTCCGTGGCCGGCAAGCCGTCGCTGGTGACCTCACCCTTGAAGACTTTCAGCGCGACCACCTCGCCACCAGCGCGTGCGGCGCGGTAGATGTGTCCCGAGGCGCCTTCACCCAGCAGCGCCTGCACGTCGAGCTGCGACCAGGACACGAGCGGCAGGGCCGCGTGGTTCAGCGCATCCGCCTCGCTCGCGGCGCTGAACGGGTTGCCGCCGTGCGCCAGCCAGGTCAGCCGCGGCAGCCTCAACAGCCAGTCGGGCAGGCCGTCGAGCTGGTTGGCTGAGATGCGCAGCAGCTCCAGCCGCTCGCAGGCCGCCATGCTGGCAGGCAGGGCGTGCAGCCGGTTGCCGGCCAGCGCCATCTTCTGCAGGCGCGGCCGGCGGCCCAGTTCATCGGGCAGGGCGGCGATGCGGTTGTCGGTCAGGATCAGCCAGCGCAATCGCGGCGGCAGCGCGGCGGCCGGCACGTCGTCGATCTGGTTGGCTTTGAAGCCCACCATTTCCAGCGCCTCGCAACGCCCCAGCACCTCGGGCAGCCGCGTGAAGCGGTTGTTGGAGCAGAAGATGACCTTGAGCCGTTGCAGGCGCGCCAGTTCGGGCGGCAGGGTGTCCAGCGCGTTGCCGGACAGGTCCAGCTCCTCCAGCGTGTCGGCCAGGGCACAGACCTCGTCGGGCAGCGCCGTCAGGCCTTCCCTCAGCGTGAGCCGGCGCGCGCCCTGCAGGGCGCCGCTGCGGAGCTGCTGCAGTGTGTCCATCGCGGCGCCTCAGGCCTTCTTCACGAACTCGGACTTCAAGCCCATGGCACCCACGCCGTCGATCTTGCAGTCGATGTCGTGATCGCCGTCGGCCAGGCGGATGTTCTTGACCTTGGTGCCGACCTTGACGACCAGCGACGAGCCTTTGACCTTCAGGTCCTTGATGACGGTCACCGTGTCGCCGTCCTGCAGCACGTTGCCGACCGCGTCCTTGATGACGCGCATCTCGTCGGCCACAGGCGCGGCGGCCGATGCCGACCACTCATGGCCGCATTCGGGGCAGATCAACTGAGCGCCGTCCTCGTAGGTGTACGCGGACTGGCACTTTGGGCAGGCGGGCAGGGGGCTCATCGGTTCTTTCTCGGCTCGGCAAGAAAAAAGCCCCACAGGCTTGCGCATGTGAGGCTTCTGATTTGGCTCCCCGACCTGGGCTCGAACCAGGGACCTACGGATTAACAGTCCGGCGCTCTACCGACTGAGCTATCGAGGAATGGATCTTTATGTCGGCACGCCAAGCGGTTGCAGCGTGCGTCTTGAGTCTTGCGACTTGGGTTCCCTGACGCTTGCACGTCAGTTCTGAATTCTGGCTCCCCGACCTGGGCTCGAACCAGGGACCTACGGATTAACAGTCCGGCGCTCTACCGACTGAGCTATCGAGGAACAGAGCCCGTGACTATAGCAGGCTTTTCAAGCTCTTCAGAGACGGACCTCCAGGCTCGCCCGGAAGGTGCGTGGCGACAGCGGGTAGAGGTAGCTGTGCTCGAACTGCCAGGGCGACTCGCGCCAGGCGCGCTTGTTGGCGAGGTTGTCGACAGCCGCGCGCCAGATCCAGGTCTGGCTGCCCTGCAGCTGCGTGTAGCGCAGACCGGCGTCGGCCACCGTCCAGGCGGGCACGGCGATGCTGTTGTCGGGCGTGGCGAAGCGTCGGCCCTCGTGGCGCAGGCCGAGCTGAGCCTGCAGGCCGGGCAGCAGGTCCTGGCGCACATGGGCCTTGATCGTGGTCTGCGGCACGTTGGCTGGGGTCAGGCCGTTGAGGCTGGCGACGGTGCTGCCTTCGTTGCGTGCATGCAGCCGCATGGCGCTGGCGAACAGGCCGCCACCGCTCCACTTCAGGTCGGCACTGGCTTCGACGCCGCGGTGGCGGGCGAAGCCGTCGGCGCGGCGCTCGCAGCTGTTGTCGGCATCGCAGGTGCCGATGTCACGCCACGCCGGGCGGCGGATGTCGAAGACGGTCAGCGAGCCTTCGACGCGTTGCGTGCCGGTCTTCAGGCCAATCTCGGTCTGCCGGCTCTTCAGCGCGGGCAGGGCCTGGCCGCGGTTCTTGTAGCGCGTGCGGTTGGGCGCGACTTCGCTCTCGACGCCCTGGCCCCAACTGGCGTAGACCAGCCAGTCGTTGGCGATGGCATGGCTCAGTGCAAGCCAGGGCGTGGTGACGCTCTGCGAGTAGTCGGTTGCGCGCGAGCCATCGGTGCGCACGCTCTCGCGGTGCAGCCGGGTGTGGCGCAGGCCCAGCCAGGCGCTGGTGTCTTGCGTGAGTGCCACGCGGTCGCGCAGGTAGAGCTCGTTGCTGCGTTCGTCGCGGTGGGTGTTCTCGCCGGTCAGTCCAGGGCTGGGCGAGGTGACGACACTGCCGTCGATGTTGCCGATGCCCGTGATGTTGTAGGCCTGGCGCTGGAAGCGGCTCTTGAACTGGCTCGTTAGTCCACCGACGGTGACGTCATGGCGCAGGCCGGCCAGTTGCATGGGGCCGCTGGCGGAAACGTCGAGCGACGTGGTGTCGCGGTGCTCGTTCTCGCTGCGGAAGTCGTAGAGGTCGAAGCGGCCGTCCGGGCCGAAGCGGTCGCAGTAGTAGGCGCCGTCGAACGTGCTGTTCTCGTTGCAGTCCAGGCCGAATGCGAAGGCGTTGCGGTCATCGGTGCGCAGGCGCTGGATGCCCAGATGGGCCTGGGCGCGCCAGCCGCCGCTGAGCTGGTGCTGCACGCGCAGCGAGGCGTGCGTGTTGTCGAAGACGACGGGCAGCGTCCAGGGCTGGTTGTTGAGGTTGAGCCTGGGGTCGATGCTGTGCGCATCCGGCAGCGTATTGCCCAGCAGGCTGAAGCCGTCCTGGCTGGGCTGGCTCTGGCGGTTGATCTCGATCTCGGCTTCGACGAGGGTGTCGGCGCTGACGCGCCAGTCGGTGGCCAGCGCGGCCGTGTGGGAGCGACCCTGGCTGTTGCGCAGCTGCGGGTCCAGGTGGGCGGCAGCGAGGTTGACGCGCACGCCGAACTCGCGGTGGGCGCCGAAGCGCTGCGAGTGGTCGAGGCTGGCCTGCACCGTGCCGCCCTGGATGGCTTCCAGCATCAGCGCCGTGCTGTCGTCAGCCAGCGGGCGTTTGACGACGAAGTTGACGAGGCCGGCGGGCGAGCTGGTGCCGGCCTGCATGCCGGAGCTGCCCTTCAGCACCTCGATGCCCGACTTGTTGACCAGCGACAGCGCCGTCTCGCCGCTGATGGGCAGGCCGTCGCGGCGCAGGTTGAAGCGGTTGTCGAGGTCGAAGCCGCGCACCTTGAGCTGCGACCAGTAGCCGACGGCGTTGTAGGCGTCGGAGACCGAGGCGTCGAGCTTGGTGATGCCCGAGAGCTGCGTGATGCCGAGATCGTCCAATCGTTCGGCGGACAGGCTGAGCGCCTGCATGGGCAGCTTGGCCGGCGGGTCGTTGAAGCCGGACAGGCTGGGCACGGCCTCGGTGGCCTTGCCGGTCACGCTGACCTGGGGGAGGGTCTGGGCGGAGGCCAGATGCGAGGCGAGCAGCGCCGTGGCGGCGCTGAGAACGGAGAGTGAAAGTTTTGCCATCGGAATGCGAAACGATGGCAGGTCGGCAAACGACAGCGCCCGGGAACGGGAGACGAAAAATTCGGCCCAGGCTTTCAGCGTGCTTCCCTGCGCGAGGATTACCTCAATCAGGTTCAAAGGGACTGTCTCAGTCGCGCACTGCCTTGGCCGGCGCAACACCCCTAGCGAAGACGCGTCACCGAAGCAACGCGCTGAGCCGAATTCTATGCCCGCCGAATTCCTAACGCGCCAGGCCTGCGCAATGGCGTCACAGCAAGGCGCAAGGGCGCAGACAGCGGCACCGCCACGGCAAGCCCTTGCAACGCCGCTGCGGCGCCATTTCGCAGGCCCAATCCCGTCAATCGAACACCGGCGAATCCACGCCCAGCACCTTGTGCAGCTTGGGACTGGTCGTCGTGTATTGCAGATGCACGCGCTTGTCCGGGAACACGTAGGGCGCCGCGCCGAAGGCGGCCAGGGCTGCCTCGTGGAAGCCGCTCAGGATGAGCTTCTTCTTGCCCGGGTAGGTGTTCACGTCACCCACCGCAAAGATGCCGGGCACGCTGGTTTCGAACTTTTCGGTGTCGACGACGATCTGCTTGCGTTCCAGCGCCAGCCCCCAGTCGGCGATGGGTCCGAGCTTCGGGCTCAGCCCAAAGAAGGCCAGCACCTGGTCGCAAGGCACGACGCGCGTGATGCCGTCGTTGCCGGTGATCTTGAGACCGGTGAGCTGGCCGTCTCGTTCATCGATGCCGGTGGCCTGGCCGACGATGAACTGCATCTCCTGGGCTTCGCAGAGCTCCTGCATCTTGGCGACGCTCGCTGGCGCCGCCTTGAAGCCATCGCGGCGGTGCACGAGGATGACGCTCTCTGCCTTGTGTGGGTTGCCGTCCGCGTGGCCCGCGCAAAAGTTCAGCGCCCAGTCCAGCGCCGAGTCGCCGCCGCCGATGATGAGCAGGTTCTTGCCGGCGAACTGCGTCGGGCTCTTGACGCGGTAGTGGATCTGCGCGCCTTCATGCGCCTCGACACCTTCGACCTTCAGCGTGCGCGGCTGGAAGCTGCCCACGCCGCCGGCGATGAAGACCGTCTTGGTGATGAGCTGCGTGCCCTTGTTGGTGTCGACGACAAAGCGGCCGTCGTCCAGTTTCTGTACGACGGTGACTTCCTGGCCCAGGTGGAAGGTCGCGCCAAAGGGCGCGATCTGCTTGAGCAGGTTGTCGGTCAGCTCCTTGCCTGTGCACACGGGCACGGCCGGGATGTCGTAGATGGGCTTGTCGGGATACAGCTCGATGCACTGGCCACCGGGGTAGGCCAGGCTGTCGATGATGTGGGCCTTGATCTCCAGCAGGCCCAGCTCGAAGACCTGGAACAGTCCGACCGGTCCGGCGCCGACGATGACGGCGTCGGTCTCGATGGCGTCGGGCCTGATCTGCGTTGCCTGCATGGAGAGCAAGTTCAGCGGATCAGCTCGGGCAGCTTGCCCGTCTTGTCTTTCCACTCGTCGGCGTCCGGCAGGGCGGCCTTGCGCTTGGTGATGCTGGGCCAGCCCTTGGCCAGGTCGGCGTTGATCTTGATCATGTGGATCTGATCGCCGGGGACGTCTTCCTCGGGCAGGATGGCGTTGACCGGGCACTCGGGGATGCAGACGGCGCAGTCGATGCATTCGTCCGGGTCGATGGTCAGGAAGTTCGGGCCTTCGCGGAAGCAGTCGACCGGGCAGACGTCGACGCAGTCGGTGTATTTGCAGCGGATGCAGGCTTCGGTGACGACGTGGGTCATGAGCGGCTCAGAGTGGTGAAGGGCGCCTGTTCGGGCGAAACGACGATTTTAGAGGCGGCCTGCCGGTTGTCCTCGGCCTGGACCGGCGCGGCGCCGGTGCCGACGGTGACAACCGTGGGGAAGTTGCCGTGCAGCGGCGCCGCGTTGGCCAGGCTGGCGATGTGATGCTCGCTGGTGACGGCGTCCGCGCAGCCGGCGCGGGAGACGACAAGCGCCGGCGTGTCTGCCGGCCAGCCGGCGGCGATGAGCTTGATGCCCAGCGTCGCGAGCTGGCGGCCGGCCATGTAGAAGACTTCGGTGTCGGCACTGAGCGCGGCGCGCAGCTCGCCGGTCTCGGTCATGGCCGTGGTCAGCGAGACATTGCGGCCCCGGCCACGGCGTGTGAGCGGCCTCTGGGTGTGGGCGGCGGCGGCCAGCGCGGCGGTGACGCCGGGGATGACTTCGCTGGCGATGCCGGCCTGAGCCAGCGTCGCCAGTTCTTCTTCCAGGCGGCCGAAGATGCTGGCGTCGCCGCCCTTGAGCCGCACGACGACGGCATGTTCCCGGGTGGCCTTCAACAGCAGCGCGTTGATCTCGGTCTGCTTGGCCGAATGTTCGTAGCCGCGCTTGCCGACCTGCACCCATTGCGCCTGGGGTGCGAGATCGCGCAGTGCAGGGTCGGCGAGGGCGTCGGCCAGCACGATGTCAGCGGTGGCCAGCGCGCGGGCACCGCGAACCGTGATGAGATCCGCCGCGCCGGGACCGGCGCTGACGAAGATCACACGGCCGAGCGGCATTCACCAGGCCTCTTCCGCCGGAGCGGCTTGCACGTCCACCAGCAGCGCGCCGCTGGTGCGGTGGCTGGCGGGGTCGACGACGATCAGCGCGCCGCCGACGCGGTTGTCCGCGAAGGGCTCGACGGGCAGCTCGTGCTGCACTTCCATCTGCACGCGGCCTATTGTGTTGACCGGCAGCTCATGCGCCTCGTGCGGTGTCAGCGTGTTGATGTCCAGCACCGAATCGATCGCCGAGATGCGCGCCTGCACCCAGCGGTTGCCGTGGCGCACCCAGTACTTGCGGCCGGGCTTGGCGGCTTCGGTGTCCAGCCAGGCCAGCGTGGCCGAGAAGTTCTTGGTGGCCGCCGCGCTGCCGGGTGTGACGATCCAGTCGCCGCGGCTGACGTCGAGCTGGCGGTCCAGCACCAGGCCGGCCGAGTCGCTGGCTTCGGCGCTGGCGACGGCCTCGCCGGCCAGGCGCACTTCGGCGACGACGGCCGTCTGCTTGGACGGCAGCACCTCGATGGTGTCGCCGGCCTTCACGGCGCCATGGGCGATGCGGCCCCACAGCACGCGCGGCTGCACGCCGGTGCCGTTGGACTGGTAGGCGTCCTTCTGCACGTATTGCACGGGCAGGGACAGCGGTGCGTCGGCGCGCTCGCTCAGCGTGGGCAGGCGCTCCAGCACCTGCAGCAGGCTCTCGCCGTTCCACCACGGCGCGTCCAGCGGCTGGGTGACGTTGTCGCCCCGCAGTGCGCTCACCGGCACGGTGGCGGCCACGTTCAGGCCGGCGGCGGCGGCGAACTTGTCCAGCGCCGTCTTGACCTTCTCGAAGCCGGCGCCCGGGTTGTCAAGCGCATCGATCTTGTTGATGGCGAAGACGATGCTGGGCACGCGCAGCAACTGGGCCAGCAGCGAGTGGCGGCGCGTCTGCGGCAGCAGCGTCACCTCGGCTTCGTTCAGGTCCAGCTTGGTGATGTCCACCAGCACGACGGCGGCGTCCGAGCCGGCGGCGGCCGTGACCATGTTGCGCGTGTACTGCTCATGGCCGGGGGCGTCGGCAATGATGAACTTGCGCGTCTTGGTGGCGAAGTAGCGGTAGGCCACATCGATCGTGATGCCTTGCTCGCGCTCGGCCTCCAGCCCGTCGGTCAGCAGGCTCAGATCGATGGGCCGGCCGGCAGCGCGGCGCTCCAGCGTGTCGAGCTGGTCGGCCAGGATGGCCTGGCCGTCGAACAGCAGGCGGCCGATCAGCGTGGACTTGCCGTCGTCAACGGAACCGGCAGTTAGGAATCGCAAAGCCTTCATCAGAAGTAGCCCTCTTTCTTGCGCTTCTCCATGGAAGCTTCACTGGTGCGGTCGTCCATGCGCGTGGCGCCGCGTTCGCTGACGGTCACGGTCAGCGTCTCGGCCACCACCTCGCTCGCGTTGGCGGCGGGGCTCTCGACCGGGCAGGTGCAGGTCATGTCGCCCACGGTGCGGAAACGCACTTGAGCGGTCTCGACGACCTCGCCGGGTTCGGGCGGCGTCACGTCGGTCAGCGGCACCAGCAGGCCCTTGCGGCGGATGACCTGGCGCTGGTGCGCGAAGTACATCTGCGGCAGCGGGATGTTCTCGCGGGCGATGTAGAGCCACACGTCCAGCTCGGTCCAGTTGCTGATGGGGAAGCAGCGGAAATGCTCGCCCGGACGGATGCGCGTGTTGAACAGCGTCCACAGCTCGGGGCGCTGCTCCTTGGGCTGCCATTGGCCGAAGCTGTCGCGGTGGCTGAAGATGCGCTCCTTGGCGCGCGCCTTCTCCTCGTCGCGGCGGGCGCCGCCGATCAGGCAGTCGAACTTGTGTTCCTCGATGGTCTCCAGCAGCGTCACCGTCTGGTGGCCGTTGCGGCTTTCCAGCGGGTGGCTCAGGCGGATGGTGCCCTTGGCCATGGAGTCTTCGAGATGACCGACGATCAGGCGCTCGCCCATGTCGGCCACGCGCTGGTCACGGAAGGTGATGACCTCGGGGAAGTTGTGGCCGGTGTCGATGTGCACGAGCGGGAAGGGCAGGGCACCCGAGTAGCCACTCGGATGCGCCGCGTTCTTCATCTTGAAGGCCTTCTCTGCCAGGCGCAGGACGACGCAGCTGTCCTTGCCGCCGGAAAAGAGCAGGGCGGGACGCTCGAAGCTGGCCGCAACCTCGCGCAGGATGAAGATGGCTTCCTCTTCCAGCGCATCGAGATGAGCGTGATCGACGTCGGCGATGAGTTGTTCGGGTTTCACAGCAGCATTCATGATTTCGCGTGCAGACCGCACTCTTTCGTTGAGTCCTCCCACCACCAGCGCCCGGCGCGGAAATCCTCGCCGACGGCAATCGCCCGGGTGCAGGGCGCGCAGCCGATCGAGGGCATGAACTGGTCATGCAGCGGGTTGTAGGGAACGTCGTATTTCTCGACATAGGCCCAGACCTCGGCCCAGGTCCAATCGGCGATGGGGCTGATCTTGCGGCGGTTGTTGCCGTCGTCTTCGTCGAAGGCCACGTCGCCGCGTGCGCCGCTTTGTTCACGGCGCAGGCCGGTGATCCAGGCGGAACGGCCCTTCAGCATGCGGCCCAGCGGCTCCATCTTGCGCACGCCGCAGCAGGCCTTGCGCAGCTCGATGCTCTTGTACATCGCGTCCTCGCCCTCGCGGGTGACGAACTGGATGACAGCGTCCGCGACCGGCTTGAAAACCTCGACGTCGCGGCCGTAGCGGGCCTTGATGCGCGGCAGCAGGCCCAGCGTCTCGGCGTGCAGCTTGGCCGTATCCAGCGTCGAGATGGCGATGGGCAGCTGGGTGCGGGCGATCAGGTCGGTGATGACCATGTCTTCCACGCCCAGGCTGCTGCTCTGCACCAGACCGTCGCCGTGCTCGATGCTGGCGTCACGCAGGCGCTGCAGCGCGGCGGATATCTTGGCGTCGAGCGCGGGCGTCCACTTGGCGTAGAGGCCGATGGCCTTTCCCGCTGATGACGCCGCCGCAGGCGCGGCGGCCCAGGGCAGGCTGGTGACTTCGCTCACGCCGCGCTCCTGCGCAGGAACCACGGCCGCGTCTCGCCCACGTCGCCCTGGTAGAAGCCCACCGGCGCGAACAGGTCCAGCGCCTTTTGCGCCGCCGCCTGCGACTGGTCGCCGCGCATGACGACCTCGTCGAAGCCGGTGCGGGCGAGCAGCTGCATCATGTCCACCAGCACTTCGCCACGGGCGCGGATGGCGCCCTTGAACTGATGGCGGATGCGCAGCAGGTGGGCCTGGCTGTAGGCACGGCCGTCGGTCCATTTCGGGAAGTCCAGCACGACCAGCGCGATGCGCGGCAGGTCGGGCGCGAGCTGGTTGATGTCGGCGTCGTTCGGGAACTCGATGGCGACCGGCACATCCTGCGGCCAGTGGGCGCGCACGGCGTGCCATTGCTCCAGCGACAGCAGGCGGTGCGGCGCCGGATCGGGATCGGGCTTGGGGCCGTCTTCGCCGATGGCGTGTTTCCAGGGGCAGGTGGTGGCGTTGATGAACTTCATGATCAGGCTTTCGCAGTCGACACGCGCACGGCATTCGCGGCGGTCTTGAACGGATCGAGCCCCAGGCGCTTCACCGCGTCGATGAAGTGCTCGCCGCTCAAGCGCTCGCGCGTGTAGGTCTCGATGACGGCGTCGATGGCGTCGGCGATCTCGTCGGCCGCAAAGCTGGGGCCGATGACCTTGCCCGCCACGGTGCCGCCCGCCAGCTTCGTGCCGTCGCCGCCGCCCAGCGTCAACTGGTACCACTCGGTGCCGTCCTTGTCGACGCCGAGCACGCCGATGTGGCCGCTGTGGTGATGGCCGCAGCTGTTGATGCAGCCGCTGATGTGCAGGTCGATCTCGCCGAGGTCTTCGAGTTCGTCGAGGTCTTGATAGCGCTCGGCGATCTCGGCGGCCAGCGGCAGCGAGCGGGCGTTGGCCAGTGCGCAGAAGTCGCCGCCGGGGCAGGCGATCTGGTCGGTCAGCAGGCCGGCGTTGGGCGTGGCGAAGCCGGCGGCGCGGGCGGCCTGGAACAGCTCGGGCAGGTCGGCCTCGCGCACCCAGGGCAGCACGAGGTTCTGGCGGTGCGACACGCGCAGCTCGCCGTGGCTGAAGCGGTCGGCCAGCGCGGCAGCCGTGTCCATCACGTCGGCGCTGGTGTCGCCGGGGGCGATGCCGATGCGCTTGAGGCTCAGCGTGACGGCGCGGTAGCCGCTCAGGCGGTGGCCGTGCACGTTGCGCTGCAGCCAGCGGGCGAAGGCGGGGTCGCTGGTGTCCAGCTGCACGGGGCTTTCCGCCTTCACGCCCACCGGGTCGACGAAGCAGGCGGCCACGCGGTCCAGCTCGGCCTGCGGAATGATCTGCTCGTGGCCGGCGGGGTCGCCGGCGAGGATGCGCTGGTACTCCTCGTTGACGGCGTCGAAGAACTTCTGCCCCTCGGCCTTGACGAGGATCTTGATGCGCGCTTTGTAGAGGTTGTCGCGCCGCCCGGCGAGGTTGTAGCAGCGCACGATGGCCTCGATGTAGACGAGGATGTGATGCCAGGGCACGAACGAATTGATCTCGACACCGGTGATGGGCGTGCGGCCCATGCCGCCGCCGACGAAGACCTGGAAGCCGACTTCGCCGGCCGCGTTCTTCTTCAGTTGCAGGCCGATGTCATGCCAGCCGATGGCCGCGCGGTCTTCCTTCGCGCCTGAAATGGCGATCTTGAACTTGCGCGGCAGGTGGGCGAACTCGGGATGCAGCGTGCTCCATTGGCGCAGCACCTCGG
>Ga0114942_1000269_pt1 | contig 14533 bp, 11 predicted proteins | sample LowerColdCreek_FD_88674 | JGI IMG/M metagenome (GOLD analysis project Ga0114942, IMG submission 88674) | Groundwater microbial communities from Cold Creek, Nevada to study Microbial Dark Matter (Phase II) - Lower Cold Creek | ecosystem: Environmental > Aquatic > Deep subsurface > Groundwater ... | reverse complement strand
GCCAAAGCGCATGCCGGCGGCGAGCACGGCCTCGCGCATCTCCCCGACCACATCGCGCCGACAATTCCAGCCCGGCCGCTGCGGATTGGCGACGCCAGTCGGCCACAGGCAATAGCCGTCGGAGTGCTTGGCCACGAACACGACGTATCGGGCGCCGGTGGCCGCGAAGCGGGCCGCCCAGGCGTGCGGGTCCCACTGTTCCAGCGCGGCCTCCCAGTCGACGGCAAATTCCGCGTAGGGTCGCGTACCATAGGTATTGTGGTGGTGCACCGCGGCGGGGCTCGCGGGAAAGCGCAATGAGTTCTGATACCACTCGGCGTACGGCGACCAGGCCAGCGCATCGCCGCGGCCAGACTGCAGCAATTCACCGATATCGGCGTCCACCGGCGCAAATGCCGGCACCGAAGCGGGTGTCCAGTGCACGAAAATCCCAAGCTTCGCATCGCTCCACCAAGCGGGTACCCGGTGGCGTCGCAGTGTCGTGAGCTGCTTTTCTTTCAGTGGCATGATATATCCTTGAATTATCGTACTTTTGCCGGGTTACCCACGGTGATAGTGCCATAAGGGATCGGACTTTTTGCACAAAAAGCCAGGGTCCCTTTTGGGTTAGAATAGGTACGACCGCGCAGTTTTGCGGTCTACTTGCCATCTTATTGACTAACTTCTGATTGGACTCTCTATGTTTAACAAGCACACTTCCAGTGTATTCGCAGGCGTTTTGCTATTTCTGCAGGCCGCGGCCCATGCCGCGACCCTGATAACGCCCGAAGAGGCGGCCCTGCCCGCCGCGTCGGGCGGCGCGCTGACGCGCGGTATCTCGCGCGGCCCCGGCGTGACACTGGTCTCCCCCAGCCCCGACTCTGGGCCGGTGAAAGCGCCCTTTGAGCTGAAAGTCGCGTTTGAGCCACGCGGCGGCAATGCCATCGATCCGGCCAGCGTTAAAGTCATGTATCTGAAGACGCCGTTTGTGGATCTTACGTCAAGGCTGCAACAGTCCATCACCGAAACCGGCATCGTGTTACCCAATGCCGATGTGCCCGCGGGCGAACACGATCTCAAAATCACGGTAGTGGACAAGGACGGCCGCGAAACCAACTCAGTGGTGCATCTGGTAGTTGCGCAGTGACGACCTGCCCGTATTGTCTAAGTGAGGTCGTCGTGGCAGCGGTGGTGTGTAAAACCTGTGGCCGGGACCTGTACTTATTCAAACCGATGATGGCCCGCATCGCTGAACTGGAATCCCGGATTGACGAATTGTCCTCGCGCCAGACGATCAGCGAGCAGGCCGACGAGTTGGTTGAACGCACGGCGGAAGTCTTCAGTAAAAACAGGGCAAACATCGCAAATTTCGCCGGCGACGTGGCCCGTTTCCTTCTGGCGCCGCTGGTCCTGCTATTGATTGCCCACGCGTTGATCACAGTCGTCTATGATTTGAATGTTGTTTACCTGCGCCTGATCTCGATGGTTTTGCCGCTACCCTTCGGCTTCTGGTTGTTTCGGGATGAACCCCGCACGCTGTTGCCCTGGTTTGTCGGCACGGCATTCCTGGCGGTGGCGTCTGTTATCGGCATGAGCGCGATTATCGGACTGGTGGATCACACGCCGGTACTGCCGCGCAATGCCTTCGAATGGCGTGAAGTGCTGGAGTATTCCGCCAGTATCGCGTTCAGCTTTTTAACCGGCATGTTGATCAGTCGCGTAACCGGGGGCAAGGTGAATCCCGACAATCTGCACGCACTCTCCACCAACTTCAAGACCATTGGCGGCTCGATCGCCGCCGTACTAACCACCATTGTGTCAATTTATACCGGTTTAAAGGGTGTGGCTGGCTGAATTATGCGCTGCCCCGCATTGTCCAACTCCTCACATGAGATCAGGGTTATTTGAATATGTTCAAACCCGTGCATAACATTTTTATCGTGTTGTCGATTGGCCTGTTGTCGTTGGGGCTCGCAGGCAATGCCCATGCGACGCGTTACGCCCTGCTGATCGGCAATGACAGCTACCAGGGCGTACCCGCCCTGCGCAACGCACGAGCCGATGCCGACGCGATGGGGCTGGCACTGCAAAAGGCTGGCTACAACGTTACTGTGATGAAAGATCGCAATCTGAAGCAAATGAAAGACGATGTGCGTGAATTCAAAACGCACATCAAGGGTGGTGATGAGGTTGTCTTCTTTTACTCCGGCCACGGCGTGCAGATTGAGGCGATGAATTACCTGCTCCCGGTGGATGTTCGCGCCGAAAGCGAAGACCAGGTGCGCGACGATGCACTGGCGTTGTCGCAGGTGTTATCAGATCTGCGCGAACAGAAACCCGCACTGACCCTGGCGGTGATCGATGCCTGCAGGGACAACCCGTTCAAAGGTACCGGGCGCGCCATTGGTGGTCGCGGTTTGACTGGCGTGGGCGGTGCGAATGGGCAGATGGTGATTTACTCCGCCGGCGAAGGGCAACAGGCCCTGGATCGATTGAGCGAAAGCGATCCGGTCAAAAACGGCTTGTTTACCCGCGTATTCATGAAGGAAATGGAAAAACCCGGCGCTCCCATCGACCAGGTCGCCCGCCAGGTCAGGGCGGAAGTGAATCGCATGGCACAAACGGTCAAGCACGAACAGGTGCCGGCTATCTACGATCAGGTTATAGGCCAGTATTTTTTTTATGCACAACAGGTAGGCAACGTTGACGATGTCGAGATCATTTTCTGGCAGAGCATTAAAGACAGCAGTGATCCCGCCGAACTGAAGGCCTATTTGGAAAAATATCCCGACGGGCAATTTGCCGGTCTCGCCCAGGCGCGTGTCAAGCGTCTCGAACAGGGCCAGGCTAGTCCCGACAGTAGACCTGTCGCGGAAGCATCCAAAACGGTCGCCAAGGAAGACGCACCTGCTATCGCACCGGAGAAGACGTTACCCGAAGTAGAATCCGCTGCCGCGGCGGCGGCTCCCACGGCGAACACAGCGGCGGCTGACGCAGTTATCGAAGTCCCGGCCACTGTCGAAGTTCCGGCCACTGTCGAAGTCCCGGCCAAGGCGGAAGTGGTACCTGCACCGATGAACACCAGCGACAACGGGGAAGCGGAGACTTCACAGCCGGCAACCAAACCAGCCGAACACACCGGCCCAGCGTCGCCCGAGATTCCTCCTGCACCGGCACTGCAGGTGAATACGCCCATGGCGCAGCCCGTCGTTGATGCGCAAGCCGTGGTGTCCGAGACACCTATCGAGCCTCTTGTGGAAGGACACTCCGCATCGACTGACACGGTACCGCCTGCAAGTCCGGCGCCATCCGCTCCGGTCAATGCCGCGCATACCGAAGCGGTACCCGCCCAGACAGATTCTCCCACTGCCAGTCCTGCGGGGGCGGAAAATGGCCAGGGCCCGGTAGCGGAGCTACAATAATATGACGTCCATGTGGCGCACGCCACCAGGCTGCGAGCAATGCCAAGGAAACTTCTTCCACTTGGCAAGTCCAACACCGTTTAATATCTACGTCACAAGATTCAGTTAGTGTGGTTCCCGTGCAGGCTGATGGGATGCAACCATGAAAAAATCGGTACTTCACGATATCAACACCCGTCCGGATTCCATCTACGTCCCACCCTGTCCGCTCTGCCCGCGTTGCAAGAGCCCCACGTACCGCGTCAGACGCAAACGCAGAGACCGGCTGATCAGCCTTATGGTCCCCGTGTACCGCTATAAATGCGAGTCGTTCAAATGCGACTGGACGGGAGTCGTACGCCAGGCGCAACTCTCCGATTCCAGAGTAATGTAATACCTTAGGGGAGCAAATTGTAAGCTGCCAAACTGGAATCCTTGGTCACCAACGTAACATCAACTATTATTGGCCTCTGATTTTGGGCCCATAACGGGATCCAGCTCCACTCGAGGACACTCCCCTTATGTCACAACAGCCCCACCTGCTGGTGCAGGAAGACGGTGCGATCATCGCCTGCACGCTTAACAGACCCGGGAAGCTCAACACGCTGACCAACGAGACGATGCAGCGCTTCGAGGCGGCCCTACACCATTTCCGAGATACGCCGGCACTGAAAGTGATGCTGGTCCGCGCGACCGGCCGGTTCTTTTCCGCGGGCGCCGATCTGCGTGAACTTCCCGGCGACGACAAGACGTACGTACCGCCGACTACGGGCTCGGCGATCCGCGAATATCACCGACTGAAAACGCGCGGCATGCACCGCATCTACGACGAGATGGAACACATCGAAAAGCCCCTCGTCGTCGCACACCAGGCAACGTGCATCGGCGGCGGCCTGGAACTGTCCCTGTCCTGCGATTTTCGCCTCGCCGCCAGCAGCGCCAATTATGCGTTTCCGGAAGGAAAAATGGGCATCCTGCCCGCCTCGAATGGCGTGAGCCGCCTGACCCGCATCGTCGGCACCCACTGGGCGCGCTATATCATCATGGCCAACCTGCCGGTGACGGCCGAGCGCGCCCTGATGATGGGACTGGTACACGAGGTGTTTCCCGATGACACGTTCGAAGCCGACGTGATGGCTTTTTGCCGCCATCTGGCCGAGCAGAACAGCGAACAGATGGGAACCGCGAAACTGGCCATTGAAATGGCACACGATGTCGGACTGGCGCAGGCGCGCAACGTGGAGCGCATGGCCAACAGCACCCTGATGCTGAATCCGGAGTACCGCAAGGCGTACGAGCGCCACGTCGGTACTATCGGCGCCAAGCCCGACGCGGGCGATTAAAACGGCGGGTAGCGCTACACCAGCCTGGTGTCTTCGAACGCTTGCACGGCATTGCAGAGAGCCGTCATCGTTATCCCCTGCTGCGCGGCAACCCGAGCCGCCGTTCAGCCACCATGCTGCGCAACACTTCACTGGTCCCGCCATAGATGGTCGTGGCGGCGGAGTGCCGGTAGCCCATCTCCACCAGGCCCAGTCCGTGCTTGCCGCGGCGCAGGGAATCCGGCGCCGCCAGGTCAATGAGTTCCGAGGCCACCGTAATGAACGACTCAGTGCCGAAAATTTTTGCCGCCGGCCCGTAGGCCATGTCCGTATCGCCGGCGAGATAAGTGGCGAGCACGCGGTGTCCCAGTACCTCGGATAGATTGGCGTACGTATAAACCCTCGCCAGTTTCGCCAGCGCCAGCGAATCTTCAAGCGCCGGGCGGCCGTCGCGCTCCCTGCCGCGCAGCCATTTCTCCACCGCGACCGCCATCTCGCGCAGCTGCCGAAAATAGGTGCCACCGCTCTGCTCCTGGCTCAACGCGGAGGCGAGCACCTGCACGCCGCCATTCACGTCGCCGATGCGGTAACGGTCGGGGATCCTGACATCCGCATAGAACGTCGCATTGGTGCGCTCGTCCATGAAAGTGTAAACGGGTTGTATCTCCACACCCGGATCGTCCAGGGGTACCAGAAACATGGTGATGCCCCGGTGCTTGGGTGCTTCGGGATCAGTGCGCGTCACCAGGAAAACATAGCTCGCCAGATTCGCGCCGGACGTAAACATCTTCTGCCCATTGATGACCCAGTCGTCGCCGTCGCGCACCGCGCGCGTGCGCGCCGCGAACACATCCGAGCCGCAGGATGGCTCGGTATAACCCAGTGCTGCAGTTACCTCGCCGACGGCGAAGCGCGGCAGCACTTCTTCCTGCAACTCCTGCGAACCGAAGCGCATCACTGCCTCGCCGACCATGCCCGTCACGCCGGCAGCGGGCGGCGTGTAACCCACGTCCAGCCAGACCTTATAACTGGCCCGCGATGAATCCGCATCTGCGTCGCGCCCGCCCCAGCGTTGCGACCAGTGGGGAAATAACAGGCCTGCCTGTCCCAGCGCGCGGTGCACGTCCCATGCGTGGGATTCAAAAGAGTGATCGTGCAGCGTGTGCTTCGCTGGATCCAGCACCTTGTCAAACACCGCGCGCGTCTCAGCAGCGAGCGCCTCGCCGCCCGGCGGCGCATTGAAATCGATAAACAGCTCGCCGGGGTCGGGCAGATGCGCCGCTTCCTCAAGCAGTTGTCGGCGCGCTGCGCGCGTCAGCTCGTAGGCAGGATCGCCCAGCGCCAGACCCCAGGATTTGGCGCGGCGGTGGTAGAGCTGGATATCGTATTCCTCAGTCAGGCCGTATCCGCCAAACGTGTGCAGGGCATGCGCGACGGAGTTGGTCGCCGTGCGATTGGCCCACCAGAATACCTGCGAGATCATCGCACCGGCATCGTGCTCGCGCTGCGCGAGCGCGCACAGTGTGCGCCACAGCAGCAGCCTCGCGCCGTCAGCGTCGATCACATCGTCCGCGAGCGGGTGCCCGATGCCCTGATAGGCGCCGATAGGCTGTCCGAATGCCACTCGCTCCGTCGCATATGCCGCCGCCATGGCCAGCGCCTCTTGCGACAGGCCGATAAGCGCCGAGGCCGTCAGCAGCTTCCACTCCTCGACCGCGGTGGCCCACACTACGGCAGCGTTGGCGCCGCTGCCAATGACATGCCGTTTGCCGCAGCCCGGCGCATAAACGCCCACTGCAGCGCCACCGAGCGTATGCGGGGTCGCAAGCGGCGCGTCCGGCACTTCAATAGCGAGTTCACTACCGTCATAGCTGACGATGCCGGCGGCGGCCGCGGCTCCGGGAATGAGCTGCGCCTCGCCCGCCACCGTTTGGCGCAGTGCAAGAGTGAGGACCGTCTGACCATCGCGCGCCCTATCAATCCAGGAGCGCGCCACCGCGCTGTCGAGTTCACCCAACAGTCGCAATACCGCAACGGACTCCGCCAGTGGCACACTGGCCAATCTCCGGCCTGCCTGCTCCAGCATCAGGCACGCGTCGAACAAGCCCATGCCACTGCCACCGGCGGCCTCGCGAACGCGAATGAACGGTGCGTCGATCTCGACCAGGCTGCGCCAGAGCCGCGCATCGAACCCCAGTGGTTCGGCGGCGCGCACACGCTCCGCGGTGGACTCGACGGAAAAAAATCGCTGGAACATCTCCTGCACCAGCAAACTGTCCTGTGACAAACTGAGATTCATGCAACTCCTCTTTAATCAATGGATGGCGCGCGCGAACCACTGCGGATGACCGTCGCGCATTTCACGCGCCACGGCATCACGAATGCTGTCGCCGGGTTTGATCTTGTGGCGAATACCCTCCAGCACTTTCATGTCCCGCTCGATGGCCATCGCATCGAGGCCATCGGCCAGCAGTTGCGAGGAGGCCAGCATGGCATCGAAATTGACGAAATCCCGCGTGGGTGCCGTGCTTTCAAAGCTGCAATGGCCATTGGGATAGGTGTCGTAGCGCAGCGAATCCGGCGGTGTTGTTTCCCCGGCGTCCAGCGTCAACTGCGGGTGGGTGCGCATCACATGCCAGCCTTCCATGAAGGCCTCCTGCGCCATTTTCCAGCTCGCGTTGAGGATAGTCTCCTGCCACCATTTCACCCGCCAGTTCTCAATGGCAACACCCTCCAGCTGCGCCGCCGCGTGCTGTATCGCATCGGCCAGGGGACCTGCATTGGCATCCAGGTTTATCCAGACGCTGTCGCCCCAGACCTCCACGTTGCACTCGCGCAGCGCAATCTCCTGTGGCTTCATGCACTCCGGCGCAAATGCCTGCTTGCCGTAAATGAACGACGAAGAGCCATCGCTATTCCAGCGCCAACCATGGAACGGGCAGGTGAGCTGGCCGCCCGGCAGTGTTCCCGCGCCCTTGGCGATTTGTGTCGCCCGATGCGGGCAGACATTGAAAAAGGCCTTGATGCTGTGGTCGGGCTGTCGCACCACGAGAATCGACTGATCGCAGATTTCATATTCCACGTAGTCATTCGCCCGGGGTATCTCCTGCAAACGGCAGGCCATCTGCCAGACCCTGTTCCAAAGCTTCTCCTTCTCCCGCTCGAAGAACCCGCGATCGTAATAGCGCTCCCTGGGCACGCGATTCGGCGCCTGCATGGCGTAGGGTACATCGTTTGAGGTGCTGCTTTTACGCACCGACCTGTTTGGCATGGCTACACCCCCTTCGCTGGCGACAGGTGACAATTCGCTGCCAGCACAGCGCAGTGGCATCGCCGGGCAGGATATCTCTGAATCATGAATGAACTGCGCAGTTCAAGTGGATCACAGAGTCGATTACGTAGCTATAACTTCAGCTACATCTCCAGCTGCATCTCCAGCCCCACCGACGCCGGCGCCCCGGACAGTTTCCCGCAGGGTAGCTATTGCCGGGGCAGCGCGAAGCCGATGTACAGACTGCCGCTCTCCTGTCCCAGCTTGCCGCCGCCGGCCGCAATCACCACAAATTGCCGACCATCCACCGCGTACGTGATCGGCGTGGCGAATCCCGCTGCGGGCAGGCGGGACTGCCACAACAGTTCACCCGTGTGCTTGTTATACGCCTTGATCATCTGGTCCGGCGTGGCGGCTATGAACAGCAGGTCGCCCGCGGTCACTATCGGCCCTCCGTAATTTTCCGAGCCGTAGCCCGACAGCCCCTGCGCGAGCACCTGCGGGTAATCGCCGAACGGGATACGCCACAGAATGTCCGCCGCGGCGAGATCGATAGTGGTCAGGCTGCCCCAGGGTGGCTTCGAAGCCGGCAGGCCCTCGGGGTCGACCAGCTTCTGGAATCCGGCGTTGAGATAGGTCGTGCCCGCGGCCGTCGCGGGGGTGTCACCCTGTGCGGCCAATGACGCTTCATCCACAGTATAAACATGCCAGAGGACGGCCACCTTAGCATACCAGGGTATGTGCGAGAAGGACGGCATCCGGCCCCGACCCCGGGCCACAATCGCATAAGCCTCGAGCGGTGACAGTCGATCAGACAGGTTCAGCAACGGCGGCACGGACACGCCATCGCCACGCAGGTCGGCACCGTGGCAGCCCGCGCAAACTGCAAGGTAGCCAAACCGTGGACCCATACCCAGGTCTTCGGGAACCGCAGCCAACTGCAACAAATACGGGACTTCGTTGCTGTTGATGTAGAGCCGTTGCTCGCGCGCGTCGTAGGCGGCGCCGCCCCACTCCGCGCCGCCATCCATGCCCGGGTACAGCACCATACCCCGGGTGCTGGGAGTCATGAACGGCTTGCCATGATCAAGCTCGCCAATGCGCAGATTCACCGCGGCGGTCATTGCCGCATTGCGGTCGGTGGGCGCGAACTCCACCTGCGCGAAGGGCGGGGGCGCAAGCGGCAGCGGCTGACTAGGCGCCGGCTGCTCGTCGCCCACACCCGCGCCGACAACGGCAACCTCCTCTATTGGAAATAGCGGCTCTCCGGTTTCCCGGTGGAAGACAAACAGGTGGCCGGTCTTAGTGGCCTGTGCAACCGCCGGAATCTGTTGGCCGTTGCGCTGTAGCGTGATCAGATTGGGCGGCGAGGGCAGGTCGCGGTCCCACAGGTCATGCCGCACGAACTGGTAATGCCAGACACGTTCACCCGTCTGTGCCCTGAGGGCCACCAGTGAATTGGCAAACAGATTGTCGCCGTGACGGTCAGCGCCATAGAAATCGAAAGCGGGCGAGCCGGTGGGAACGAAGGCCAGACCGCGCTCGTGATCTATCGCGATACCCGCCCAGGAATTGGCCCCGCCTGCGCTACCCCAGCTCCCTTCAGGCCAGCTGTCGGCGCCGTACTCGCCGGCCTGCGCAATGGTGTGAAACACCCAACGCAACTCGCCGGTGCGGATATCGAACGCGCGGACATGCCCTGGCGCCGCGCCGCTGAACTCATTGACGCGCGAGCCGAGGATCAACAGGTCGCCGTACACACTGCCCGGTGTGGTGGCGATAACGGGTTCCTCTGCAAACTGCGCAGGGAGGCCGGCGTGCAGATCGACCCTGCCGTTGGTGCCAAAGGAGGGAATGCTGTTTCCGGTACGCGCGTCGAGTGCGTAAAGATACGAGCCTGCCGTAAACAGTATCCGCTGCGGGTACTCGGGCAAGGCGGTGGAGCCTGCCGCTGGCGATGCCTGCCAATACACGACACCTCGTACGGGATTGGGCAGCAGGCCGATGTCGGCGGACGTCTCAAAACGCCAGAGTTGCTCGCCGGTAGCCGCGTTGAGCGCGAAAACATCCAGCGTGGGCGAGGTGCAGTACAGCACGGCGTGCACCACGATCGGGCTGCACTGCATCTGTGTGTCGCCATCGCTGCCGGCGCCCCCGGCGTCGTAGCGCCACACTTCCTGCAGTTGACCCACATTCGCGGTATTGATCTGCGCCAGTCCAGCGGCGTGACTGAAGCCGGCATCACCAAGATAGGAGCGCCACTCCTGCGCTGCGACCGTGTGCGGCTGCAGCGCCTGCTCGTACGCAGGCGCCTGATCACCGGCGCGCTCACACGCCGCCAAGCAGACAGCCAGCATCAGCGCCAGCGGTGCAAGGCCTACTTTCGGAGGTGGATGTTCACCCTTGAATGATTCGAACGGAGTAACGCTCATCCTTGAGGCATATGGCAAGTGACGCGTTAGATTTTCGTCTTACTGAGTATAGCCATTGCTTGTCATGCCGCAATCACAAAATGTGTTATCGCTCTCTACAATGAGGTCGACAGATCCTGAACAAACTCAGCTTTTCGATGACAGCGCGGTCAATTCAAACGTCACCAACAGAATGATTGTGGAACAGCCATTTCGCGAAGAGCGCGCCTTCCGCAGCTATGACAGCCAGACCGAGATCCAAAACTGGAGCCTCGCTAAAAGGATCAAGCGAGATTGGAAGGCGACGCTGGGAGACTAACGCGCGTACCTGGCACTGACTTGGCCAGGGACCTCTTCCGACAGAAGAAATTTCAGATAACTCCAATAACCGTAAAACACCGCGTCGTCATCGACCAGGCCATGTCGCACAAATGCCTCGTGCACCTTTGGCAACTGACCGAAGCTGACACCTGGAAAATAGTGATGGTAGAGATGGTAAGTAAAATTAAGGTTGGGCAGGATCAGCTTCTCCCACCATTTTAGAACGATCAACGGTGTGGTTTCCTGAACGCTCGCACCCAGGCGATTGTATTGGTGTTCACACACCGCTCCCCAACGGATGATCAGCTGGGTAATCGTCAGCAGCGGCAACACCCAATACAGAAGGAACACTCCCCAGAGTTCGGTAACCGACAGGACGATGGCCAAGCCAAGAAGGTAGGCGGGCCGCAACCAGCGGGGCATATTGTTCCGCCGGGCAAACCCTTCATCGGTGGAGCTCGGCTTCTTCCCCCGCACCAGCTTGACCACATTCAAGGCCAGCACATCACCCAGTAATAGTTGGAGAAACTTCCCCGGCGTCATCGGATAGTTCCACTCTTCACCAATCTTGCGACGATAATCCGGATCATCCTGGCTAAAGTATTTGCCGTGGTGCGCCAGATGAACCTGGGCGTACCCCTCCACGGTGAGCAGCAGCAGCGGATAGCCTGCAATCAGATTGGTTAGAATATCGCCCGGGTAGGCCTTCAGTCCCGTGCAATGCGTTTGCTCGTGTACCAGCAGCGCAAGGACATTCTGTCGCGTTGCGACGACAATTATCGCTACAACGGTCGCTACCCAGCTTTGGAGTAACACGGCGGCGACAATGACGGCAAACACCACTGTCCAACAGTACGCTGCCTCTAGAAGGAAACGACCTGGCCGGCGCGCTTTGTACGGTTTGAGTTCTTCAAGAAGCTGTGGCGGCAATTGGGATTTATCCACTTTTATCGCCACCGGAAGCAGTTGTGTAATTTTCATATCCCCTCGACCCCCTATATCGTGAGATGGCTTTTACTTTATCGCGAATCTGGCTCTCGAACCCTCAAATATCTAGCGAAAAGTAGAGAAATTTCGGCTTGCTGCCTGCCTAGAGAGTACCTGGCCGGCACGTGCCATTTTCATTGAGCTAGTGCCGGAACCGAAGCCTCAGCTAGCGCGGCGAGGACAGATATCGAGGTTGAATTATGAATGAAGTAGGCATCAACTGGCGCGCACTGGCGTCCCGCCACCCTTCCGCGCTACTGTTTGCGGCGCAATCTACCGCCCGACATCGACCAGCTGAACCAGTCATGTCCCAGATCGCTTTCATAATGCTGGTACTCGATACGGTACTCGTCGAACAGGGCGGCTGGCGTCGCCTGCCGGCGGGATACACTCAAGGTTCTTCCGCACACTGCGGTAGCCCGTTACGATGAAAAAGCCCCCTTGTCGTTTATGTTGGTTCCCTATCGCGTTTCTGCCGACGGCGGGGACGTTCAGCTGTTACGCAGCACGCGATGCGCCACCTGTTGCAGGATGAAACTGGTCAGGCGGGGTGACAACCGGTTTGAATAATAGGTGATCCATGATTCCGGCGCGACGGGTCGCAGTGGGGTATTGAATCGCACAGCACTGAATACGGCTTTGGCGACTTTTTCTGGCCCGAAGTGACTCAGTTCATGTTGCTGGTGAATTCGATCAGAGATTCCCGCTTTATAGTCCCCGTGTGAGCGCATGTCAGCGGTGAGTGAAGTACGAACGACGCCGGGACAGACAACGCTCACGCCAATATTGTGATGACTGAGTTCCTGACGCAATGCATCGGAATAGCCAACCACTGCGAATTTGGTGGTGGAGTAGGCACCGAATCCCTCCATGGCGGCAAAACCCTCCATGGATGCAATGTTGACAACATGTGCCCTGCGGTTGCGCATAATCATTGCGGGACAGAAAGCATCACAGAAGTGTATGACTCCCAGCAGGTTTACGCCGATAATAAATTCCCAATCCTTGGGCGTGGTGTCAAGGATGTCCGCAGCGATAACAACACCCGCATTATTGACCAGAATATCCACAGCTGGCGTTTTCTCATGTACCAGCGCCGCAAACCTCTTTACCTGCGCACGTTTGGCGACGTCGACGGGGGATGCGATCACTTCGACCCCATAGTCGCGCAACAGAGATCGCGTTTCCTTTAGCCGTGCGGCGTCAATATCACAGATCGCAACATTACCACCACGGCGTGCAGCGTCCAGCGCAATGGCACGCCCGATTCCGGCACCGGCACCGGTGACAACAACCCACCTGTCCTTTAATCTATCCACTCGCATAACGTTTCGCTCTCAATTCGGCAGGGTTACCGTCGGCGTCGATCTGCTTGATCACCCGACCCAAACCCCTTGCGAATCTTCCAGTTACTCTCACCGACCCTGCAAACCTTTCTGTTGGTGACATGGTTGTAATTCATCACTAGCATCAGAAGTTCAGCTATTGCCGCCTGCATTGATGAATATTACCATCGGACAGAGTGAATCACGTGATTTATCTACTTTTCCACCTACGTGAGGCTCTCGCCAGGCTAACCAGACCTGATTGCGACCGAGCCGTCATCGCTGAAAATCTCGATCTGAAACAACACCTGATCTCCCACAACAGATCACGACAACCGGCCCCCAAATTGACCACTCGCGATCGCGCCATACTCGGTTTCTGGTCGCTGTTCATGCATCCCGGCCGCATCGCCAGAACAGCAATTCATTTATTGACAGGCGTGACCCCATACCATTGCTGCAGGATTAGCAATTTGAATCAAAGGTTAGGATTAAAAGATGGCCAAAAAAGCAAAATACGCAGTGCATCAGGATTTTGCACACTATCCTTAAATACCCTTTTATTTCAGTGGCCCAATCGTCATTCGTATACTAAATGCCTTTATTAAAGCAGATACTTTTTTCAACCAACGGCATTTGTTGAAAAAAGCAGTCAAGCATTCTGCCGCTTCGGCAGAGGGTTCCCTGTTTCATGTCTACCAATATAATCCAGATGATGTAGAACCCGATAATTTAGTACCAGCTATGATTTATTTCCATGGTGGTGGGTTTGTATTAACCTACGCGTCGACTCACGTTGTGAGCATGGACATTTATGCACAACGTGCGCGATGCCGTTTGTTTATAGTCGATTATCGTCTAGGTCCTAAACATGTGTTCCCAAACGGATTTGAAGACTGCTATGCGGCATGGCAGTGGGTAGTAGGATATGCTAAAAACCTGGGCGTGGACGCAAGTCGCATGGCCGTAGCTGGCGATAGCGCTGGCGGCACGCTTGCGGCGGCGATTGCGCAAAAAGTAAAAGATGCGGGCGGCCAGCCGATACGAGGGCAATTACTGATTTACCCGGCGCTGGATAAAAGTAGCAGTGCGGACTCGGCCACCGCATTCCCTGATACACCGTTATGGAACACTGGTGCAAACATAAATATGTGGGAAGTGTATTTGCGTGATTACGCGGGCAAAGTAACGCCACCTTATGCGGCACCGAGTGATCGCGCTGAACTTGCTGGATTGGCATCAGCTTATATCGAGAGTGCTGAATGTGATCCGTTGCGTGATGAAGCCGAAGAGTACGCCAGGCGTTTGCAAAGCGCTGGTGTTGAAAGACTATTTAATCCTACCAAGGGAACAGTGCACGGTTATGATACGGTATTTGATAGCGAAGTAAGTAAAGCGGCCATGCAAAAAAACCTCGTTTTTTTGGAATCAATTTTTTAATAGGGAGCTCATAGAATGCACGGGCTGAAAAACCTGCGCGTAATAGACTTTTCCAGTGGCATTGCCGGACCTTACG
>Ga0114942_1000268_pt1 | contig 14543 bp, 11 predicted proteins | sample LowerColdCreek_FD_88674 | JGI IMG/M metagenome (GOLD analysis project Ga0114942, IMG submission 88674) | Groundwater microbial communities from Cold Creek, Nevada to study Microbial Dark Matter (Phase II) - Lower Cold Creek | ecosystem: Environmental > Aquatic > Deep subsurface > Groundwater ... | reverse complement strand
TAATCGAACTGGGTTTTCAAATTGTCGGTTGGTTTAAACACGATAGTGGCGAGGTAGCCATCGCGGGTGTCGTCACCGGTACCGGCTTGCCATTGGAATGCACGTGCACGCGCATCGTTGGCGCCGTCGCCGTTGTAGTCTGCGGTGGTGTCGTAACCGATTTGGCTATCAGCACCAGCGCGCGCGCCAGTAAAACTGTTGGGTTGTTCCAGGTGAGAATAACCCAGAGCCACGCCCACCATATCGTCCATAAACTTGCCTTGGTAAGACAAGCTCAAACGGTTGCCGTATTCATCCGCACCCACTGCGTCAGCGCCGTCGTTGTAAGACATACGTGCGTTGGCGTTAAAGCTGTGTTCCTGAGTTGAATCGAGCGGGTTAATGGTTTTCAGATCAACCAAACCAGCAACACCACCTTCAATGTGGGAAGCCTTGGGGGATTTGTAAACGGCAGCTTGGGTAATCAACTCTGCTGGATACTGGTCGAACGCCATCCAGCGGGTGCTTTCGGTGTAACCGGAGGTTGATGCTTGCTCGCGGCCATTCAATGTCGTTTGGATAAAGTCGCCATTCATACCGCGAATATTTAATTGCGATGATTGGCCAGAATCGCGCACGGTAGTAACACCGGGAATACGACCCAATGCATCAGCAATGGATTGGTCAGGCAGAGAAGCCAGCGCACCGGCATCAACCACATCAACTACTGTATCGGCATTGCGCTTTGCATCCACGGCGTTAACCACAGTACTGCGAAAACCGGTAACGGTAATTTCTTCAACTTCTTGCCCGGCATTTTGCGCATAAACAGTTTGCGAACCCGACACCAGCGCCATAGTGGTAGCTAATGCGAGCATATGATTAAACTTGTGCTTTTTCATGAATTTTCTCTCCGCGGAGGTATAGCTATTATTTTTAACATAGTGCGTAAACGACCCTCTCCCCTACGCAGTATGCGTAAAACAGAATGGTTCTGTCGTTGAAATGATAGTAGGCCTTAGCGCGCCAACCTCACAATAGAATGCATACGTATTCAAAGCACCGCATACGTATGCAATCACATTTCCCTGCGGAACCAATCCATCTGTGTGTGTGTTTCAGGCTTAAGCCTAGTTGATTAATTTTTCCAATCCAGCGTTTGAAAAACGGAAATCAAATAAACAAAATTGTTTAAAGCGCAGATGGAAATAAAGAGCGAGGATGAAAAAGAAAAAAAAGAGGGCATAAAGCCCTCTTAAAGCGAGACGACAAACAACAAAGACAATCACGAGAACAAAACAAATAACAATTTATACTACGCGCGAAATCAATGCCCCATAGGCAGGAACAGCCAGAGTATTCCCACGCATTGATACGGAAGAGCAACCATGCCCCTGGGTTGCTTCCAGTTGGCAATTAGCATCGAGCGAAATGGTTTGCGCATTAGGAGAAAAATTAAATGCACACAAAAGCGCCTCGCCGCCAAGACTGCGAATAAATACCAAATAATCTTCCGCAGCAGCGACAAATTCAATGTCGCCTAAACGCAGACATGGCTGCTGTTTACGCCATTGCATAAAGGTTCGGTACGCATTGAGTATCGAACTCTTATCGCCGTCTTGCAGGCTCACTGCACGCTCTTTATGCACAGTGGGAATTGGTAACCAGGTTGGTGCTTGCGAAAAACCGGCATGGGTTTCTGCATGATTCCAGGGCATAGGCGTGCGGCAGCCGTCGCGGCCTTTAAAACGCGGCCAAAAGGTAATGCCGTAAGGATCTTGCAATTCGTGTTGTGCAATTTCCACCTCAGTTAAACCTAATTCTTCACCTTGATAACTGCATACACTGCCACGCAGCGATAATAAAAGTGCATTGAGCGTTTTAGCTAATTGTGGCGACTGCTCTGCACCACCCCAGCGCGACATAAAGCGACGCACATCGTGGTTACCGATCGCCCAACAAGGCCAGCCTTCCGATAAATTTTTCTCCAGTGTCTCTACAGTTTCGCGAATATAGGAGCCGGATAATTTATCAACCAACAATTCAAAACTATACGCCATGTGCAAACGCGAATTGCCGGTGGTGTACTCCGCCATGGTTTTAAGCGAATCGTCGGCAGAAATTTCGCCGAGCGTTACAGTACCGGGGTAGCGATCCATTAGCGCGCGCAAACTTTCCAGAAACGCGAGATTTTCAGGGCGGGTATTGTCATAAATATGTTTTTGGAAGGCGTAGGGGTTATCCAATGAGAAGCCGCGCCCCTTGCGCTCATCCTCGGGTTTTACGGGGTTAGAGCGCAATTCTCTATCGTGGAAGCAGAAATTAATGGCGTCCAGGCGCAGGCCATCTACGCCACGTTTTAACCAGAACTCGACCTCTTGCAAAATTTGCTCGCGCACTTGCGGGCAGTGGTAATTTAAATCCGGTTGGGATTTTAAAAAATTGTGCAAATAATATTGGCAGCGGCGCGGCTCCCACTCCCAAGCAGAACCACCAAAAATTGCCAACCAATTATTGGGCGGATTTCCATCGGGCAGTGGATCAGCCCATACGTACCAATCGGATTTTGGATTGCTACACGATTCACGGCTCTCTAAAAACCAGGTGTGCTGGTCAGAGGTGTGGCTCAATACCTGGTCGATAATAATTTTGATTCCACGCGCATGCGCCTTGGCAATCAACTCATCAAAATCCGCGAGGGTACCAAAAATAGGATCTATATCGCGGTAATCACTGATGTCGTAACCAAAATCTTTCATCGGCGATTTAAAAAAAGGTGACACCCAAATCGCATCCACCCCAAGGCTCGCGATGTAATCGAGTTTGCTAATAATGCCGGGGATATCACCGATACCGTCGTTGTTGGCGTCCATCATGCTGCGTGGATATACCTGATATACCACCGCACCGCGCCACCAGGGAGTTGTTGTCATTTACTGGAATCTCTTGTTATTAATTTCACGAGCACTAGTACACCGGTGCCCAGACTGCGTGTTAACAACATACGCGAGCAATATTTTTTCGCCAAGTGACTACATACGTATGCAAGTAGTCAACTTGGATTTTAGTACTACAAAAGCCAAAGAATACGTATTCATAAACCGGCAATAATTCATACCGAATGAAAAAAGCTCAGCTAGTCTTTGATGCATACGTATGCAGGCTGAATACGTATGCACGCACTTGAGTTGATTCTAGCCAAGGCCTAAGGTGACGAAATAGTCATTTCTGCTATGACGGGCAATGCTTATATCAATGCGCTACATCGCCCCCTAACAGCAATGACAAATAAATTAACAACACCAATAACTCAACTAGCTGTCATTTAATACACGCCACCGGCATAAAAACACGAGAGACTTGTCATGAAAAAAAATCTATTAACGCTGATTATCAGCAGCCTGTTGCTATCCGCCTGCTCCGATCATTCATCGACAAGCTCAAGTGCTCCAACCGATTCTATCGCGCCCGGTGCGCCCGGCACTCCATCGGTATGGGCTTATGCGGGTAAAACCGGTATTGGCACTTCCTTTGAACAATATACCAATGGTGCTTACAGCGACTCGGGCGCGAGCGGCACTATTTCCAAAGTTTGGTTTTCCGTTGCACAAGGCGTACTTACCGAAACCATGTACGGTTTGATTCACGAAGCACAACTGCAAGAGCTGCAATTTTTTATTAAAGGCACAGACTTTCTCGACGAAGAAAAGAAAGACACTATTTCTACCATTGAATATTTGAAAACTGATGCACAGGGTCGCCCGCAATCCCTCGCTTACAAAATCATAAATAAAGATAAAGAGGGAAAATATGAAATTGAAAAACATATTTTTACTGATCCTGACTCACAAAGTTTGATGATGCGCGTGGTGTTCCGCGCATTTGCCGATGGCATCACCCCTTACGTGTATGTGAACCCCGCTATCGCCAACACCGGCAGTAATGATAGTGCCAGTTTCAGCAACGGCGTGTGGACCGCAACCGATGGCAATAGCAGCATGTCATTACAAACCAGCGCCGCTGTTGTGCAAAGTGCAGTGGGTTTTGAAGGTGTTTCCGATGGTATTAGCGAAGTAAAACAAACGGGCGCGCTCACCAAAACCTATTCAACGACAGGTGCAGAAAAAGGCAATGTCGCATTGACGTTACAAATGCCTGCGGTAAAAAATGGCGAAAGCGCGCAGTGGGATTTGGTGTTAGGTTTTGGTAAAAACCCAACCGAAAGTACCGCTGCCGCTGAGAAAACGCTCACTACCGGTTATGACAAAGTGCTCGCGCATTACAATGGCGAAGGCACTGCAATTGGCTGGCAAGATTTTTTACAATCACTCCCTGCATTGGAAAAATTATCGGCCACCGCAACTGACGGCGGAAAATTGCTGTACACCAGCGCCATGGTATTAAAAGCGCAGGAAGATAAAACTCACGCGGGTGCGTTTATCGCATCACTCTCCAATCCCTGGGGCGATACCAAATCCGCCGAAAAATCGGCAACTGGCTACAAAGCCGTATGGCCACGCGATTTTTATCAGGTCGCCATGGCAATGCTCGCACTGGGCGACACACAATCACCGCGCATCGCCTTTGAATATTTACAGCAAGTGCAAGCGAGCGAAAAAATTGCCGGTTATAGCGGTACGCCCGGTTGGTTTTTGCAAAAAACGCACGTGAATGGCGAGCCCGAATGGGTTGGTGTGCAGCTCGACCAAACCGGCATGCCCATTATGCTCGGCTGGCGTTTGTGGAAAGAAGGCATTTTGAGTGATGCAGAAATTTCCAGCTGGTATCAAAAAATGTTGAAACCCGCGGCGGATTTTTTGGTGAATGGCGGCGCCGTCAAAATCATGTGGAATGATAAAACGATTAAACCGCCTTACACGCAACAAGAGCGCTGGGAAGAGCAGCAGGGTCATTCCCCATCAACTACTGCTGCAATTATCGCTGGCTTGGTTTCTGCCGCTGATATCGCCACCCAAGCGGGCGATGCCGAGGGCGCTGCAAAATATCTTACCGCTGCCGATAAATATTCGAGCGAATTAGAAGCGCGAACTTACACTACGGCAGGCTCACTCACTGGCGAACAGGGCAACGGCAATTATTATTTGCGCATCAACGCCAATGAAGATCCGAACGATCACTCGGCGCTGGGCACCAGCAACGCACAAGTCATTGCCGATGAATCGCAAGTGATCGACGGCGGATTTTTGGAATTGGTGCGCTACGGTGTGCGCGCCGCAGACGATGCAAACATTCGCGAAACATTGCCCGAATACGACAATGTAAAGCTGCCGGATTTATTGCGCGTCAAATACGAATTTACCTTCCCCGGTGTTGAAGGCAGTTTTCCCGGCTGGCGCCGCTATGGCATCGACGGCTATGGTGAAGATTTGGTAACTGGCCTAGGCTATATCGAAGCCAATAATTCTACGCAAGGGCGCGGACGCGTATGGCCAATATTTACCGGTGAGCGCGGCCACTATGAATTGCAATTAGCAAAAACTGACAGCAGCGTCGATATAGAAAAACTGCGCAACACCTATGTAAAAGCCATGGAGCTGTTTGCCAATGACGGCATGATGTTACCTGAGCAAGTCTGGGACGGTGTCGGCAGCAACGCCGCCTATAATTATCCAATCGGCGAAGGCACCAACGGCGCAACCCCACTCGCCTGGACCCACGCGGAATACGTGAAATTGTTGCGCAGCTACAGCGATGGCAAAGTATGGGATCGCAACGCGAGTACTGAAGCGCGCTATGTAAAATAATTTTTCCAATTATTCTCGCGCCCAAGCTCTGCTTGGAAATGAGCAAAAACAAAAATCCCGTTTTCAATATTGTTGAAAACGGGATTTGCATTTAAACAAAAACATCAAAACAAAAAATAAACATCAGCAATAACAACAATATCAAGACTAACAAAGGCGATACACGATGAAACAACCTACCCTTCCCTTCTGGCAAGTCTGGAACGTCAGTTTCGGCTTCTTAGGGGTGCAACTCGGATTTGCATTGCAAAACGCCAACGTCAGCCGCGTGCTCTCCGACCTCGGTGCAGATTTGCACTCGCTCTCCCTCTTCTGGCTCGCTGCACCCATTATGGGTTTATTAGTGCAGCCCATCGTCGGCGCTGCTTCGGATCGCACCTGGAATCGCGTCGGCCGCCGCCGTCCGTATATTCTCGGCGGTGCGATTGCCGCCGCCGCCGGCATGTTATTAATGCCCAACGCATCACTCTTTGTTGCGTTTATCACACCCATGTTATTTGGCGGACTGATGCTCGCGTTAATGGACGGCGCATTTAATGTGACCATGCAACCCTTCCGCGCTCTGGTTGCCGATATGGTGCCCAATGAACAGCGCACCCTCGGCTACTCCATTCAGGCATTGCTAATTAATATCGGTGCGGTGATCGGCTCTATATTGCCGTTTGTGCTCACTAATGTGATTGGCTTGGAAAATACCGCCCCCAAAGGCGAAGTCGCGCCTACGGTTACCTGGGCATTTTATATCGGTGCCAGCGCCTTATTTCTCACTGTGCTCTGGACAGTAATCCGCACCAAAGAATATGCACCGGCCGATTACAACCGCTACAAAGGTTTAACCGCAGCCGCGGTGCCAAGTGTTAAACCATCGCTGGGAACACGCCTCGCCAACTTCTGGCAATTATTTATCAATATGCCCAAAACCATGCGCCAACTTGCCGTGGTGCAATTCTTCTCCTGGTTTTCATTATTTATTATGTGGGTCTACACCACACCGGCGATCACCCAATATATTTGGGGAATAGAAGCCAAATGGTTTGATGCCGATTATTTGCATTCGCTCGATGTGATCCCACCCGAAATTGCTGCAGCCAAAGGCGCAGCAGGCGATTGGGTTGGAATTATCTTTGCCGCCTATTCATTATTCGCCGCGCTATTTTCAATTGTGCTTACACGCATCGCCAACCGAATTGGCCGTAAGCTCACCTATTCACTGTCATTGCTCGCAGGCGGATTGGGGTATATGAGTTTTATTCTGTTTCAAAATGCAGAAATCGTGCACGTGAATTTGTGGTTAACAGAAGTCGATGTTCCACGAGGTGCACTGGATTTATTAATTCCAATGATCGGCGTCGGCATCGCTTGGGCCGCAATTCTCGCCATGCCCTACGCTATTCTTGCAGGCTCATTACCGGCGGATAAAACTGGTGTATATATGGGAATTTTTAATTTTACGATTGCCGCACCACAAATTGTATCCGGCTTAGTGGCGGGGCAAATTTTGAAATATGTATTTAACAACGAGGCGATTTATATTCTGGTGCTCGCCGGTGTATGTATGATTCTCGGCGCGATATCGGTTTATTTTGTGCAGGATGCGGGAGAGGGAGGGGATTTGGTCAACCAAGCACATTAATTATCTTCTCTCTGCAAGAAAAAAGCCTGCCGGTTATTAATCGACAGGCTTTTTTTAAACCTAGATGTGCAAATCAACATCCATATTTTTATGCAGAATTCGCACGATTAAGACACCACTTGCAGCGATTGGCTTGTAAAAAACAATATGGCTACCTTGCGGAAACTTTCTATAGCCAGCACGCACATTATCGCAAGCAATACCTGCACTGACGTTTTCACTGAGCAACCTGAATGCATCATCAAGTTGTTTGATGTACAAGTTTCGCTGCGCTTTGCCCCAGCGGTTCTGGGTAAACAATGCGATTGCGCGCAGGTCTGATTTTGCATCCTTACTAAGTTGAAATAATTCCATTTACGATTTTTGCTCATCCAGCTCAGCAAGGAAATCCTTGTAGTTATAATCAGCCACGCCGCTTTCTTCACCCTGAATCAACATCTGCCGTAAGACTTGAAGCTTATTTTCCGAATCTTCCAATAAACGAAGGCCAGCCCTGACGATCTCACTGGCCGAGCCATAACGACCCGACTCCAACTGTGCACTTATAAAACCGTCAAAGTGATCGCCCAAGGTGATACTTGTATTTTTAGCCATATTACACCCCATAAAATACCTAACTTAGGTATTTTATGGTATTTATCGATTAAAGTTCAAGCAGTTGCTTCCCATCCCCCACCCCCGCTCCGAAAGAGCCAAGTTGGGGTTTCCCAGAAATTTAGCTTTATTTTTTAACCGGGTTAGCACCACAAGACCCACGCACCATTAATTTCGCCGGCAATAACATCGACTCAGGCCTTTCACCATCAACCAGCAACAATAAATTTTCCACCAATAGTTCACCCGCAAGCAACGTATCTTGTTGCACGGTAGACAGCGGTGGATGGGTGTAAGAGGCCATGGGGATATCGTCAAAGCCCATCACCGCGACATCGTTTGGGACATGCATGCCCGCTTCTTCCAGCGCTTTCATTGCGCCTATCGCAATTAAATCGCTCGCCCCAAAAATTGCATCAAATGGCAAGCGGCGCTGCAGCAAACTCAGTGTGGCTTTGTAACCTTCTTCTTCCGATGTTTCGGCAGCAACTTGCAGCTTGGGGTTTACTTCAATACCAGCTTCTTTCAACGCTTTGCAGAAGCCGTGATAACGGTCAGCAAACTCCGGGCTGTGTTCGGACACATCGCCGAGGAAGGCGATATTTTTTCGCCCGAGCGCTAATAAATGTTTTGCTGCGTTGTAAGCGCTATTGAAATTATCACAGCCAATTGACACACCTGGCTGACCTTCGAGCACTGGTCCCCAGGTGATAAAGTGGGCGCCGACCTCCGTGAGATAGGTGAGTTTTTTTACAAAGGTTTCGTAATCGCCATAACCCAAAAAGATAATGCCATCAGCGCGATTGGCATCTTCATAATCGGCATGCCAATCCTCGCTGAATTGCTGAAATGAAATCAACAAATCAAATCCGCGCTTGGCTGTCGCGCGCGTGATGCTGCCGAGCATTGATAGAAAAAAAGGATTGATTAATGATGTACCTGTGCCCTGGTCTTCGCACAACAAAAGCGCAATGGTTTTGGTTTGCTGGGAACGCAAGCTGCTCGCGTTTTTATCCACTTTGTAATTCAGTTCGCGCGCAATTTGCTGAACTTTAAGGCGGGTCTCTTCATTGACCAAAGGGCTATTGCGCAGCGCGCGGGAAACCGTGGACTGGGATACTCCGGCGCGGAAGGCTATATCAAAGGATGTGGGTTTATCGTCTTTCAACTCGCTGACCCTCGCTGTCATTCCATTTTGTTGTAATTGTTGTTGTGGATTTTCGTTGCCGCTTTATTGGCGCAACAACAGGGCTGATATTACATCAAGCCCCTTTTTAGGTACAGCGAGGAGGCACAGACTAGGGGTGTTGCGCGATTTGGGCGTATTTGAGCCTGGCTAGCTCTTTGTGCAGATTGCCAAGGAACCGGCGAAACGTCGTGCGCCACGCCAGATTTTGGGCAGCCTTGCTACTGCCATCTTGCATATTTGCCAAGTTACCCATGCTAGCGGTGCGTGCATTCACCTCCAGAGTATCTTCAATCACCGCCACCAACTCGCCCGATTTTGCATTGGCCAATACACCGCGCACTGTAATCAAACCAATCCCGGAAGTATTGGTTTGTGCACCGACCGTATCCATACCTGCATCCTTATGTCGCTGTGAGTAGGGCATAAAACTGACCAGCGTAAATTGAATTGCCAATACATCATCACCGCCGCGCTTGACCGGCACAAACTCTCCCTCATCGCGAAAGATTTTCAGGGAGAAGTCGTCCAGATGCTGGCAGATTTCATCCATTTCTTTCCAGCTGGAATCATTCCAGTTATCCACCAGTTTTTTGTCTGTCTCCTCAGCTAACTTTAACTTATCAAACTGTGTAGCAAACAAAATCATTTTGTCGAATTGTTTAAATGCTTGCGCATTTTTAACCACAAACTTATCGATTTTTTCGGACTCAACATAGGTTAATTCCGAATTCTCAATTGATTTAAGAGCCACGCGTTCATTCGCCGGTTGCGACGAGCAACCAGTAAAGAGGACAACTCCCAACAACAATAAACTTACTTTCATATAACTGCTCCTTTATACATAAATTCCTATTACACTTCACGCAAAGCCGTCGCCACTGGCAAACGCGCCGCGCGAATAGCGGGGAAAAAACCGCCGATAAAACCTATCACCGTTGCAAAAATAACACCTTGCACCAGTAGATCAGGCGTCACTGCAAAATCAAATACCACCTGGCTAAAACTGGCGAAGTTTAATGTCGATACGGTGTAACCATTAAAGATAAAATACACAATGATCGAACCAATCACGCCGCCGATAACAGCTAGCACCAGCGACTCAACCAGCGTTGAAATAGCAACTGGCGTCGCGCCAAAACCGATTGCGCGCAAGGTGGCAATTTCGCGGGTGCGATTGGCTACCGAGGTGTACATGGTATTGACCGCACCAAAAATGGCACCCAGCGCCATGAGAAACGCGAGCGGGTAGCCAACCATTTTAATAAACTTGCTCAGCGGTTCCGATTGCTCGGCGAGATAATCAGTCTCGCGCTTTACATCAAGATTAAATTTTGGATCGGCAGCGATGGCTTCTTTAACTGTATCAATGGCTTTTTTGTCGTCGAGTTTTACGCGCACAATTTGATAGCTATTGCCGCGGCGATAGGCGTTTTGCAAAATTTTTGCATCGCACCACAATTCCGATTCCGCCAAACCGCCACCGGATTAAAACGCACCTACCACTGTCCATTCGGTTTGACCAAATTTAACCACTGAACCCACAGCCAGATTCGCAAATTGTTTCTGCGCGCCGCGCCCCACAATCAATTCATTTTTGCCCGGTTCAAAATTACGCCCTTCAATAATTTTAAATGAGTTGCGCACTGCAAATGCCATGGGCTCTACACCGCGCAATGGCGCATTGGCGTTGGCATCTTTGGTGCGCATGGGAATATCAACGATCACAAATAATTCCGGTGAGCTCAGCGGCTTACCATCGAGCTTGGCGATACCGGGCAAATTGGCAATCAATTGCGTTTGGTCATAACCCATGCCGCTGCTCATCTCGGAAGTGGCACCGGCGCGCATCATAATCAATACGTCGTCTGCACCGGCACTCACCATAGTGCGCTGAAAACCACTCGCCATAGAAAGTACGCCGATAAACACCCCCACCACACAGGCCACCCCAAATACCGCAACCGATGAGGTACCTAAACGCTGCGGTAAATTGCGCAGGTTCATCAGCGTAATTACCATAATTTGCGCGATTGAATTAAACATGATTAACGCCTCCGCAGTGCTGCAACTATGTTGAGCTGCAAACCTTGCAGCGCGGGAGTAATACCGGTGAGCAAACCAAACAAGAACATCAAGCCAACACCTAATAGCATCATGGTGGTTGATAAACTTAATCCCGGCAGCGTGGCCGCCATGGATTCAGCGGCACCGCTGATAAAAAATTTCGCCAGAAATAATCCGGCCAAGCCACCAATCAATGAAATCACGATAGCTTCTGCCAGCACCATAATCATTACTGCCAAATCTGAAAAACCGAGGGTTTTTAGAATCGCCAATTCCGGAATTCGCTCGCGGAATGATTGCGCCATGGTATTGCCAGCAACCAATAACATGGTAAAAAATACCGCACCCAAAATCAGGGTAGTGATCAGCCCTATATCGCCAAATTGTTTGGCAAAAGATTTGGCAAAATCTTTTTCGCTGCTGGTTTTGGTTTCAGCGGGAGAGTTGGCAAAGAGCGCGTCGACTGCCACTGCAACTTGTGCCGATTGTTTTGGGTCTTTTACGCGAATAATTAACCAACCCAAATCACCCTTGCCGTACTGACGCGCCTCATCAAAATAATCGTAGTGCATTAGCATGGCACTGGTGTCAGCACTTTTGCTTTTTGCCTCATAAATACCTTCGATTACAAACTCCCAGGTCGTGCTGCCACCCTCGCGGGGAAACATTCCCATCAATGGAATACGGTCGCCAATTTTCCATTTGAACCGATCAACCAAGGCTTTACCTATGACGACGCCGATGCGATTTTTCTTCCATGCCTGCATCTGCTCTTCCGGCAAAGTGATCATCTCTTTGTAAATTTCAAAATAATCTTGGGCAATAACGGGAAATTGCGGGAATTGGTTCTTAGGGTCTTGATAGTAGCCACCAAACCAGTTGGCGGAGGTTGCTTTATCGACTCCCTCCAGTGCCTGCACTTTTGGCAAATAGGCTTCCGGCAATGGTTGAATCAAACTGATTTTATTAATGCTGACCAAGCGGTCTTCACCGGCAATTTCTGCGCCCTGATCAAACGCCGCCGCCAAACTGCGCAGTAAACCAAACAGCAGAAATGCAATCATGATCGACAGCACCGTTAAAATGGTGCGGGCTTTTTTGCGCCCGAGATTACTCAATAAAAATTGTAAGTAATACATGATTAGTGCCCCGTGTCAGTGACGCGACCATCGTTAACTAACGCACCCTTATCCATATGCAATATATGGCGCGCGTGATCTGCTGCGCGCGGGTCGTGCGTTACCATGATGATGGTCTTTTGTTGCTGCTGGTTGAGGGTTTGCAGGAGCGATAGGATTTCATCGGCAGTAGCGCGATCCAAATCACCAGTGGGTTCGTCACATAACAATAAATCCGGATCACTCACTAGCGCCCGCGCAATCGCCACGCGCTGCTCCTGACCGCCCGATAATTCGCTCGGGTAGTGTTTGGCGCGATTGGATAAACCCACCAATTCTAATGCGGCAGCAACGTGATGCTTACGCTGTTTGCTCGACAAGTTAGTTAACAGCAGCGGCAGCTCGACATTTTTTTCTGCGGTCAATACGGGCATTAAATTGTAGAACTGGAAAATAAAACCCACATGGCGCGCGCGCCATTTGGTGAGTTGTGAAGAAGACATCTGATCAAGCCGCTGGCCGCCAATCATCAATTCACCCGCACTGGGCTTATCCAAACCACCGAGCAAATTCAACAGTGTAGTTTTACCTGAACCCGATGGTCCCATAAGCGCCAGGAAATCACCGCGTCGAATATCCAGGTCAAGTTTGGACAACACATTGACCTGCTCTTTGCCTTTTTTGTACGCCTTGCCAATACCTTTTAATTGCACTAACAATTCGTCGGTAACCAATGATTGAGTTGCGAGAGCTGTCATAAATCCTCCAGGATGTTAGACGAAAACAAAAGACAAAAAATAAAACGGAATAGCGGTGAAGTGAAAGACACAAAAATCAGAATAATATTTTTTATTTTTATTTGATCGCGCTGGCCGCAATGCGACCAGCGAGAGCGGTATTAATTACAACTCGACTTTGGCGCCGTCTTTTAATTCGGGGGTAATTTCCACCACAAAATCTTCACCCGCACGCAAGCCACTACCAATGTAAATATCGGTGCCGTAGCTGGCATTGAGTGTTACTTTACGCAACTCGGCAACACCATCTTTCACCACAAAAATAAATTTGTCTTCACCTTCGGAGCGCACAGCGGTAATGGGCACGCGCACGCCGAGCGGCTCTTTGGGTTTTTCTTCTGCCACTGGTTCAGCATTCATAAACGCCACCTTCACCCCCATATCGGGCAAGATGCGTGGATCGCTCACCTGAAACCCGATGCGCACTTTCACCGTGGCTTTTTGGCGATCGGCAGTGGGAATAATCGCAATCACTTTTGCGGGAATTTTCCACTCGGGGTAAGCCTCCAGCACAGCTTGCACAAATTGTTCGCTGCGCACGCGCTGGATATAGGATTCATTAACATCCACTTCAATTTCCAGCGAGGCCATATCCACAATCGTACAAATACCGGTGCGGGTAAAACCGCCTCCAGCCGAGATCGGCGAAATCATTTCACCTGGCTGCGAATCTTTGCTGATCACCACGCCAGTAAAAGGTGCGCGCAGTGTGAGGTCATCAAGATTTTGCTGTTGCAACGCCAAGCGTTTTTGGCTCACTGCAATATCTGCCTGGCGTGCAGCCAATTGTGCGCGCAGGGATTCAAAATCAGCGCGCGCCTTATCCAACAATGCAGCACTGATTAATTGTCGCCGCGCCAACTCGGTATTGCGTTCCAGAGTCAATTTCGCCTCAGTCAACCGCGCTTGCGTTTCCGCCACCTGGGATTTGGCCGCATGCAATTCGGCTTTGCTTAACTCCAATGACTTGAGCGTATTGGAGTCATCCAGCAGCGCAACGATCTGATCTTTCTCGACCCGTTGACCTTCTTCGATATAAATCTCCGCCACCTTGCCGGTCACCTTGGATGACACTGTTGCGGTGCGGCGCGCAACCACATAACCGGTGGCATCCAACACTGTGGCTGACGAGGAGTCAGGCACCGCCATACGCGCCATTTCGATTTTCACTTTAACGGGTGCGGGTTCGGTAAATAGGGCAACACCCGTCACTACCAACGCCACGGCCGCCGCGACACCTATCCATATACGGGTATTGCCTTCGCCATCGACTTGTTGGTTGCGATCTATACGCAGCTGCGATAAAAGCTCTTCTTTATTCGTCACAATATGCTCTGCTCGTGGTCGGTTGAGGTGGAAAAATTAACGGTGATTATGCGGTTCATTATCACGCAAGACCAGAGC
>Ga0114942_1000267_pt1 | contig 14572 bp, 27 predicted proteins | sample LowerColdCreek_FD_88674 | JGI IMG/M metagenome (GOLD analysis project Ga0114942, IMG submission 88674) | Groundwater microbial communities from Cold Creek, Nevada to study Microbial Dark Matter (Phase II) - Lower Cold Creek | ecosystem: Environmental > Aquatic > Deep subsurface > Groundwater ... | reverse complement strand
TCGGGCGTCGTGGCCAAGATCATCGAATAAGGATCCGCCATGTCTGCCAAGCAAAAGATCCGCATCCGCCTGAAGGCGTTTGATTACAAGCTGATCGACCAGTCGGCCCTCGAGATCGTCGAGACCGCCAAGCGCACCGGCGCCATCGTCAAGGGCCCCGTGCCCCTGCCGACGCGCATGGAGCGTTTCGACATCCTGCGTTCGCCCCACGTCAACAAGACGAGCCGCGACCAGTTCGAGATCCGCACCCACCAGCGCCTGATGGACATCGTCGACCCGACCGACAAGACGGTTGATGCACTGATGAAGCTCGACCTGCCCGCCGGCGTCGACGTCGAAATCAAGCTGCAGTAATTCGCCGCCTTCGGGCTCGCGACCAAGGCCCCGGCCCTGTTTCGACAGGCCGGGGCCTTGTCTTTTGGGCTTCGTTGGGTGGAGCTTGCGTTGGGGCTATCCCGCACGCTATACTCGCCAGCTTTTCTGGGCTCGCTCACGCGTGCTCAGGTTCGCGCTGCACAGCTCACGCCGTGCAGCAAAGTCAGCCCGGCCAATCGATGTCGGGTGTTCGCAATAGCTTCTGCCGTGCAAGCGGTCGGGGCTGGAGAAAAACATGAGTCTTAGCAATCGTCTCGGATTGCTGGGCCGCAAGGTGGGCATGATGCGCATCTTCACAGACGATGGCGATGCCATTCCTGTGACGGTGCTGGATGTGTCCAACAACCGCGTGACCCAGATCAAGACCGAACAGACCGACGGTTACAGCGCCATTCAAGTGGCGTTCGGTACGCGCAAAGCATCGCGCGTCACCAAGCCCGAAGCTGGCCACCTCGCCAAGGCAGGTGTCGAAGCCGGTGAAATCCTCAAGGAATTCCGCGTCGAAGCCGACGTTGCTGCCCAGTACCAAGCTGGCGGCACCGTGCCGGTGACGCTGTTCGCGACGGGCCAGTTGGTCGACGTGCAAGGCACGTCCATCGGCAAGGGCTTCGCGGGCACCATCAAGCGCCACAACTTCAGCTCGCAGCGCGCGTCGCACGGCAACAGCCGTTCGCACAACGTGCCGGGCTCGATCTCGATGGCGCAAGACCCGGGCCGTGTGTTCCCGGGCAAGAAGATGACCGGCCACATGGGCGACGAAACCGTCACCACCCAGAACCTGGATATCGTGCGCGTTGACGAAGCTCGTCAACTGCTGCTGGTCCGCGGTGCGGTCCCGGGTTCCAAGAACGGCCATGTCGTCGTTCGCCCGGCCGTCAAGGTCAAAGTCAAGAAGGGAGCCAACTGATGCAGCTCGAGCTCCTGAACGAGCAGGGTCAGGCCACCGCCAAGGTGGACGCGCCTGACACCATCTTCGCTCGCGACTACAACGAAGCCCTGGTGCACCAGGTGGTCGTGGCCTTCCAGGCCAACGCCCGCCAAGGCACCCGTGCCCAGAAGGACCGTGAACAGGTCCATCACTCGACCAAGAAGCCTTTCCGCCAGAAGGGCACCGGCCGCGCTCGCGCCGGTATGACTTCGTCGCCCCTGTGGCGTGGCGGCGGTCGCATCTTCCCGAACATGCCTGACGAGAATTTCTCGCACAAGCTGAACAAGAAGATGTACCGCGCCGGCATGGCTGCGATCCTGTCGCAGCTCGCCCGTGAAGGCCGCCTGGCCGTGGTGGATTCGATCTCGATCGAAGCCCCCAAGACCAAGCTGCTGGCCGCCAAGTTCAAGGCCATGGGCCTGGACTCCGTGCTGGTCATCTCCGACGTCGTCGATGACAACCTGCTGCTGGCTTCGCGCAACCTGGCCAATGTGCTGGTTGTCGAGCCGCGCTACGCCGACCCCCTGTCCCTCGTCTTCTACAAGAAGGTGCTGGTGACCAAGGCTGCGGTCGAGCAACTCAAGGAGATGCTGGCATGAGCGCCCCCAAGTATTCCGAAGGCCGTCTGGCCTCCGTGCTGCTCGCGCCCATCGTGTCCGAGAAGGCCACGCAAGTTGCCGAGAAGCACAACCAGGTCCTGTTCAAGGTCCTGCGCGACGCCACCAAGCCCGAAATCAAGGCCGCTGTTGAACTGATGTTCAAGGTCGAGGTCGAGGCGGTCAACGTCGTCCAGGTCAAGGGCAAGACGAAGCGCTTCGGTGGCCGTGCCGGCCGCCGTGACCACATCAAGAAGGCCTACGTCTCCTTGAAGGCGGGTCAAGAGCTCAATTTCTCCGGGGAGGCCGCGTAAATGGCCATCGTCAAAGTCAAACCTACCTCGCCCGGCCGCCGTGGCGTGGTCAAGGTGGTGCACAAGCATCTGCACAAGGGCGCGCCCCATGCAGCTTTGCTTGAGCCCCAAATCCAGAACTCGGGCCGTAACAACAACGGTCACATCACGATTCGCCACAAGGGCGGTGGTCACAAGCACCACTACCGCGTGGTCGACTTCAAGCGCAACAAGGACGGCATTCCGGCCAAGGTCGAGACCATCGAGTACGACCCGAACCGCACCGCCCACATTGCGCTGGTGTGCTACGCCGACGGCGAGCGCCGCTACGTGATCGCTCCGCGTGGTCTGGAAGTGGGCGCAACCATCCTGAGCGGCTCGGAAGCGCCGATCAAGGCTGGCAACACGCTGCCGATCCGCAACATCCCGGTGGGCTCGACCATCCATTGCATCGAGCTGCAGCCTGGCAAGGGTGCCCAGATGATCCGTTCGGCCGGCACCTCTGCCGTCCTGATGGCGCGTGAAGGCGTCTACGCCCAGATCCGTCTGCGCTCCGGCGAAGTGCGCCGCGTGCACGTCGAATGCCGCGCCACCATCGGTGAAGTGAGCAACGAAGAGCACAGCCTGCGTCAATACGGCAAGGCTGGCGCGATCCGCTGGAAGGGTATCCGTCCGACCGTTCGCGGTGTGGCGATGAACCCGGTGGATCACCCGCACGGTGGTGGCGAAGGCCGCACTGGCGAGGGCCAGGTCCCCGTGTCGCCGTGGAACACCCTGACGAAGGGCTACCGCACTCGCAACAACAAGCGCACGCAGACGTTCATCGTCTCGCGTCGCAAGAAGTAAGGGCTAGGCCATGACTCGCTCACTGAAGAAGGGCCCCTTTGTTGACCACCACTTGCTGGCCAAGGTCGACAAGGCGGTTGCCATCAAGGACAAGAAGCCCATCAAGACCTGGTCGCGCCGCTCGACGATCTTGCCCGAGTTCATCGGTCTGACGATCGCCGTGCACAACGGCAAGCAACACGTGCCGGTTTATGTGTCTGACCAGATGGTCGGGCACAAGCTGGGTGAATTCGCACTGACCCGCACCTTCAAGGGCCACCCGGCCGACAAGAAGGCCGGGAAGAAGTAAGGATGCCAACGATGGAAACCAAAGCAATCGTTCGCGGCGTTCGCCTCTCCTGTGACAAGGGTCGCCTCGTGGCTGACCTGATCCGCGGCAAGAAGGTGGACCAAGCGCTGAACATCCTGGAATTCACCCAGAAGAAGGCGGCTCTGATCATCAAGAAGGCGCTGGAAAGCGCCATCGCCAACGCCGAGCACAACGACGGCGCTGACATTGATGAACTCAAGGTCACCTCGATCTACGTCGAGCAAGGTGCCACGCTGAAGCGCTTCTCGGCTCGCGCCAAGGGCCGCGGCAACCGCATCAGCAAGCCCACTTGCCACATCTTCGTGGCTGTCGGCAACTAAGGCGCAAGAAGACTATGGGACAAAAAATCCATCCGGTTGGCTTCCGCCTTCCTGTCACCCGTAACTGGGCTTCGCGCTGGTACGCGAACAACCAGAACTTCGCCACGATGCTGGCCGAAGATCTGAAGGTTCGCGACTACCTGAAGCTCAAGCTCAAGAACGCCGCCGTCTCGCGCATCCTGATCGAGCGCCCCGCCAAGAACGCACGCATCACGATTTTCTCGGCTCGTCCGGGCGTCGTGATCGGCAAGAAGGGTGAGGACATCGAAGCGCTGAAGGCTGAGCTGACCAAGCGTCTGGGCGTGCCCGTCGCCGTCAACATCGAAGAAGTGCGCAAGCCTGAAGTCGATGCTCAGCTGATCGCCGACTCGATCACCCAGCAGCTCGAAAAGCGCATCATGTTCCGCCGCGCGATGAAGCGCGCGATGCAGAACGCGATGCGTCTGGGCGCGCAAGGTATCAAGATCATGTCGGCCGGTCGTCTGAACGGCATCGAAATCGCTCGCACTGAGTGGTATCGCGAAGGTCGTGTGCCCTTGCACACCCTGAAGGCTGACATCGACTACGGCTTCTCTGAAGCCAAGACCACCTACGGCGTCATCGGCGTCAAGGTCTGGGTCTATCGCGGTGACCGTCTCGCCAATGGCGATGCGCCGGTCATCAACACTCCCGCAGGCGCCGAAGACGATCGTCGCCCGCGCCGTAACGCCCGCCCGGGCGCTCCTGGTGGCCGTGGCCGTCCGGGTGGCGACCGTGGCCCGCGTGACGGAGCAGATCAGCCCGCTGCCGCCGCCCCCGCAGGTGACGCAGCCAAGCCCGCCGCCAAGCGTGTGGTCCGCAAGGCCCCCGCCGCCGGTGAGGCCAAAGGAGAATAACTATGCTGCAACCCTCTCGTCGCAAGTACCGCAAGGAGCAGAAGGGCCGCAACACCGGTGTTGCGACTCGCGGCGCTGCGGTGTCTTTCGGTGATTTCGGCCTGAAGGCCACCGAGCGCGGCCGCTTGACGGCGCGCCAGATCGAAGCGGCTCGCCGTGCGATCTCGCGCCACATCAAGCGTGGCGGTCGGATCTTCATCCGCATCTTCCCGGACAAGCCCATCTCGCAAAAGCCTGCCGAAGTCCGTATGGGCAACGGCAAGGGCAACCCGGAGTACTACGTGGCTGAAATCCAGCCCGGCAAGGTGCTCTACGAGATCAACGGCGTGCCGGAAGTGCTGGCTCGCGAGGCGTTCACGCTGGCCGCTGCCAAGCTGCCGCTGCGTTGCACCTTCGTGGCTCGCCAGGTCGGTACCTGAGGAAGACACCATGACGAAAGCAACTGAACTCCGCGCCAAGGACGTCGCTGCCCTCGAAAAGGAAGTGAACGATCTGCTGAAGGCCCACTTCGGCCTGCGCATGCGAAAGGCCACCCAGCAGCTGACCAACCACAGCGAACTGGGCAACACCCGCCGCGACATCGCGCGTGCCAAGACCATCCTGGCGCAGAAGAAGAAGGAGGCCACGAAATGACTGAGGCCCAAGTGACGAAGAACACCCGCACCCTGGTCGGTCGCGTGGTGAGCGACAAGCGTTCCAAGACGGTCACCGTCCTGGTCGAGCGTCGCGCCAAGCACGAGCTCTACGGCAAGATCGTGGCCCGTTCCCGCAAGTACCACGCCCACGATGAAAAGGGCGAGTACAAGAACGGCGACGTGGTCGAGATCAGCGAAGGCCGTCCGATCTCCAAGACCAAGAGCTGGGTTGTGACCCGCCTGGTCGAGAAGGCCGAGATCGTCTAAAGACGCCGGTCCCATGACCGCTGCAAAACCGGCACGCTGGGCAACTGGCGCGCCGGTTTTCTTTATTGAGAAAACTCACCGAGGAGCAACACCATGATCAAGGTTGGCGACAAGCTGCCCGCAGGCAGCCTGCAAGAGTTCATCGAAGTGGAAGGCGAGGGCTGCACGCTCGGCCCGAACAGCTTTGACATCGAGAAGGCGACGGCTGGCAAGACCATTGCCATCTTCGCGCTGCCCGGGGCCTACACGCCGACCTGTTCGGCCAAGCACGTGCCTGGCTATGTGGAGTCTGCCGAGGCGCTAAGGGCAGCCGGTGTTGACGAGATCTGGTGCGTGTCGGTCAACGACGCTTTCGTCATGGGCGCCTGGGGCCGCGACCAGAAAACGGGTGGCAAGGTCCGCATGATGGCCGACGGCAGCGCGCAGTTCGCCCAGGCGACAGGGCTGACGCTGGACCTGACCGCCAAGGGCATGGGCGTGCGCTCGCAGCGCTACTCCATGCTGGTCAAGGACGGGGTCGTCAAGACGCTGAACATCGAAGGCCCCGGCAAGTTCGAGGTCAGCGACGCCGCGACGATGCTCGCCCAGGCCAAGGCGGGCTGAACTCGCCAAAGAAATCTTGCGCAGGGGGCATTGACGGATCCAGGTTCGTCGATGCATAATGCGCAGCTTCGCCGAACGCCAGTGCTCTCTGTCACGCAGGGGGCCCACGCTGGCTTCGGATCCGCCCTCAACCGTTGGGCAGCAAGGGTGCAAAGCCTCAGCTGCTCGACTTACGGGCCCAAGACTGACCGACGCGCTTGGCTGCAAAGCAAGCAACTCGGGGCAAGTTGGGGACAGACATGATCCAAATGCAATCGCGGCTTGATGTCGCGGACAACACTGGTGCGAAGTCCGTTCAGTGCATCAAGGTGCTGGGCGGCTCCAAGCGCCGTTATGCGCACATTGGCGACATCATCAAGGTCAGCATCAAAGAAGCTGCTCCGCGTGGTCGCGTGAAAAAGGGCGAGGTCTACAGCGCCGTGGTGGTTCGTACCGCCAAGGGCGTGCGCCGCCAAGACGGCTCGCTCGTCAAGTTCGACGGCAATGCCGCCGTGCTGCTCAATGCCAAGCTGGAGCCGATCGGCACCCGCATCTTCGGCCCGGTGACGCGTGAACTGCGTACCGAGCGCTTCATGAAGATCGTGTCGCTGGCGCCCGAGGTGCTTTGAGCCCCCACTGTCTGAGGTAAGCCATGAACAAGATTCGTACCGGCGACCAGGTCATTGTGCTGACCGGCCGCGACAAGGGTAAGCGCGGCACCGTGTCCGCCCGCACCGATGTTGACCACGTTGTGGTTGACGGCATCAATGTCGTCAAGAAGCACGTCAAGCCCAACCCCATGAAGGGCACCACCGGCGGCGTTGTCGACAAGACCATGCCCATCCATCAATCCAACGTGGCGATCTTCAACGCTGCTTCCGGCAAGGCTGATCGAGTGGGCGTCAAGCTCGTCGACGGCAAGCGGGTGCGCGTGTTCAAGTCGACCGGCGAAGAGATCAAGGCTTAAGAGGTCCCTCATGGCTCGTCTTCAAACGCATTACCGCGACACCATCGTGCCCGGCCTGGTCGAAAAGTTCGGCTACAAGTCGGTCATGGAGGTGCCCCGCATCACCAAGATCACGCTCAACATGGGTGTGAGCGAGGCTGTCGCCGACAAGAAGGTCATGGACCACGCAGTGGGTGACCTGACCAAGATCGCCGGTCAAAAGCCTGTCGTCACGAAGTCCAAGAAGGCCATCGCCGGCTTCAAGATCCGTGACGCTGTGCCCATCGGCGCCATGGTGACCCTGCGCGGCGTCCAGATGTATGAATTCCTGGACCGCTTCGTGACGATCGCACTGCCGCGCGTTCGCGACTTCCGGGGTATCTCCGGTCGCTCGTTCGACGGCCGTGGCAACTACAACATCGGCGTCAAAGAACAGATCATCTTCCCCGAAATCGAATACGACAAGGTGGATGCTCTGCGTGGTCTGAACATCAGCATCACGACGACTGCCAAGACGGACGACGAAGCCAAGGCTCTCCTGGCTGCGTTCAAGTTCCCGTTCAAGAACTGAGGTGATCTGTGGCTAAAACTTCCATCAAGCAACGTGAACTGAAGCGCGAAGCACTCGTCGCCAAGTTTGCGAAGAAGTACGCAGAGCTGAAGGCCATCATCGACGACAGCAAGAAGTCGGATGAAGAGCGTTACGCCGCTCGCCTGGAGCTGCAGAAATTCCCTCGCAACGCCTACCCGACCCGTCTGCGCAATCGTTGCGAACTGACCGGTCGCCCGCGTGGCACGTTCCGCAAGTTCGGCCTGGGCCGTAACAAGATCCGTGAGCTGGCGTTCAAGGGCGACATCCCTGGTGTCGTCAAGGCCAGCTGGTAATCGGCTCGATCAGGAGAAATCGCAATGAGCATGAGTGATCCTATCGCCGATATGCTGACCCGGATTCGCAACGCACAGATCGTTGAGAAGCCCAGTGTTGTCATGCCGTCGTCGAAGCTGAAGGTCGCTATCGCCAAGGTCCTGAAGGACGAAGGCTATATCGATGAATTCGCCGTTCGCGGCGAGGCAGCTCGTCCCGAGCTGGAAATTTCCCTGAAGTACTACGCTGGCCGTCCGGTCATCGAACGTATCGAGCGCGTGAGCCGTCCCGGCCTGCGTATCTACAAGGGCCGTCACGACATCCCTCAGGTCATGAATGGCCTGGGCGTCGCGATCGTCACCACCCCGCAAGGTGTGATGACGGACCGCAAGGCGCGCGCTGCCGGCATCGGTGGCGAAGTGCTCTGCTACGTCGCCTAAGCGAGAAGGAGAGACGAAATGTCCCGCGTAGGAAAAATGCCGGTCACCATTCCGCAAGGCGTGGATGTGACCGTGTCCGCTGACTCGATCAGCGTCAAGGGTTCGCTCGGCACGCTGGTGCGTCCTGCCAACAAGCTGGTGAACGTCACGAATGACGCTGGCAAGCTGAGCTTTGTCCCCGCCAATGAGTCGTCTGAAGCCGACGCGATGAGCGGCACGTTCAGAGCGCTGGTGGCCAACATGGTCAACGGCGTCAGCAAGGGCTTCGAAAAGAAGCTGAACCTGGTTGGTGTGGGTTTCCGCGCTCAGGCTCAGGGTCAGAAGCTCAACCTGCAGATCGGTTTCTCTCACCCCGTGGTGAAAGACATGCCGGCTGGCATCAAGGTCGAGTGCCCGACGCAGACCGAAATCGTCATCAAGGGCGCTGATCGTCAGGTCGTCGGCCAAATCGCCGCTGAGGTGCGTGCCTTCCGTCCCCCCGAGCCTTACAAGGGCAAGGGCATCCGTTATTCGGATGAGAAGGTCACCATCAAAGAGACCAAGAAGAAGTAAGGAACAGCGCCATGATGACCAAGAAAGAACAACGCCTGCGTCGTTCGCGCCAGACCCGCGCTCGCATTGCGATCCAGCGCGTGGCCCGTCTGACGGTGTTCCGCTCCAACCTGCATATCTACGCCCAAGTTCTATCGGAAGACGGCGACAAGGTGCTCGCTGCGGCGTCCACGGCCGAGAAGTCGGTTCGCGAACAGATGAGCAACGGCGGCAACGTCGCTGCCGCCACGCTGGTGGGCAAGCTGATCGCCGAGAAGGCCAAGGCTGCTGGCGTCGAGAAGGTCGCGTTCGACCGCTCCGGCTTCGCCTATCACGGCCGTGTCAAGGCCCTGGCCGAAGCAGCCCGCGAAGCCGGTCTGCAGTTCTGACGCATCAAGGAATAAGAAATGGCAAAGTTTCAACCCCGCGGCGCACAGACTGAAGGCAATGACGACGGTCTGAAGGAAAAGATGATCGCGGTCAACCGCGTCACCAAGGTGGTGAAGGGCGGCCGCACGCTGTCTTTCGCTGCTCTGACGGTGGTCGGCGACGGCGATGGCCGCATCGGCATGGGCAAGGGCAAGGCCAAGGAAGTGCCGGTTGCGGTGCAGAAGGCCATGGAGTCGGCTCGCCGCAACATGGTCAAGGTCAGCCTGAAGAACGGCAGCATCCACCACCAGGTGCTGGGTGAGCATGGCGCGTCGCGCGTCATGCTGGCCCCGGCGCAGACCGGTACCGGCGTCATCGCCGGCGGCCCGATGCGCGCTGTCTTTGAAGTGATGGGCGTGACCGATATCGTGAGCAAGAGCCACGGTTCGACCAACCCGTACAACATGGTCCGCGCCACGCTGGACGCTCTGAAGCGTTCCACAACGCCGGCCTCTGTCGCAGCCAAGCGCGGCAAGACTGTTGAAGAAATCTTCAACTGATCGCCTAAGCGGAGCACAAGATGTCTGACAAAAAAACCGTGACGGTCAAGCTGGTGCGTAGCCCCATTGGCTGCCGCGCCTCGCACCGTGCCACCGTGGTCGGCCTGGGTCTGCGTCGGCTGAACAGCCAAAGCACCCTGGAAGACACGCCCGCCGTGCGCGGCATGATCAACAAGATCGCTTATCTGGTGCAGGTGCTTTAAGCGCTGCCACAAGAGGACAAGACGATGGAACTCAACACGATCAAGCCCGCGCAGGGCGCCAAGCATGCCAAGCGCCGTGTCGGCCGCGGCATCGGCTCGGGCCTGGGCAAGACTGCAGGTCGCGGCCACAAGGGGCAGAAGTCCCGTGCTGGCGGTTACCACAAGGTCGGCTTCGAAGGCGGCCAGATGCCGCTGCAGCGTCGCCTGCCCAAGCGCGGCTTCAAGTCGCTGACGCTGAAGTACAACGCCGAGATCACCCTGTCTGACCTGCAAGCTCTGGCTGGCGACGAGATCGACGTGTCGACGCTGAAGGCTGTCGGCCTGGTGCCCCAACTGGCCAAGTCGGTCAAGGTCATCCTGGCGGGCGCCATCGAACGCAAGATCACGCTCAAGGGCGTGAATGCCACGAAGGGCGCCAAGGCGGCCATCGAGGCAGCGGGCGGCTCGGTCGCTTAATCCACAGCGCACAAGGAACTGATCCAGCGTGGCTACCAACGCGAATCAGCTGGCCAAGAGCGGCAAGTTCGGCGACCTGCGTCGCCGGCTCGTGTTCCTGCTCTTGGCTCTGGTCGTCTACCGCATCGGGGCGCATATCCCCGTGCCCGGTATCGATCCTGTCCAGCTGCAGAAGTTCTTCGAAGGCCAGTCGGGCGGCATCCTGAGCCTGTTCAACATGTTCTCGGGCGGTGCGCTGTCGCGCTTCACCGTGTTCGCGTTGGGCATCACGCCGTACATCTCGGCTTCCATCGTGTTGCAGTTGATGACCTATGTGGTCCCGACGCTGGAGCAGCTGAAGAAGGAAGGCGAGGCCGGTCGGCGCAAGATCACGCAGTACACGCGTTATGCAACGCTTGGCCTGGCGTTATTCCAGAGCTGGTCGATTGCGCTGGCCCTGCAAGGCTCGCCTGGCTTGGTGCTGAACCCTGGTTTCGGCTTTCAGCTGACTGCCGTTTCGAGCTTGGTTGCCGGCACGATGTTCCTGATGTGGCTGGGTGAGCAGATCACGGAGCGCGGTCTGGGCAACGGCATCTCGATCTTGATCTTTGCTGGTATCGCGGCGGGCTTGCCCAGCGCGATTGGTGGCCTCTTCGAGCTGGTGCGTACCGGTGCGATGGGTTATGGCACTGCACTGTTCATCGTCGCGCTGATCGTCGGTGTGACCTATGTGGTGGTGTTCGTTGAGCGTGGGCAGCGCAAGATCCTGGTGAACTACGCCAAGCGCCAGGTCGGCAACAAGGTCTACGGCGGCCAGTCGTCGCATCTGCCGCTGAAGCTCAACATGTCGGGTGTGATCCCGCCGATTTTCGCGTCGTCCATCATCTTGCTGCCGACGACCGTGGTCAGCTGGTTCGCGACGGGTGATGGCCTGCGCTGGTTGAAGGATCTGGCGAGCATGGTGTCGCCGGGTCAGCCGATCTACGTGTTGTTGTATGCCGCCGCGATCGTGTTCTTCTGCTTCTTCTACACGGCACTTGTTTTCAACAGCCGCGAGACTGCAGACAACCTGAAGAAGAGTGGCGCGTTCATTCCGGGCATCCGGCCGGGTGAGCAAACCGCCAAGCACATCGACAAGATCCTTTCGCGACTGACATTGGCTGGGGCGATTTACATCACCGCGGTCTGTCTGTTGCCCGAGTTCCTGACCCTGCAGTACAACGTGCCGTTCTATTTCGGTGGCACGTCCCTGTTGATCATCGTCGTCGTGACGATGGACTTCTGGGCCCAGGTGCAGAGCTACATCATGAGTCAGCAGTACGAATCGCTGCTGAAGAAGGCCAGCTTCAAGCCCAGCTAAGGGCCAGTTGTCCAAACCGTACGATTTAAGTCGCGCTCGCATCGTGTTCCGGGCGAAGTGAGCTGTTTGAACCCCCGGGAAAGCGTGTGAGCGCAAAAGAAGTTAGGCCAAGGAGCACACCATGAAAGTTTCGGCATCCGTAAAGCAGATGTGCCGCAATTGCAAGATCATCCGCCGCAAGGGTGTGGTGCGTGTGATCTGCACCGACCCGCGCCACAAGCAGCGCCAGGGCTGAGCCCCGGCTCGCACGACAGGACTAGAGGACAACCATGGCACGTATTGCTGGTATCAACATTCCGCCGCAAAAGCACACTGAGATCGGTCTGACCTCGATCTACGGCATCGGCCGTACGACCGCTCAGCAGATCTGCACGAACTGCGGCATTCCGTTCGACAAGAAGGTCAAGGACCTCAACGACGGCGATCTCGAGAAGATCCGTGACGAGGTCAACAAGTTGACCATCGAAGGCGATCTGCGCCGCGAACAGTCCATCAACATCAAGCGTCTGATGGACCTCGGTTGCTACCGTGGTTTCCGTCACCGCCGTGGCCTGCCGATGCGCGGTCAACGCACCCGCACGAATGCCCGCACCCGCAAGGGTCCGCGCAAGTCGGCTGCGACCGGCAAGAAGTAAGCTGCCCGAACTGAAAGAAGGTCAATATGGCAAAGGCTCCTAACAACGCGGCGGCTCAGCGGGTTCGCAAGAAGGTCCGCAAGAACGTTGCTGACGGCATTGCGCACGTCCACGCGTCGTTCAACAACACCATCATCACCATCACCGACCGTCAAGGCGGCGCCTTGTCGTGGGCTTCGTCGGGTGGTCAAGGCTTCAAGGGTTCGCGCAAGTCGACGCCTTTCGCAGCCCAGGTGGCGGCGGAAGTCGCGGGTCGCGCTGCTCAAGAGCAGGGCATCAAGAATCTGGACGTCAAGATCAAGGGCCCGGGCCCGGGTCGCGAGTCGTCGGTGCGCGCCCTGGCTGCGCTCGGCATCCGCATCAACTCGATCTCCGACGTGACGCCGGTGCCGCACAACGGCTGCCGTCCTCAGAAGCGTCGTCGGATCTGAGCCCAGCTCACCACCGGTGACAGGGGTATTGCAGATTCGGATGACGGTGCGATAATCGCGCGTTTTCCCGGAGCCGGCGGGCACTTCTGTGCCGCGCCGGCTTCAGTTTTGAGTCGACCTCATTTCGAGGCGTCTCGTAAGCCCACCGTCCAAGCCCATAAAAACACTGGCTGGACTCGCGTCATGCGGCGACGGCTGCTGACGTCAGATTGAACAAGGACACGCAAAGTGGCACGTTACCTCGGCCCCAAGGGCAAACTTTCCCGCCGTGAAGGCACCGACCTCTACCTGAAGAGCGCCCGCCGCGCCATCAGCGACAAGGTCAAGTTCGACAGCAAGCCTGGCCAGCACGGCCGCACCTCCGGCCAGCGCACGTCCGATTTCGGTCTGCAGCTCCGTGAGAAGCAGAAGGTCAAGCGCATGTACGGCGTGCTGGAGCGTCAGTTCCGCCGCTACTTCGCCGAAGCTGAGCGTCGCAAGGGCTCGACCGGCGTGAACCTGCTGCAACTGCTGGAATCGCGCCTGGACAACGTCGTCTACCGGATGGGCTTCGGCTCGACCCGCGCAGAAGCCCGCCAGCTGGTTTCGCACAAGGGTGTCACGGTGAACGGCGAGGTCGTCAACATCGCGTCTTATTCCGTCAAGGCTGGCGACGCCGTCGCTGTGCGTGACAAGGCTAAGAAGCAGCTGCGTGTCACCGAGTCGTTCAAGCTCGCCGACTCCATCGGCCTGCCGGCCTGGGTGACCGTCGACGGCACCAAGCTCGAAGGCGTCTTCAAGAAGGCTCCGGACCGCGACGAGTTCGGCGCCGAGATCAACGAATCGCTGATCGTCGAGTTGTACTCGCGTTAATGTTTTCCCCCGCCGGCCACGCTCGCAAGAGCGCGGCCGGCGCTTCCTCGTCCGGGCGCCTCTGCCCTTCGAAGGCTCTGCCCGGCTGGTCCTCAGCCTTATCGGTGTAACGAACCGAGGGTATTGAAAGAAAGACCTCATGCAAACCAATTTGCTCAAACCCAAATCCATCAACGTGGAGCCCCTGGGCGGTCATCGCGCCAAGGTCACGCTGGAGCCGTTCGAACGCGGCTACGGCCACACCCTGGGCAATGCCCTGCGCCGTGTGCTGCTCTCGTCGATGGTGGGTTATGCGCCGACGGAAGTGACGATTGCCGGCGTGCTCCACGAGTACTCGGCCATCGACGGCGTGCAAGAGGACGTGGTTCACATCATGCTGAACCTCAAGGGCGTCGTCTTCCGCCTGCACAACCGTGAAGAAGTGACCCTCGTCCTGCGCAAGGAAGGTGAAGGCCCCGTCACTGCGGCCGACATACAGACCCCGCATGACGTCGAGATCATCAACCCCGAGCACGTCATCGCCCACCTGTCGCAAGGCGGCAAGCTGGACATGCAGATCAAGGTCGAGAAGGGCCGTGGCTATGTGCCCGGCACGATGCGTCGCTTCGGCGATGAGCCGACCAAGAGCATTGGCCGCATCGTTCTGGACGCCTCCTTCTCCCCGGTCCGTCGCGTCAGCTACGCCGTCGAGAACGCCCGCGTCGAGCAGCGTACCGACCTGGACAAGCTGGTCATGGAAATCGAAACCAACGGCGCCATCTCGCCCGAGGAAGCGATCCGTGCTTCGGCCAAGATCCTGGTTGAGCAACTGGCCGTGTTCGCCCAGTTGCAAGGCACCGACCTGGTCGACGCCTTCGACGCGCCGGCACAGCGCTCCAGCAGCTTCGACCCGATCCTGCTGCGCCCGGTTGACGAGCT
>Ga0114942_1000266_pt1 | contig 14597 bp, 1 predicted proteins | sample LowerColdCreek_FD_88674 | JGI IMG/M metagenome (GOLD analysis project Ga0114942, IMG submission 88674) | Groundwater microbial communities from Cold Creek, Nevada to study Microbial Dark Matter (Phase II) - Lower Cold Creek | ecosystem: Environmental > Aquatic > Deep subsurface > Groundwater ... | reverse complement strand
TTATTAATACTTCTGGTACAGATACGCTATCTGTATTATTATCTACCGACGGGGGAACTACTTTTACTAGATTAGATAGTACGGGGCTTGCAACAGCTTGGAGAACAAAAACTATTTTCTTTAATACATTGTCTTCTACAGTTGTCATTAGATTCCGTGGTACAGGAGATTTTGGGGTTACAGATATTGGCTTAGATAATATTAGATTAACCAATTTTGGTAATTGTACTGGCACACCAACAGGCGGTACCGCATCAGCTTCACCGTTAAATGTATGCTTAGGTGAAACCATTTTCTTAAATGTAGTAGGTTCTACGGATGCTAATGGTATTACTTACCAATGGCAGGTAAGTACCAATGGTGGAACAACTTGGACGAATATTGCCGGCGCTACCAACTTTGCTTCTACCACTACACAATCAGCTACTTCCCAGTACAGGTGTATTATTACTTGTACTAATGGCGGTGCAAGTGCAACATCAACTCCAATTACCGTTAATAGTCCTTCATTAGTTGGCGGTACATTCACCATTAACAGTGCTTTGCCAACGGGCGGCACCAATTTTCAGAAGTTTAATGATGCATACAACTACATTAAGTGCGGTATAGGTGCACCAGTAATTTTCAATGTAGCTGCTGGCAGTGGGCCATATAATGAGCAATTAATAATGACTCCGGTACCAGGTGCATCAGCTACAAATACGGTAACTTTTAACGGAAACGGACGCACCATAACTTTCTTAAGTACTAATACAAATGAAAGAGCCGTTATAAAATTAAACGGTGCGGACTTTATTAAATTCAACGACTTAGTTATTACTGCAACCGGCACTACTACAACACAGTATGGATTTGGCGTACAGTTATTAAATAATGCCGATAACAATAGCTTTAATAACTGCACTATTAATGTTGATGGTGCATCTACAAGCACTAACTATGTAGGTATTGCAATAAGTGCAAGTGCTACAAGTGCCACTACTACGGGTAATACGCTTTGCGATAACAATATATTTAGTAATAACACTATTAATGGAGGTTATTATGGATTTACATTGGTGGGAAGCAGTACCTCAGCCAATGCAAATAATCAGATAACTAATAACTCAATTAATAACTTTTACTTCTATGGTTTATACGTAAATGGTAGTTTCAACACGTTGATAGAAGGTAACACAATTGCAAGGAATACTAGAGCCACTGTAAGTGCTTTTTATGGTATTTATTATACGGGGCTTAGCTTAAGTTCCAAAATTTCTAAAAATAAAATTACCAATCCATTTGGCGGTGCTTTAACAAGTACTTCCGCATTTTATGGTATTTACTTTACTGGTTGTGATGCTATTTCAGGTTTTGAGAACCAAATAACAAACAATGTAATTTATAATATTACTGGTTCAGGCGATCAATATGGTATCTATAACACATCGTCTGATAATTTATGGGCAATACATAATACCATATCCTTAGATAATACGGCTTCAACAGCGTCTGCAACTTATGTTACAAGAGGTTTTTTCCAAACCACTCAGGCAGATGGTCTTATTTTCTATAATAATATTATTACTATTGGTAGGGGCGGTGCAAGTGGCAAAAATGCAATTTACCTTGCAACTGCTACCAGCTTTATTTTAGCAAATAGAAACGACTATTATCTATCTGCAACCGCAGGTATTAATGCGATAGGCTTTATTAGCGGTGCAAATAGAACAACCTTGCAAGAATGGCAAACTGCTAGCAATGGGGATTTAAATAGTATTAGTGCCAACCCTATTTATACCAATATTGCTACGGGTGATTTGAAACCAACCAACGCGGTTATTGATAACCGAGGACTATTCTTAGATATTACAGATGATATTGTAAATGTTACTAGAAGCAACTCTACCCCAGATGTGGGTGCATGGGAGTTTACACCGCCGCCATGTGTGGCGCCACCAACCCCAGGCACGGCTTCTGTAAGTGTTAATCCTGTATGTGCTAATTTTCCTGTAACCGTTGGCTTAAATGGATATTCCGTTGGTCTAACACAAACTTATCAATGGCAAACAAGTACTACACTTGCTGGTACTTATACTGATTTTGGAGCTCCATTAACTAACCCTGATACCGTTATTAACCCAATTGCAACTTTATATTATCGTTGTGTGGTAAAATGCGGTACTACAACTGCTATATCTACACCAATATTATTAACTGTTACGCCTGCATTACCGCAGGGAACTTATACTATTAATAAAAATGTGGCTGCAAGTGCAACTAACTTTACCAGCTTCAATGCGGCTTACAATGCAATGAGTTGTGGTATTGCTGGCCCAGTAGTATTCAATGTGGTAAGTGGTACAGGCCCCTACACTGAGCAGTTAATAATGGATACTATTGCTGGTACATCAAGCGTAAATACAATTACATTCAACGGTAACGGCAATACTATTGCATTCGCATCTGCTAACACAAATGAAAGAGCAGTAATTAAAATTAGAAAAGCAGACTATATAACTTTTGATAGCTTAACAATTAATGCAAGCACTGGTACTTATGGTTTTGGTGTTCATTTATTAAATAACGCCGATTCTAATACCATTAAGCGTTGCACGGTAATAATGCCGGTAAATACTACAAGCACCAATTTTGCAGGCTTGGTAATTTCTGCATCCGATGCAAGTGCAACTACAACAGGTGCTTCAAGATGCGATGGCAATGTGTTCGACAACAATCGCATTGTTAGCGGCTATTACGGAATAGTAAATGTTGGTGGAACATTAGCGGAAGCGATAGTAAATAATAAGATTACAAGAAATAGAGTTGAGGACACCTACTTCTATGGTATTTATACTTCTTATACTAATGGTCAATTAATTGAAGCAAATAATATTTCTAGACCTACAAGAACCACACTTAGCACTTTTTATGGTATTTATGCTACTACGGGTACGGTTGGTAGTACAATTAGCAAAAACAGAATTTTTAATCCATACGGCGGTAGCATAACCAATACAAGCACTTTCTATGGTATTTACCATACTGGTGCAGATGGTACTAACTCAGCACCTAATTTAGTTACCAACAATGCTATTTATAATATTAATGGCGCAGGTATTAATTATGGTATATACAATGGTAGTTCAGATAATACAAAGTACTATCACAATACTATTTCATTAGATAATACTGCTAATACAAGTACTAACCTTACTAGGGCTTTCTACCAAATTACGGAAGCGAATGGTATTGATTTCAGTAACAATATTATATCCATAAGAAGAGGGGGTAATGGCATTAAACATGCTATGTACTTTGGCACTGCAACCAGTGTAATATCTGCAGATAGAAACAATTATTTTGTGCCCGCAGCAGCAAATAATTATATTGGTTTTGCTGGCTCGGATAGAGCAACATTAGCTGCATGGCAAACTGCTACTAGCTTAGATGCTAATACTAAAACAATTGACCCTACTTATATTGACGCATTAAATGGTAACCTTACACCAGGCACACCTGCCTCTGCAATAGATAACCTTGGGGCACCTGTAGGCGTTACAACCGATATTGTAAATGCTACACGAAGCACCACAACTCCTGATCCTGGAGCTTATGAGTTTGCAATACCAAACTGTATTAACCCAATTGTTGCAGGTGCATCTACTGCCATACCTAATACTAATATTTGTATGGGTACTAGCATTGGCCTAAACTTATCAGGTAATACTTTTGGCGCAGGACAAACTTACCAATGGCAATCATCTACCACGCTTACCGGAACTTATACCAATGTTAGCCCTGTGTTAGCAAGTGCGGCATACACTACTCCTGCAACGGTAACTACCTACTATCGCTGTGCAATTATTTGTAATGGTGGTAGCACAGTATTTTCTACTCCAGTATTAGTTACACTTAATCCTGCATTTGTGGCAGGAACCTATACTATTAATCCTGGTGCACCAATTAGTGCTACTAACTTCCAAACATTTAACGGTGCAGTAAATGCATTGTATTGTGGTATTACTGGTCACGTAGTATTTAATGTAGCTACAGGTACTTATGTAGAGCAAGTAAGAATTGGTAATGTGCCAGGTTCTGGCGCAAATGCAACGGTAACTTTTCAAGCAATTAGTGCAAATAATAATGATGTTAAATTAACCTATGCAGGAACTACTGCTGCTAATTACACACTTAAGTTTGACACTGCTAGCTATTTTAACTTCAAAAGACTATCAATTGAAAATACAACTGCTACAGCTGGTAGAGTAGTGGAAGTGGCAAACAGATCATCGTTCGATAGCATTGTAAACTGTAATATAATTGCTCCAACAGTTACCACTGCTACTACTGATGTGGTAGGTATATACGCAAGCCCTTACAGTGGAAACAATTTAGTAGTAAAAGGGAATAATGTAGCAAATGGTTCATCAGGAATTTATATTGCTGGAAATTCTACAACTGAGTTAACCGCTAATCATACAATTGATAGCAATAAGGTTGAAGGATCCTATGCAAATGCTATTTATACCAACAATACTAGCCGTATAAAAATTAATAATAATACCATAACTATTGATGGTGCAACACCAAAAAATAACACCGTTTATGGTATATATGCTGGCTACGCCGATTCTGCTTTTCAAGTAAATAAAAATAATGTAACCATTACTAATACTTCTACCGCTGTGTATGGTGTGTACAGTTATTACAGTGATGCAACGCAAAGCGAACCTGCACAAATGTTAGCAAATATTGTTAAGACTACAGGCACTAATGCAGGAACTATTTACGGCTTGGGCAACTATTTCTCTACTTATGTAAATACAATAAATAACGTAGTAAGCATAGCTACTACAGGATCAAACTCATATGCGTTATATAGTTATCAAGATCAAAATGTAAACTACTGGAACAATAGCATTAGAAGTTCTGCAACTTCTGCTACTAATAACCACGCAGGCTATTTTTATCATACTGCAGGCACAATTAATGTTCGCAACAACATCTTTAGCCACAATGGTGGTGGTAGGGCAATGTATGTTTACAACCCTAATTTCCATTATTCCGACTATAATATGCTATACACAACTGGTACTAATTTGGTGCAAGTAGGTACGCCAGCAGCAAACTTTACCAATTTACAAGCTTGGAGAAACACTTATAATTGGGATGAAAGCTCCATTGTATTTGCACCAAGTTTTGCCGCAGGCGATAGTTTACTCCCTAATATCACTGACCCGAATGTATGGGCAATTCATGGCCGTGGTGTACAAATTGAAGGAAACAACGTTGATTTCAATAATAACACCCGCCCAGTAACCTTTACCGCAGGTGTACCCGACTTAGGAGCTTACGAGTTTGTACCTACTTCTATTCCACCAGCAATGGTTGCCACACCAGCAACACCAGTAGCCAACGGTACACAAACCTACAGCTTTGGTACTGATACTGTTGCAAGAATTACGTGGGGTGCTACTGTACCAACTACTACACAGTTTAGAAGATATTCTGGCGTAGTGCCGCCAAACCTAGCTGCAAGTACGCAACATATGTATTTTTATACAGATATGGATATAACGGGTGCACAGCCATCTGCTTACACCATGCGTCAATATTATATTGATTCTTGGAGAGGTTTCATACCACAAGAGCAAGCAATAAGAATGGGTAGAACGGATGCAGCAAATAACTGGGGACTTGGATTAAACAGTACGGTTGATAATGTTACCAATGTTATTACAGAAAATAACTTGGCATTCATTGATAAATTCACTGGTCTTACCAATGCATCCGTAGTAATACCGCCAACATTAGTAAATACTGGTGCGGATAGCTCAAATAAAGGAACTTCATTCTGGACCGCTTACGCAAACAGTTATGATTTTACCAGTAACCTACAGAATATGGTTATCTATTTAAGCACCGATAATCAACCAGCAGTTGTAACCGTAAGGGTTAATGGAACAAACTGGACAAGAACCTACAATATTCCTGCAAATACTGCCATTGCTTCCGAAATAATGCCAAAAACTGGTCTTGCAGATTCAAGATTATTGGTGGAAGGAAAATCGGCGAAAGGTATAAGCATTGAAAGTAGTGTGCCAATAACCGCATATGCACATATTTATTACAGTACCAACTCTGGTGCAACTTTATTGTTGCCTACGGGTACTTATGGTTACGAATATTATACACTTAATTCACGTCAAAATTATACTACCACTAACTCTCACTCTTCTTTCTTTGTAGTGGCTAGTCAAGATAATACGGTAGTAGAAATTACCCCTAGCAATCCAACATTTGGTGGTAGGGCGGCAAACGTTCCATTTACTGTAAACTTAAATAGGGGCGAAGTATACCAAGTTTTAGGTGCATATATCAGTGGTTCCGAAGGATACGATTTATCAGGAAGTAGGGTTAAAGCATTACCAAATGCCGATGGTAAATGTTATGCAGTTGCCGTATTTGCTGGTAGCACCAGAACTGGCTTAGGTTGTGGAACAACGGCAGGTGGTTCGGGAGATTTACTTTTTCAACAAGTTTTCCCTTCACAAGCTTGGGGTTCTAGGTACTTAACTGCACCAACTTCTACATCAGGCGCAGCCAATTCGTTAATGACTAATATGTACCGTATTTTGGTTAAAGACCCTACAACTGTGGTAAGCCGTAACGGTGTGGTAATACCACAGGCCTCTATCATCAACGGTAGGTACTATGCTTTCGAGAGTAATACGGCAGACTATATTACCTCTACACAACCAATAATGGTGGCTCAGTATATGTCCTCATCAGGATCTTGCCCCAATACCGGTGGCAATGGTGATCCAGAATTATTTTACCTAAGCCCAATTGAGCAAGCAATTAAAGAGAGTGGTTTTTATAGAAATAATTTATTCTCTATCACCAATAACTACTTAACATTGGTAGTACCTACAGCAGGTATTGCAAGCTTAAGAATTGATGGTACTGCAACATTCGATCATACCTATCCACATCCAAACCTTGCAGGTTACACAGTAGTGGTAAGGCGTTGGGCGGCAGGTAATGGACAAAGCCGTGTAAAATGTGATAGTGCATTTACTGGTATTGTATACGGCCTTGGAAGTGTAGAAAGTTATGGATACAACGTGGGTACTTTAGTAAAAAATCTAAACGCCATACCTTCTATCAATAACACCTTAAGTAGCATAAGCAGTAATGATTACACTTGTGCCAAAGCACCATTTAGATTCAATGTGTTATTGCCAGTTAAGCCTACGCTAATTACTTGGAACTTTAGTGCATTACCATCAACGGTATTAAGCCCTAATACAGATGTAACACAGGCTAATCCAGTTGCAATAGATTCAGTTGTTATTAACGGAAGGAAGTTTTACAAGTACACGGTGCCTGCTGATTATGTGTTTAACGATACAGGCAATTTCAATATTCCTTTCTCTTTCGTACACCCAAGTATAGAAGGTTGTAATAGCCGTCAGGAGAATTTCTTAAAGGTTAGGGTTATTGGTTCGCCAATATCTGACTTCACCACCACATTCACCAATTGCGTGGGCGATGTAGCACAGTTTGGCGGTTTAAGTTTATCCTCTAACAACGTGGTAGTAAATCGTTGGAATTGGGAATTCCCAGGTGGGGCAACTTCTACAGTACAAAATCCAACGCATACTTTCAATACAGCCGGAACTTATAACATTAAGCTTCGTTCTATAGCCTTAGATGGTTGTGTGGGAGATACTATTAAACCAATAGTGGTAAATCCAAGGCCAACAGTTACTGTTGTTCCTGATTCAATAGCAGTATGTGCTGGTCAGTCTGCAACATTTGCTGTTAATCCTGCCGCTGCAACTACCACTTATAACTGGTTTAGTACGCTTACAGGCGGTACAGCTTTGGCAACAAGCGCTAGTTTTGCAACACCAGCAGTTAATGCTACTACACAATACTTTGTAGCGGGTACAGCATTGGGTTGCACAAGCACTACAAGAACTAGAGTAGTAGCCACGGTATTACCAAAACTTGCTACTCCGGTGGTAACTTTAGATTCTGCGGCTGTTAACTTATTGAGATTCAAATGGGTAGCAGTGCCAGGTGCAGCTACTTACCAAGTATCCAGAGATGGTGGTACTACATGGGTTACACCAACAAGCGGTGCTACTGGCTTAACACATACCATTACTGGCTTATTACCATTACAAAGCATTACGCTTACTGTACGTGCCATTGGTGCTATTACTTGCCAAACAAGTGATAATGGTGTAGCAACTGCTAAAACATTACCAGACCAAGTATACATTCCGAATGCATTTTCGCCAAATGGAGATGGTAACAACGATTTATTAAGGGTATATGGTTATGTGATAAAGGATATGCAGTTTATGGTATTTAACCAATGGGGCGAAAAAGTATTTGAAAGCCGTAGCCAAGCAATGGGTTGGGATGGTAAATACAAAGGGAAAACACAGCCCGCTGGTGTGTACATCTACGTAGGTAAGTTTACCTTAAATGATGGTACTACCATGGAAAGAAAAGGTTCATTAAATCTTATTAAGTAAATAAGAAAATAAGTTTCAGCAACACCAATGAATAGAAGAAGGATTATATTATTTGTATTCAACCTACTAGTGTTACAACTAGTAGGTTGGGCACAAAATGTGTCTAATAGGGGCAGAGAATTTTGGGTAGGGTATGGGCATCACCAGTTTATGGAACCTACTCAATCACCAGCCAACGGACAAAATATGGTACTTTATTTAAGTGCGGAACAAACTGCAATTGTTAAAGTAACAATTGATAGTAGCAGCAATGGTCCGCTTGTTCCTTTATGGACGAGAACCTATAATATACCTGCCAATTCTGTAATAGCAAGTGATATTATTCCTAAAGCTGGTTCTTATGATGCTAGGCTTTTTTCGTTACCGCCTTCTTTCGGTGGTACGGGTGGCGAAGGAACTTTTCGAAAAAAAGGAATTCATATAGAAAGTAATGTACCAATTGTTGCATACGCCCATATTTACGGTAGTGTTTCATCTGGGGCTACTATGTTATTGCCTACAGAAACATGGGGTTATTCTTATACATCCGTAAATAGTTTTCAGGCCAATGCTGCCGCATCTTATTCTTGGATGTATATTTTAGCAAAAAATGATAATACCGTGGTGGAAGTAACACCATCCGTACTAACAAGAAGTGGTAAACCTGCGAATGTACCTTTTACAGTTAACTTAATGAAAGGCCAAATTTATCAAGTAGTTGCAACGGGTGATGATGCAACGGGTAATGGAGAACAGTTAACTGGCACTAAAGTAAAATCAATTGCGAATGCTAGTGGCGATTGCTACCCAATAGCAGTATTCTCTGGCAGCAGTAGAACCCTTGGGGAGCCACTGTGTACAGGAGGAGGAGGTAGAGATAACGATATGCAGCAATGCTTTCCGCACCATGCATGGGGTAAGCGTTACTTAACAGCGCCCATGTCTAGAGACGCAGCGCCAAATAATTTAATGGGTAACGTTTACAAAATAGCTATAAAAGACCCTAGTACTGTAGTAAAAATTAACGGTGTTACTACGTCTATGTTACCTGTCCCATTAGCTTTACAAAATAATAGTTACTACATCTTTCATTCGAATGTTGGAAGTCTAATAGAAGCGGATAAGCCAATAATGGTAGCACAATTTATGGCGGGTGGCAGTAACTGCGCTAGTGGTCTTGGAGATCCTGAAATGGTGTATGTTAGTCCCGTAGAACAAGCTATAAAATCAACTGGTTTTTATAGAAATACGGTAGAAGCTATATCTGTAAATTACCTCACTTTAATTATCCCAAATAATGGGATGAACTCTTTGAAAATTGATAATGTAGCTTGGAGCACTATTCCTGCAGCCGCTAAGCATTCTTATATTCATCCACAAGATCCTAATTATACGGTTGCAATAAGGCGTTGGGCATCAAACCAGTCACAATGTTTGGTTTCGTCTGATAGTGGCTTTAATGCCATTACCTATGGCTTGGGCGGTGCAGAAAGTTATGGCTACAACGCTGGCACTTATTTGAATAACCTAAATGCGGTAGGTAACATTAATAATGTATTAGATACTACCACCACATCCCATAGTTTCACTTGTACCAATACACCCGTAAAACTTTCTATTTTACTTAGATATAAGCCTACCAAACTTATCTGGAAATTGAGTAATGTGGGTTCCGTTCTGGCACCAAATAATAATGTTACGGATAATAATCCCATTTGTTTAGACTCACCCGTTGTTGGTGGCATCAAATACTATAAGTATAGTTTACCCTTAAATTACACCTTTAGCGTAGCCGGAACTTATAATATACCTATTGAAGCAACACACCCTAGCATAGAGAATTGCAATAACAAAGAAGACTTGTCTTTTGATGTGGTGGTAAAGGTTACTCCACTAGCTAATTTTTCTACCCTTCATACAGGCTGCACAAAAGATACGGTTGCATTTACCGGTGCTTTGCCTACTGGCTACAATATTTCTAAATGGCAATGGACTTTTCCTGATTTATCAACCGATACTACTAGAACGCCCATAAAATTATTTGCCCCAGGCACACAAGCAATAAAACTTAGGGTTATATCTGCCGAAGGCTGTGTGGGAGATACTACTAAAAATATTACTATTTATAATGTTCCAACAGCCAATTTTGGATTTACTCCCGAAACTGCCTGTGAGGGAACCGCCATTAACTTTACCGATAGCTCGGTGTACGATGGTAGTGCAGTTGCACCTATTAATAGCTTTGTGTGGAGTTACGGAAATGGTAGGGTAGATACTGTGGCAACCAATGCTGCACAATCATTTACTTATACTACCTATGGCAACTTTATTATAAAACATGTAGCCAAGGTGAGTGCTTTATGTGTTAGCGATACGGTTAGTAAACCCATTGTTATTAAAGCCATTCCAAGAACGCCTTTCATTTTTCCTGCAGGCTGCTTACCCACAAATGGTGTGGTACAATTTACAAGTAACGCTTTTGCCCCAGATAATTCACCCATTGCTACCCATTCTTGGAATTTTGGGGATGTTAATGCTACTATTACCAATCCTAACCAATCTAATCTTCCTAACCCAACCCATATTTACCCTTACGGGCCATTTACCATTACTTATACTGCCACCGCACAGAATGGTTGTTCTAAAGATACAGTGGTAAGCACTACTTTTAATATTAAGCCGGCCTTGCAATTTACTCCACTTAATAGTATTTGCGAAAGCGTAGCAGGTTCTGTTTCCATAGCTAATGGCAGTGTTACGAATGCCGTTCCTGGAACTTCAAGTTACAGCGGACCCGGAACATCAAGCAGCGGACAGTTTACCCCAAGCCTTGCTGGTGCTGGCCTACACACCATTTGGTATGTATATGATGCTACAAGTGGTTGTAAAGATTCGGTATCGCAAACCATTTTAGTTTTTGCTAAGCCAAGGGCTAAATTTACCTATCCGCTCGGTGGTTGCTTACCAGTAACAGGCGTTGCACAATTCACCAATGCTTCTACCATTTCCGATGGGCAAACCATGAATTATACTTGGAATTTTGGTGATGCCAATGCAACTGTTACCAATCCTAATATTTCTACCCAACCTAATCCAACACATATTTATAGCAATTTTGGAAATTATAATATACAGTTAAGTGTTTTATCTTCCAACGGCTGTGTGGGCGATACTACTGTTAATGCTACTTTTAGTGTAAAACCTGCTATTAGTTTTACGCCTTTGGCAAATGTGTGCGAAAATGTTACTACCGTAAATGTTGCTAGCAGCACGGGTGTTACCAATGGGGTGGCAGGCATAAGTTCATTTTCAGGAAATGGAATAAGCCAAACGGGTATTTTTACACCTGCTGTTGCTGGTTTTGGAACGCATGCCATTAAATTTTTATACACTTCCACCGGTGGTTGCGCTGACTCCTTATCTCAAAATATTTTTGTGCATGCAAAGCCTTTAGCTAAGTTCACCTATCCCTTAGGTGGTTGCCTACCAGTAGATGGATTTGCACAATTTACCAATACCACCACCATTGGTGATGCACAAACGATGAATTACAACTGGAATTTTGGTGATGCAAATGCAACCGTGTCTAACCCTAATACTTCTACCTTAACCAATCCTTCGCATAATTTTGTGAATTTTGGTAACTATACTTTGGTGCTTACTGCAACTACTAATAATGGATGTATTGATGATACCACTATCACCACCACATTTAGCGTAAAGCCATCACTAGCTTACCCTGCTTTGGGCAATGTATGCGAAAATATTGCCAGTGTAAATGTTGCTACTGGCATAGTTACCAATGGTGCAGTAGGTACAGCAGCTTATTATGGTACAGCTACTACAACTGCTGGCATATTTAATCCTTTAGTTTCGGGTCATGGAACCTTCCCAATAAAATATGTATACACTGCAAATGGCGGCTGTGCCGATTCTATAACTAGGAACATTACGGTGTATGATAAACCAACGGTAGGGTTCAGCTATCCAACTGGTTGTTTACCCACAACAGGCATTGCACAGTTCACCAACACCACAACAATTGCTGATGGTCAGATATTAAGTTATAGCTGGAATTTTGGTGACGCAAATGCTACAATTAGCAATCCAAATACTAGTGCAACTACAAGTCCGTCGCATACATATACTAGTTACAACACTTACACTATTAAGCTTACTGCCAACACACAAAATGGCTGTACGGCAGATAGTACGGTAATACTTCCTTTGGGTATTAAGCCTGCAATTACTTTCAATAATTTACCTCCCGTTTGTGAAAATATTGGTACCATTTCAGTAGCACTTGGGGCAGTAACCAATAATGTAAGTGGCGTTACAACTTATTCAGGGGCAGGTACAAGTATAGATGGTATTTTAAACCCTTCCATTGCAGGATCCGGATCTCATGAAATAAAATATCTATTCACCGCTAGTGGTGGCTGTGCGGACTCTTTAACTAAATCGATTTTAGTTAGGGCAAAACCAATAGTTGGCTTTACTTACCCAACTAACTGCTTACCTACCAATGGTTTAGCACAATTCACCAACATTTCTAGCATTAATGATGGACAAACGGTTACCTATAATTGGAATTTTGGTGATGCAAATGCTACCGTTGCTAATCCTAATACTTCAACTCAGCTAAGCCCAACTCATATTTTTAAAGATTATGGTACTTATGCGGTAAGCCTTACCGCCACTACCAATAATGGTTGTTTGGAAGATACGGTTATAAATATTCCTTTGAATGTAACGCCAGCACTAACTTATGGTAGTTTAACCAATGTATGTGAAAATATTCCTAGTTTCTCTATTGCCAACGCTTCCGTAACAAACGCCGTTACTGGAACAGGTATATATAGTGGTGCAGGAACAACCACGGCGGGTCTATTTAACCCAAGTACTGCTACGCCAGGGCAGCATTTAATAACTTATACCTATACTTCTAATGGAGGCTGTGTAGCTTCGGCAACAAGTAATATTACGGTGTATTTGCAACCAATAATTAGCGCTGGGCCATCTTTCGTGGTTCCTTTGGGCAGCAGGGTATATTTTAACCCTACGGTAAATGATTCTTTACAAACTATTTTTAGGTGGACGCCAGCGGCAGATTTTTCTAACAATACATTATTAAGGCCATCCATTATTGCCAATAAAACGCAAATGTACACACTTACCGCAGTTAGCAATGTAGGCAACTGTATTGCGGTAGATACCATGATGGTGAATATTGTAAGGCCATTTAAAATACCAAATGCTTTTTCACCAAATGGTGATGGTATTAATGATAAATGGATGATAGAAAACCTAAGCGATTATCCAAATGCGGTGGTTGAGGTATTTAACAGGCAAGGGCAAATAGTATACAAAACAAATGGAAGCTATAAACCATGGGATGGTATTTATAAAAATAACCCATTACCAGTAGGTACCTATTATTACTTAATTGATCCTAAAAATGGCGATCCTATTGTATCTGGTTACGTATTGATATTAAAATAAATAAGTTGTAAACTGACTGATTATGAAAATAAATTCTAAAAAAATCTTGTGCTTCTTGCTGCTATTAGTAGCAGGAACAAATGCCGTAAAGGCGCAAGTAGATCCTCACTTTTCTCAGTACTATGTGTATCCATCATGGCTTAACCCAGCGTTAACAGGTGCTTTTGATGGTGAATACCGGGTAGCGGGCATATACCGAAGCCAGTGGGGAAATGTAAGTAGCCCTTTTAATACACCAGGCTTTGCAGTAGATTTTAATACTAGCAAAACAATTAATTGGGGGGTAAGTGTATTAAACCAAACTGCTGGCGATGGTGGGTATAACTATACAACTGCCTATGGAAACTTTGCGTACACTGGTATAAGATTTGGTGCTATGGGCAACCAAAGGTTAGTATTTGGCTTGCAAGCAGGAATGATACAGCGTAGATTTAACCCATCAAAACTTACTTGGGGCGACCAATGGAACCCAATTAACGGATATAACCCTAGCAACCCAACGGCTGAATTTTTAACTAGAAACGCTGCAACTTCCTTTGATGCTGGCGCTGGTGTTTTATATTACGATGCACAACCCGGTAA
>Ga0114942_1000265_pt1 | contig 14627 bp, 12 predicted proteins | sample LowerColdCreek_FD_88674 | JGI IMG/M metagenome (GOLD analysis project Ga0114942, IMG submission 88674) | Groundwater microbial communities from Cold Creek, Nevada to study Microbial Dark Matter (Phase II) - Lower Cold Creek | ecosystem: Environmental > Aquatic > Deep subsurface > Groundwater ... | reverse complement strand
GGTACCAGGAGGGGTCGGGCAGGGGCTTCCTGTTCCTTCTCGCGAAGATGAGCCAGTATTCTATCGAGGGCCTGCCCCGCTTTATCGGGCATGACGTCCTGGTCCTCAATGCACCGGTTCGACGCTTCGACAATGACCCTGACAGCACCTCCGCAGCGACCACAGACCTCAATAGCCATAATTCCGCCGGGAAGCGCGCTACTTAAGCCCCATGCAGTTGGCGTAATAAGTCACTGTCGCAGGCCAGTCAGAAAAGACACCGATGACTTTCACCTGCTTGGCCAGCACGTCCAGCGCCTTATACATGTCACTGTCCTTGCGGATTGCCTTGCCATGCGGGTCGAACTGGTAATACCAGCCCGCCTTCGCGGCGCCCTCGCGCAGGTCGGCGCGCTCGAAGGTCCAGGTGATGATGTCCAGCCCGGCCTTTTTAATGTCCAGGGCGTATTGGGAAGGGATCACGTCCCCGCCGCCGTTCACCGCCAATAGCGCCCACATGGGTGGGGCGAAGATACGCACGCCCTGCTTCCTGAGCTCCTGTAACTCGGCGAGCGAGAGGCGCGGGATTGGCGGGTTCACAGTCGGGTCGATGTCATCCAGATAGACAGCCTGCTTGCCGACGTTGGGCTCTTTGGCGATCCAGTACAGCACATCGCTTTTATTGAAGGATTGCACCCAGACATCCCTTGGATTTACGCCCGCTTGTATTAGCTCGTCAATGAATGCCTGGGCATATGCTTCCTGACTGCCAAATATGTAGTCAACGCGGTCCTGGTAGGTGGCGCTCTTTAGCTCTGGTGTGTGTTTAACGCCGAGTTTCTCGTTCAGCGCAATGCTCTCACTGAAGGTCAGCACATTGGCCCGCCCTGTGTAAAGGTCGGTGCGCCACTTGGCCGTGCCGCCCAGGAAGCCCTGGGCCGTAGGGGCGCCTGGATCGCTGGCATCCATCTTGGCGTCAAGTGACTTGAATTCCACCAGCGTTATATCGCTGGTGCAGCATTGGGGTTGCGGAACCTGGTTAGGGCCGGTCCAAGGCACGGTGCACTTTTTGTTCAGCTCCGTAGCGACGATATTGGTGGTGGTTTGCAGGTCGCACTCGCTATGGCGGCATACCAGTTCGCCGTCCTGAGTGAAGGTCACATCGCACTCGACGATACCGGCGCCCATGCGTGCGGCGGCGCTGTACGAAACATCGGAATGCTCGGGAAACTGCATGGCCGCGCCGCGATGGCCGATCGAGAAGTCGCTGCGGTAAAAGGGACCGTTGGCGCACTGCTGTAGTCTTTCCTTGAGCTTCCCTGCGTCCATGCCCTCCACCAGATAGAACGGCCGGGGGCCGAGCTGTACGCCGGCATTTTTATCGCAGGCGCCCAAGTGTTCGTCATGACCATCACGATCCGCCTGCGCCATATTGACACAGCCCAAAGTGGCAGCCGTGGCGAGCACCACGGCAAAGTTGGTGATTTTCATAAGCATGCTCCGGCTAGAGTTGGTCAAGCAGACGCAACATTGCGGCTGCGAATCACTCTGCACATATAAGGTGTCGCATGCGTGACGATTCAATTTCGCTTCGATGAAGTTAGCTCTGGGAATGGCTGATCTGGACACCGACTCGCGTGCGGCGCGTCGGTGCCGAGTTGTCATATTTCTTCAACCTGAGCGAAACATTTTCACGGTAATGTAACTGTTACGTTTCTCACTGACAAGAACAGGTACGCCGATGCTCAAACTCAAGTCGCAGGCCCAACCCTCTTTCAGTCTGTCCCCCGAGATGCTGCAGCGCGTGCTGGAACATGCAAAGCCACTGGGCCACCACGAGAATGCAGCGAACCTCAATCTCGGCTTCGGCTTCATGTACTACGGCCTGGTGCGGATGCTGCGACCACAACACGTGGTGGTGATCGGTTCGGGATTCGGTTTCAGCGTCGCCTGTCTGTCGCTCGGGCTGCGCGACAATGGCGCGGGTTCACTGAGTTTTGTCGATCCGTCATACTCGTTGCTCAAGCAGGGGCCTCTCAATACCGTCGGTGGCGTGTCGCACTGGGACGACCCCGCGCAGGTGCGTGAGCATTTTCGTCGCTTCGGGATAGAGCGCATCGTCACGCACTTCAAGCTGACCAGCGAGGAATTTTTCGCCAGTTACACAGATCGCGGTCTGCCGCAGATTGACCTCGCCTTCATCGATGGCAATCATTCCTACGCCGCCGTGCGACACGACTTTCTCGCCACCTTGCGGCACACACATCGCAACAGCTATATGCTTTTGCACGATACAAATATCTACGTGCGCGAACTGTTGCGCCACGCCGGTGTCAAGCGCTGGCTGAAGCGCGTGGCGCGCGCCGAGGAGCATTTCGAGGTTATCGATTTTCCGTTTTCCTCCGGGGTGGCACTGGTGCGTGTACTGCAGGACGGACCCTGGGAAGAGCGCCGGTGATTACTGGGGCCGTGATGGTCGCGCTGCCGCTGGGTGCGGCCTTCCTGTTCTGGCGCTATATGTGGTTTTTCCGCAATCCGCCGCGAACCGCGCCGTCGCTACCGGGATTGGTGAGTCCGGCGGACGGTACCGTGGTCTATGTGCGCCGTGTCGCACCGGGCGAGCCGGTGGTGTCGATCAAGCGGGATCTGGCCGCCACTATTGAAGATCTAGTACGCACCGACATTGAGGGCACCAAGCTCGTCATCGGGATCTTCATGAGCCCGTTCGACGTCCACTACAATCGGGCCCCACTCACCGCCACGGTCGATTTCATCCAACACCACCCCTCGTGGGGGAAGAACAGAAACATGGGGCCAATGCACCGGCGCATCCTGATGGGCCGCGCACCCTATTATGCCGACAGCATGCATATCGTGCAAAACGAGCGCACCGTCACGCGCTTCCTGGCGCACTACCGCGAGGCAGAGCTCCCCTACTACGTGGTGCAGATCGGCGCCCGCTCGGTCAACGGCATTGACTGTTACTTTGGCCCCGGCGAGGAAGTCGCGCGCGGCCAAACCTTCGGCATGATCCGCATTGGCTCCCAGGTAGACCTGATTGTCCCGTGGCGCGCAGAGTTCGAGACTCTTGTGCAGCCCGGCGATAAGGTGCGCGCCGGAGAAACCGTGCTGGTGCGCTGAACATAGCGCCAGCTGCCCACACTATGCTTCCGGCCCCACTGGCGATTTTCCTCCTGGGTTGCGTGCATGAAGACCTGGCGATTGTTGCGGCCGGGTATTTCGTGGTGGAGCACGGACTGTCGCCCTGGCTGGCCGGCGGCATCGCATTTGGTGGCATGCTGATCAACAACTTACTGCTGTACTGTCTAGGCGCGCTTCTCCGCGGTCATCCGTGGATGCGGCGCTGGTTGTCAAACAGGCACGCACCGACCATTCGCCAGCGCCTGGAACGCCACCTGACGACTACCCTATCGATTGCGCGCTTCGGACACAGCATGTTGATGCCGGCGCTCGTCGGTTGCGGCTCGTTACGTATCCCGATACAACGCGTATTTTTGGTCATCGCGCTGACCGCGGCCATTTACACCGCCGTGATGTTGCCGATTGTGATCGTGCTCGGCGCGACGGTGATGCGCAATCTGGGAAACTGGGCGTGGATGGTGCCGGTGGCGCTGGCACTCGGAATTGTGCTCTGGAGTTTTCGTCGGCGTTTCGCGCGACGGTGCACTTAACCGGCGCTCCGCGAACACGGCCTAGCACTCCACCAGAAAATCGGCTCTTTTACGACGAGGAGACAACACTCGGCTCGTCACTCGACCGGTAGGGGTAGGTAGGCGCCGGCCAGGCTGAGCTCCCTCAGCAAAGATTGCTTCTTGAATTGGTGGCCCTGCATGCGTCTGAGTATGTTGTCCAGGGTTTTTACGGCGGCAACGATATGCGCCCCCTTGTTGAGCATGACACACTCGGCCCTGCGGCTCATCGCTGCATCCGTGATCTCGGCCCGGGTCGGTGCACCTGTCTTCGCCATGTTCTCCAGCACCTGAGTTGCCCAGATCACCGGCACGTGGGCCGCTTCGCATAGCCAAAGAATCTCTTCCTGCACCTCCGCGAGCCGATCAAATCCCGCTTCAACGGCAAGGTCTCCCCTGGCAATCATCACGCCACAAGCCTGCGCGGACATCGCCTCGAGCAACATGGCGGGCAGGTTGCGGAAGCCTTTTACAGTTTCGATCTTGAGCACAATTGCAGGTCGCCCCACCCCGAAGCGCTCCAGATGGTGTTTCAGACTCCGGATATCCTCCACTGTATTGGCGAACGACAGCGCGACCATATCGGCGTGCCGGGCGATAAACTCCAGGTCCTTCACATCCTTCGCCGTGATGGCAGGCAACTGCAGATCACTGCCGGGGAAATTGATGCCCTTGTCGCCTCGTAACTGGCTGCCCTGCGACAGTGCATGCGTGATTCGAATGTTCAGTTGGTTACCGTCCGCACTTTCTATGACGCCGCCAATTTTCCCGTCATCGAACCAGACTTCTTCCGCCGGGCGTACAAACCGCAGAACCTGCGGCAGTGTGCAGCCGATCATGGCCGGTGTCAGTATGTGGCGTGCACTATCGCTGGTCGCCTGTCGTCCGGGTTCGTTATCGGCGGTCAAAATGAGCAGGTCGCCCGGAAACAGCCGTATCGACCCCTCCCGCGCGGGGATCCCATTTAGTGTCGCAGTGTGCTGGGGTTTGCCCGTCGCGCCCTGGTGATGAAGCTGCGTGCCATTGGTGAGATAGGCTGTATGGTCGCCTTCCAGCCAGCAGCCGCTGGCAAGTTTGTCCACGACGCGGAACGAGCGATGTGCGCCACGCGCATCCTTGCAGAGCACCGTGTCTCCCGACTCTAGTGCACGCAGCCATTCGGGGGGCACTGGCAAGCTGCAATCCGCAACACTGGGCGGCCGTTGTGACTCCGGATTTACCGACAACCAGATCCTGGCCGGCTCGATCACCCTGCCGTAGGCGTCCCGTTTCGGACGGGATTTGACTACCGCAGGGCCGGCCACCACCGGTCCAGTCCGGAGTTTGGGGCCCGCTAGATCCATGCTCACTCGGCAGGATCGACCGACGGCCAGCTCGGCGCGCCTGAGGTTGTCGATCATTGCAGACCAGACTTTGGGTCCATCGTGCGAGCAGTTGATTCGCATGGAATCCATGCCGCTTGCTAGCAGATCGTGCATGAGCTGATACTCAAAGGCGGCCTCTGTCGGCATGGTGACCATGATATGGGCGTTGTGCGCCGCCTGCGGTTTACCGAGCAACAGCTCCGTATGTTCCCGCAGCAGATCGGGGCCCTGTTGGTAGCCCGGGGCGGGGTTCGATACAGCGCCCGCACTCCATTGGCTACCCGCCAACCCGTGCAGCGTACCCAACACCGCCTCGATTGAAGCCAGCACATGGGATTCAGAACGGCCCAGGGACGACAAGCCCAGTTCGGCCAACCGGGCCTGCAGGGGTCGCAGGTCATGATGCCGGAGAGTCAGGTAGTGCATAAGGTTTAAGGCGCTTTTCCGAAAACTGTCGTGCACGCCGGCTGGTATCCTGGCCTCAGCGGCACACATTTCAGACCGCATGGCCGTCAATTCCGCAATCAGCGGGGAAAGATCCCGACTCCGCGGCCTTGTTTGGGGGGTTTCCTGGGTGAATGACGCTGCGGGAGACATATGTAGATGTTCCAGTATCGGGTTGGGCATGTTATTGCGAATTTGTTGCATTTTAGTTAAGGGAGGAACGAGCTGCGACACGCTGCGCAGGTACACAGCCTCCCGCCGCTAAGAGCTTCACCTGCGCGTCGCCCCCGCAATAGGCACCGCGCAGGTAGGCGCCATGAAACCGCATACAGCGAATCCGCGGTCTCCGCGGTCAATGCCCGGCGATACGCCCCCCCTCGGCGTGGTCGCTATATGGCGTGTGCCAGTGCTGCAACGCGTGGCGTAACTGATAAATCATCCTGCTGATTTTCGGGTAATTCCCTGCCTCGACTGACAACGCGAAGAGCAACAATGCGGCGAGCGCAAATACGCCTGATAGCAAAAGTAGGTCCCACATCGGAACCGAGTCAATCAGGGCAGCATGAATTAGTGATTGCATGGTAATACTCCTATGTCGGATCGCGCTTCAAGCATCGCTCCGGTTCGTCAAATGGGTGAAGCGACATCCGTTTCAGTACTTGGCGAGTACCCTGTCATGCTGCCGGAAGCGCTGCAGTTCCATGTTGTACGCATCCGCGGCGGCGCTCGCCCTGTCGACCAGTTCGTCATAATTGCGGTCGCTCAAGATTATGTCGCGGCAGTCGAGAAATGCCTCAATGGTGCGCACATACGACCGGACGGCAGCCATGGCTTCACGCATCGCTTGCTCGCTAGCCGCAGAGCCGTTGGGTACTTCCGGGGTCTGATTCGGTATGGCGGAAGGGCAACCGGCCGCCGCGTTGAGTGTGAAAAGTAACGTGCCAAACGCAATAAATTGTTTCATGGTGTCGATCTCCTGATGGGGTTTTAACGCCGCGCCGTACTGCCGCGTGTTACAAATGTACACAAAAAACCATTACCAGATTATTACGGCTGCAAGAACATTTTGTGTTGTATCTAACTGATAAATATTTATTTTTTTATATAGATTCGGCTGCCAACCTGAATGCAGTAACAACAAAATGAGTGAAGGTAACATTTGGTGCGAGGGACGGTGGTAGGGCGCGGTTGTGGTGCGCCCAGAGCGCCTGCCCCCATTGAAGGTGTTGTGACCTGGTGCGAGACGGGCGTCCTCAGCGCCTCCTGCGACGCTTCGACAAAACGATGCAGCAGTGCATCGGCCACTATTGCCTGTAAGCACGGTGCAATATTGCCATTAGGTAATCCGTGCAGCTTTCGCTACCCTTGACAACTTTCTGCTTATCAATCGCTTGGATAATAACGTGACGCTGTCGGGGCGGACCTGATGCACGAGCAGGACAATCTGCAGTCTCTTCCCATCACCGAAGACGACATTGCGCCGCACCTCCCGCCCGGCGAGGAAAAGTTCGAATACTGGCGACGGCGGGTCGGATTCGTGCTGGGGCCGGTGCTGTTCCTGCTGCTGCTATGGAACCCCCTGCCGGGACTCACGCCGGGGGCGCAACGGCTGGTGCCTGTGCTGGTGCTGGCGATCGTGTTCTGGATCACCGAGGCGATCCCCATGGCGGCCACGGCGCTGCTGGCGCCGGCGCTCTGTGTGCCGCTGGGCGTATCGGGCCAGGCGAGCGTGCTCGCGCCGTTCGCCAGCCCCAGCATCTTCATGTTCATCGGCAGCTTCCTCATCGCTGCCGCAATGCACGTTCACGGGTTGGACCGGCGCATGGCGCTGTGGTTGCTGACCAAGCGCGGCGTGACGCACACGCCCTTCACTCTGTATGCAGCGCTGGCCTGTTTCACCGCGGTGCTGAGTATGTGGATGAGCAACGTGGCCACCACGGCCATGATGATGCCCATCGGGCTGAGCGTGCTGGCCGCCTGCCCTGGACTGTCCGGCAACCGATCGGCACAGTGCAACCTGGTGCTGCTGATAGCCTTCTCTGCCAGCATCGGCGGCCTCGGCACGCCGGTGGGTACGCCGCCGAACATCATGACCATGGGCTTCCTCAGGGAGATGAACGCGGGCGAGGTCACCTTCTTCGACTGGATGAAACTCGGCGTACCGCTGGTCATTGTGCTGATGGCCTTTCTACTGTGGCTGCTGCGCCCGCGCGGTCTGGCGTTTTCCGACCGCCGCGGCATGGAGGCCGGGCTGCGCGAGCAGTATCTTGCGCTCGGCCCGGTATCTCCCGGCGAACGCAATGCCGGCATCATCTTTTGCCTCGCGCTGTTCCTGTGGACGTGGCCCGGGCTCATCGAGCTGATCACCGGTCAGAAGATGCTCGGGACGGCATGGATCGCAAAACACATACCTGAGGAGAATGTGGGCTTGCTGTGCGGCCTACTCGTCTTTTTGCTGCCGGTGAATCTCAGGGAGTGGCGGTTCACCCTGACCTGGAAACAAGCGGCGCAGATTGACTGGGGCACCATCTTCCTGTTCGCCGGCGGACTGGCGCTCGGCAAGATGATCGAATCCACCGGGCTCGCCCAGGCGATGGGCGACGGCGTGGTGACCCAACTCGGCCAGCCGGGCTTGTGGCTGCTGGTGGCGGCGGGTATCGTCATCGGACTGGGCTTAAGTGAAGCGACCAGCAATACCGCCAGCACCAATGTCATGGTACCGCTGGTCATCTCCATCGCAATCTCCGCCGGACTGCCGGCCATCCCGGTGGCGCTGGCCACAGGACTTGCGTGCAGCTTCGGCTTCATGCTGCCGGTGAGTACCGGGCCGAATGCGCTCGCCTATGGCACCGGCCTCGTCCCGCTGCCGCGTATGATGAGAAACGGGATCCTGCTCGACCTCGCGGGCGCCGCGGCGATCTGGCTGGTGGTGTGGGCCTATTACCACTGAACTGGAATCACCAAAACTCGCGACCGCTAATAATCCGTGCGGCTGCAGAAAGAACAGGAACACCCAGGCAAGGGCACATCTGGTTTCCCCTGAAGCTGATCTGGATCATGGAATTGTTAGTCGCGGGTGCTAGACTCGCTACGAATCCGATTTATCACGAGGGAATGGCATGCGAGTAGAACACCATGATCTGGTACACGAGTTTCCGCAATTGAGGGAGCGCATTCACGAATTGAAGATGCATGATGCACATTTTCGGAAATTGTTCGACGAATACCATGAGATTACCCGCCAGATCGAAAAGATGGAAAATGAAGTGACGCCAGTCGCCACACATACAGAGGAAGAATTCAAACTGCAGCGCGTCCACCTGAAAGACGAACTTTATCGTTTGTTGACTGCGGCATGAGAGTCGGCGCGAAACGATGACGTACGATGCGGTGAAACAGCAGTTGGAGGAACGCTTGGCTGCACTGAAGGCGCGACTGTCCAGCTTGAAGAGCGATGCCAGCCAGTCCCACTCAGTGGACGCCGCGGAGCAGGCACAGGAGCGTGAGAACGACGAGGTAGTGGATGCGATTGGCAAGGAGACCCGTCATTCCATCCGCCTCATCCAGGCCGCATTGGAACGCATTGAAAACGGCACATATGATACCTGCGAGGCGTGTGGAGATCCCATTGGAGAAGCTCGGTTGCGGGCTGTGCCCGAGACTACGCGTTGTTTGGGTTGTGCCCGGTAGATGCCACCGGCAAGGGCTTTGTCGATATCGAAAAGCAGCCGTGCGCGCTACAGGTGGTCTGGCAGTGCAGTTGATGGAATGCCAGTAACCCAGTAAACCCTGTGCAATATTTCCATTAGGTAATCCAAGCAGCTTTCGGTACCCTTGATAACTTTCTATTTATCAATGGCTTGGATGATCAGGTGACGACGTCGGCGCGAGCCCATATCCGCTGGTTGCGGAATACCGCTCCCTACATCAATGCACACCGAGGCAAGACCTTCGTGCTGATGTTGGGGGATGCCGTCGCGCAGCACGAAACCTTCCCCCACATCATCCACGATATCGCACTGCTGAACAGCCTCGGCATACGGCTGGTGCTGATCCACGGCTCGCGCAGCCAGATCGATGCGCGCCTGCAGCGGGCGGGCCTTCCGAGCGTGTTCCACGAAGGGATGCGCATCACCGACAATGCCGCCCTGGAACACGTCAAGGACGCCGCCGGTTCGCTGCGCGCGCAAATCGAAGCGTTGCTGTCCATGGGCCTGCCCAACTCGCCGATGCAGGGCTCGCGCATGCGCGTCTGCTCGGGCAATTTTGTGACGGCCCAACCTATCGGCGTGGTCGGTGGCGTGGACTTTCACCACACCGGCAAGGTGCGGCGTATCGACGCCGCGGGTATTCACCAGCAGCTGGCGGTGGGCTCCATCGTAATGCTGTCGCCGCTGGGCTATTCACCCACGGGCGAAATTTTCAATCTCGCGCTGGAAGACATCGCCGTGCAATGCGCAGCGGCGATCGATGCCGATAAGCTGGTCCTGTTTGGCGCCGCGGCAGGTATCTACAATGCCGATGGCGACCTGATCCGGCAGTGCGCAGTGGGCGACATCGACGCACTCAGCGTCGCCAACCCGGAGCAGGCCTCCCTGTTGCAGGCCGCCAAGCGCGCTTGCCTCGCCGGTGTCCCGCGCGGCCATGTCATCAGCTACGAAGATGACTGCGCCTTGCTGCAGGAGCTGTTCACCCACGACGGCAGTGGCACGCTGGTGGCCAAGGACGAGTTCGAGTTGCTGCGGCAGGCCAACATCGATGACGTGGGCGGCATTCTTGAACTCATCGAGCCACTCGAGCAGGAAGGTGTGCTGGTGAAGCGTTCGCGCGAATTGCTGGAAACGGAAATCGGCCAGTTTCGCCTGCTACTGCGCGATGGCCGCATCATCGCGTGTGCGGCGTTGTATCCTTTTCCGGAGGACGCATGCGGCGAAATCGCCTGCATTGTGTCACACCCGGACTACCGGGGCGGCAAGCGCGGGCAGCGACTGTTGCAAACGCTGGAGCAGGAGGCGCGCCGCCAGGGTCTCGGCCGCGTGTTCGTGCTCACCACGCAGACCGCGCACTGGTTTCTCGAGCAGGGGTTTGTCGAGACCTCGCGGGATGAGCTGCCGGGCAGGAAAAAGCAGCTCTACAACCTGCAGCGCAATTCGAAGGTGTTTTTCAAGACGGTCTGAACCGGCGGCTATAGGATTTTCCTGTCGATCCTGCGATCGGCGATGGCTCACCTGTACATTTTGTGTTCAAACCTGTACATTTTGTGTTCAATTAGAAATATCCAAAACGAATAATCAACCCAGCGGCCGCTACTATGAAACACACGATTCTCAGCGTTACCCTGACCGCTCTGTGCGGCGTTTTCACCTCGGTCGCCTGGTCGCTTGACGACAAGGACGGCACCGACGTCACCTGTGACCACGTCAATACACAGCGCAACGCGTACTTCGGCGACCTGCATGTGCACACCACCTACTCCGTGGACGGTTTCACCCAGGGTGTGGAGACTACGCCGGAACAGGCTTACAGATTCGCCCGTGGCGAGGAGATTCCCCTGCATCCCTTCGATGAGTCCGGCGAGCCTTTGCGTACTGCGCAGATTGACCGACCGCTGGATTTCGCCATGGTATCGGATCACGCCGAGTTTTTCGGTGAGTACTCGATCTGTACCGACGAGAACAACCCTTTGTACAACGAGCCCAATTGTCAGGTGCTGCGCGCCCGGAATCCAGACGCGTTGGTAGCGTGGAATATTCAGTTGGCCGCCGCGCAGAATAACGTAAGCCGGTTCGCTTTCTGCGGCACCAATGGCAGCCTCTGTTCGCAGGCTTCGGAATCCATATGGCAAATTATGCAGAATACCGCGGAGGACTTTTACTCCCGCGGTCCCGACTGTACCTTCACCACGTTCGTCGGCTATGAGTGGACTGGAGCGCCCCTCGTCGTGAATGGCCAGAGCCAGTTCGAGGTGCGTAACCTGCACCGCAATGTACTGTTTCTAAACGGCAACCTGCCAGACAGACCGGTAAGCTATCTCGACCAACCCTATCCCGAAAACCTGTGGACCGCACTGGAGACCAATTGCCTCAATCAGGTTTACAGTGACGGTGTTTGCGATGTGCTCACGATCCCCCACAACTCCAACCTCAGCCAGGGCATGATGTTTGAAACCATCAAAGCCAATGGACAGCCTTACGGCATCGCAGAGGCGCGACGCCGGGCAAAATTCGAACCCCTGATCGAGGTGATGCAACACAAGGGACAATCAGAATGCTTGCAACCGGGGTCCAGCGATGAATTTTGCAATTTTGAAGCCCTTCCCTGGGGGCACCTCGCCGGCAACTTCGTTGCAGCCACCACACCGCGGGTGGAAGGTACCGTGCGCTATGCCCTCACAGAGGGTTTGCGCCTCAGTGATTCCATAACGAATCCGTTCCAGTGGGGGATGATCGGCGGTACCGACACACACCTCGGGACGCCTGGACTGGTGGAAGAGTCGGCGAGTTACCCGGGGCACGGGGGTGCGGCAGGGGGCGCCACGGGCCAGGTGGTGAGAACCGGTGTCTCCGACGCGCCCGAATTGAACCCTGGCGGACTGGCCGTGGTCTGGGCCACCCAGAACAGTCGGCGCGCATTGTTCGACGCGATGCGCCGGCGCGAAGCGTACGCGACCAGCGGGCCGCGCCACGTGGTGCGTTTCTTCGCTGGCTGGGACTTGCCTGCTGATATCTGCTCACTGCCGAATCTGGTGCAAGCTGCCGACGGGAGCGCGGCGGTACCCATGGGCGGCAAACTGCCCCCTGCAGCCGCAGGCCAGACCGTACCGAAGTTTCTCGTCACCGCACTCAAGGACGCCGGCACCGCCAACCATCCGGGCAACGACCTGCAGCGCATACAGATTATCAAGGGCTGGACGGATGCCGCGGGCAAACATGAAAAAGTATTCGAGGTGGCGGGCAATCCAGACAACGGGGCCAGCGTGGATACTGGCAGCTGTGCAACCAGCGGCGCAGGCTTCGCCGAGCTGTGCCAGGTATGGGTAGACCCGGAGTTCAACCTGGACCAAAACGCCTACTACTATGCCAGGGTCGTGGAAAATCCCAGTTGCCGCTGGAGCCAGCGCCAGTGTGTCGCGGCGGATCCGGCGATCGATTGCGCGGGCTCCGTGCCAGAGGGATACGAAGCCTGCTGCGACGAGAACATCCCGAAAACGGTGCAGGAGCGCTCCTGGACCAGTCCCATCTGGTACGGCAAACGCATACCTCCGGGCTGCGGCACTTGATGGGCGTCAATAATGGCTCGCGCCGTGCCTGCTATTGACCTGGGGGACAACGATCTCGTCATCCAATATTTGTGACCTTACCCGAGCGTTTGCAGGAGGAGGGCTATTCCACCTGGCATATCGGCAAATGGCATAGCGGAAACCTGAATGCGCAAACGCCCTGGTTTCTTAATCTCTGGTTCTTTACGCGCCACGTCGTTCCAGATTTGCCAGAACTGATGGGCGTGCACTGCCGCTAGAGCGTGTCCGCATGGGCCCTGGTCAAACTTGGTCGGAAATTTGCTATCCTGCGTGCCCGGTTTTCACCTGCGGACCCTGGACACCAGCCGGTCCCGCACACGGTACGCATGTATGCCTGACTATCGCTCCAAAACATCCACCGCCGGCCGCAACATGGCCGGCGCCCGCGCGCTGTGGCGCGCCACCGGCATGAAAGACGCCGACTTCCAGAAACCGATCATCGCAGTGGTCAACTCCTTTACCCAATTCGTACCCGGACACGTGCACCTGAAGGATCTCGGCCAGCTCGTCGCACGGGAGATCGAGGCGGCCGGCGGCGTGGCGAAGGAGTTCAATACGATCGCCGTGGATGACGGCATCGCGATGGGCCACGATGGCATGCTGTACAGCCTGCCATCGCGCGACATTATCTCCGACTCCGTGGAGTACATGGTCAATGCGCACTGCGCTGACGCCATGGTGTGCATCTCCAACTGCGACAAGATCACGCCCGGCATGCTGAACGCCGCCATGCGGCTGAACATTCCCGTGGTGTTCGTCTCCGGCGGGCCGATGGAGGCGGGCAAAACAAAGTTGTCTGAAAACAAGCTGGACCTGATCGATGCGATGGTCATCGCCGGGGACGACAGCGCCTCTGATGAAAAAGTCGCCGAGTATGAACGCTCCGCGTGTCCGACCTGCGGCTCCTGCTCCGGCATGTTCACCGCCAATTCGATGAACTGCCTGACCGAGGCGCTCGGGCTGTCGCTGCCCGGCAACGGCTCCACGCTCGCCACCCACGCAGATCGCGAGCAGTTGTTCCTGCGCGCCGGCCGGCTGGTCGTGGAGCTGTGCAAACGCTATTACGAACAGGACGACGCGTCCGTGCTGCCGCGCAACATCGGCAACTTCGAGGCCTTTGAAAACGCCATGTGTCTGGATATCGCCATGGGCGGCTCCACCAACACCATCCTGCACCTGCTGGCCGCGGCGCAGGAGGCGGAGCTGGATTTCACGCTGGCGGATATCGATCGCCTGTCGCGCAAGGTGCCGCAGTTGTGCAAGGTCGCGCCCAGCACGCCCAAGTACCACATGGAGGATGTGCATCGCGCCGGCGGCGTCATGGGCATTCTCGGCGAACTGGACCGCGCGGGATTGCTGCACACCGATTGCTCCACGGTGCACAGCGCGACGCTGGGCGAAGCGCTGGATAAATGGGACATCATGCGCACCGACGACACCGAAGTGCATAAATTCTATAGCGCCGGTCCAGCCGGCATTCCCACGCAGACAGCGTTCAGCCAGTCCACGCGCTGGCCCAGCCTTGATGACGATCGCGCGAACGGGTGTATCCGCTCGCTGGAAAACGCCTTCTCTCTGGAGGGCGGGCTCGCCATCCTGACCGGCAATATCGCGCTGGACGGCTGCGTCGTGAAAACCGCCGGCGTGGATGACTCCATCCTCAAATTCGCCGGCCCGGCCCACGTCTGCGAAAGCCAGGACGCGGCCGTGGACGATATTCTCCACGATCGGGTAAAGCCCGGCGATGTCGTGATCGTGCGCTACGAAGGGCCGCGCGGCGGCCCGGGTATGCAGGAAATGCTGTATCCGACCAGTTACATCAAATCCAGG
>Ga0114942_1000264_pt1 | contig 14645 bp, 5 predicted proteins | sample LowerColdCreek_FD_88674 | JGI IMG/M metagenome (GOLD analysis project Ga0114942, IMG submission 88674) | Groundwater microbial communities from Cold Creek, Nevada to study Microbial Dark Matter (Phase II) - Lower Cold Creek | ecosystem: Environmental > Aquatic > Deep subsurface > Groundwater ... | reverse complement strand
GACATCCTGGGTCGACGCGTATCGGAGACCGTGGACCCGCAGGGACTGCAGCTCAAGACCAGCTATGAGTACGACCAGGCGGGCCGGCTGCTGCTCAAGCGCAATGCGCTCAACCAAGTTACGGCGCGCTATCGCTATGACAACGCCGACCGACTGCTGTACAGCGTCGAGCACGGCGCCAGCGGCACTGGTGCCGTCAAACGGTACGCCCACGATGCCGAAGGCCGCGTGGTGGGCCAACGCGCCTTCAGCACGCCGCTGGCCGCCAATTGGGCCATCCTGAGCGAGACTGAGCTGAGCAACGCGCTGAACAGCCTCGGCACCGCAGCCGAGGATCAGCTCAGCGTCAACGCCTATGACCGTGATGGCCGCCTGATCTACAGCGTCGATGCGCTGGGCCAGGTGAGCGAGCGCAAGTACGACCCGGCCGGGCGGGTGCTGATGCAGCGCCAGTACGCGCAGCCGGTCGCCGGCGTGACCGCCGGCATGAATCCAGCCGCCATCCTGGGCAAGATCGTTGCTAACGATGCGTTGGACCACGTCACCCGCTACGCCTACGACAAGGTCGGCAACCAGCGGTTTGAGATCAACGCTGAAGGCTATGTGAACGAGCGCCGCTATGACGCAGCCGGTCGCGTAGTTGCGACCGTCGAGCACGAGAAGCGCTGGGCCGGCAGCCTGGGGGTCGTCAGCGAGGTGACGCTGAGTAGCACCTACACCCCGATGCGTTGGCAGTTCAACAACGCCGCGTCGGGCTTCACGGGGGCTGCGGGTGACATCGAGAACGGCCGACTCAAGCTGGTCAGCAAGCCGGTGGCAGGCGGATCCTGGGCCGACGTGAGCGGCGCTAGAGCTCTTCCCATTGGATCCACTCTCAAGCTCGACCTCCAGCCGGCGCAGTTCCAACAGGACCTGCATGTGATCCTGCGGGATGCCAGTGGGCAGCCCGGGCGCATCGGCGTGATCTTGAGGGCCGACGGTCGGCTGGTTATGCAGCGCCAGACGGCGAGCAACACCTACTCTGAGGCCCATCTCGGTACGTACACACCGGGAGCTACCTACACCATCGAGTTGGAGTCGTTCGACAAAGGCGCCTGGATCTACATCTATCCCAAGGGGAGCGCGCGTGCTGGTGCGGGCACCATCAGCTACCGCGCAGAAGAGCCGACGCTCACCTGGCAGGCCGTGAGGACTCAACTGGCCGTTAAGCGCGCCCCAACTCTGGCCGGCGAGACCTACAGCTACGTCGACAACCTCGAAGAGATTCCGCCCGCGCAGGCAGGCCGTGTCACGCAGTACGCCTACGACGCAGCGGGCCGGGCACGCTTCGCCGTAGATGCAGAGGGCTACGTCACAGAGACCCGCTACGACGATCAAGGCGGCAAGACCACCACGCTGCGCTATGCCAACCGCCTCAGCGGCAACGCTGCCTACACCCCGGCCACCTATGCGCAACAACTGGCCAGCTTCACCCCTGCGCTGCTCGCTGGCTTGGGCGAAAGCACCAGCACCAGTCGCGAACTGGACCGTGCCGGCCGCTTGAGCCTGCTGACCGACGGTAGCGGCATCCAGACCCAACACAGTTACGACGCGGTCGGTCAACTCTTCCAATCGGTGCAAGCCAAGGGTTGGCCGGAGCAGACCGTTACAGAGTACGCGTACGACACGGCGGGCCAGCTCCAAGCCAAGACGATCGCTAGGAACTCTGCGGCGCAGGCCACCACCCGGTATTCCTACGACACGCTTGGACGCCTGCAATTCGAGTTTGAAGCCCGCGCGGAAGAAATCAGCACGACCAACTCGGACTGGGCCAAGTCCGAGCGCCTGCGACTTGGCTATGCGGAGCTGATCTCAAGCCTGTCGGAGTCACAAAAGACAGCGCTGCGCAACTTGTTCCGTACGGAGTACGGCTATGACAGTGCCAACCGCCGCACCAGCACCATCAACGCCATCGGCAGCGTTGCCACAACGGACTATGACGCCTTCGGCAACGCCACCAAGGTCAAGGACTTTGGTGGCAATGTCAGCCACTTCTACTACGACCGCCTGAACCGCCGCTCGATCGAGGTCGATGCCGCAGGCTACGCCACGAGCACCACCTATGCGGCCGCGTCGGCAAATGCGCCCGAAGTCGTCCGCCGCTATTTCAACAAGGTCAGCGCGACAGCGGGCGTGCTCCCCACGCTGGTGGAGAGTGCCAAGGACGCCATCAGCCGCTATGGCTATGACCGACTGGACCGACTTACCCGCGTCGAAGATGCAGCCGGCTACGTGGAGTCGACCGCGTATGGCGTCGCTGGCAGCCGCTTCAGCAAGTCGGTCACAAACAAGATTGGCGGCACAGCCTCCTTCGAGGTAGACCGGCTCGGCAACATCGTCAAGGAGACCTTGCCGGTCACGGTCGACGGCCAAGCCGTGATCAATGTGTATGACTACGATGCACATGGCAACCGCACCCGTAGCGTAGAAGGCTACGGCCTGACCGAAGCCCGCACCACGACCTACAAGTACGACGGCACCGGCCGTTTGACACATCGGATCGGCCAGTCGATTGCGGTGCAAGACGCCGTCACCGGGTCGGCGAGTACCGCCACGCCCGTGGACTTCGTGCGCTACGACGCGCTGGGTCGCGAGGTGGAGCGGATCGAACGAGGCAGTTGGAGCGGCAGCACCGTTTCGGGTGGCCGTCGCAGCCTGCGCTATTACAACAACGCCGGTGTCGCTGTCGCAGAGGTCGCGCCGGATGGCGCAGCCAAACGATTCACCGTCGACATGGCGGGGCGTGTCATCAAGGAGGAAGCATTCGCCAACCCGCTGAATGCGGCGTCACTCACTGTGGGCGTCCTGCCGGGCTTCAGCCCCGATGCAGCAAATGACCGGGTGACCACTTTCGAGTACGACACTCTGGGGCGGCTTACCGCCAGCGCTCGTCTGGACGTGAGCTACTGGGAGTCGGACGCCCAAGCCATGGGGCCCTTGGGCATCAACAAGGGGGCGGTGTACCTCGAGCGGAACACTTACGACGCCAACGGTAATTTGCTCCGGCAACTCGACGCCAAGGGAAGCGCCAGCTACTTCCACTATGACGAACTGGGCCGCCGCATCTTGAGCATCGACCGCGCGGGCTACGGCACCGCCTGGAGCTATGAGGAGCTATCTGCCGCTGCAACGCGTCAAACGCGGTACGCCATCAAGCTGTCCGGCTTTGGCAATCAGGTCAGTGCCACGCAGACCCGCGCCTACATCGCGGGCATCGCGACGTCCGTGGACGATCGCATTCAGACGTTCGAGCTGGACCGCCTGGGGCGTGTGCAGGTTGAACGTACGCTGAGCGTGGCCATGACGAGCGTCAGTGAAACCGGCTCGGTGCATGCCAGCACGGTTGCTGCGGAGATCCGCTACCAGTACAACGGGTTGAACCAGGTGACCGAGATCGTGCGCCTCGTGGACGTTGATGCGCTGGGGAGCCAGCGCACGGCCACGACCACGATCGACTACGACCGCCTTGGTCGGGAGACGCATCGCGAGGAGCCTGGCTACCTCGATGCGCTGGACAACTACGTTCGGCCCACCACCGATACCGAATACAACGGCTACGGCGGCGTTCGCAGCGTCACGCGCCGAGGTGGCGTGGCGGCCAACGATCGCATCACGCGCTACGAGTACAACGGCAACGGGGATCGCACGGCCATCGTGGACGCCATGGACGGTCGCACCGAGTTCGCGCTCAACGTCCAGGGCGACATCGTCCGGCAGACCGTACGTGCCGTGCTCCAAGCCAACGGCACCTTTCGGGATCAGGTCACGCGATACCAGGCTGACGCCGTGGGGCGCGTGGTCTGGCAGCGAGACGAGACGGACACGCTCGCGGTCCACCGCACCAAGTACAACGCTTTCGGAGAAGTAGTCGCCAAAGGCCTGGGTGCTGACGCTAGCGTCTGGCAGGAGACGGCTTCCTATAACCGACTCGGCAAGGTCGAGAGAAGCAACTCGGGCAACGGCGCGCAGAAGCTCTATATCTACGACCGCAACGGCAACGCAACCCGTCAGGTTGAAGGCACGACCAACATCAGCAATCTGGCGGCGCTCAGCCTTCAGGACATCGCCGACAGCACGCAACTGAACAATGTCTTCAATGCCTATGATGAACGCGACCTGCTGATCCGCAGCCGTGAGGTCAAGACGGACTTCGTGCGTGACCAAGCGTCGCTCAGCGCAGCGTATTCCACGCAGTTGACCAATTGGTTTGGCGCCATTGACCAGACGGTCAGCGGTGGTGGGCAGATTAATGGCGGCGGTGTGGCGGACTCTGGGGGCGGCATCCGCGTGGAGAACCCGCCCGGGTTGAATGGCGTTGCATCGGCAGGCATCACGCCACCGCCAGCACCGACTATTGGTGGCCACCTGCAGAGCACCGGCGTGGTGCCAGACATTGTCATTCCAAGTCCAGCGCCCGCGCCGGTGCCTGCTCCTCCGCCACCGCCTCTGGTCAATTACCCTCAACCGATCAATGTGCCGTTGGCCACGAGTGGCATAGCGCCCACGACGGACACGCCGTACTCGGCTGGTTACACGTGGGCCCCGGCCCTGGAATACACGTTTGTGGTCAAGCTGACTGGTGCGAATCCGTCAACGCTCTACCGAATCATGAATCCGCCGGGATTGAATCCCGCCTTCGTCATTGGATCGGACTATGGCGGCGGAAGCATTAGCATCGGTTCGCCCATCACCGAATGGGGCAACTACTTTGAATTCAGCATTGAGGGGTACTCCCCTTATCTGGATAGTTGGCTTGAGGTTGGCCGAGCCATCATTTCGGGCGGCGTTTCTTTTGAGACATCCGACTATTTTGCGTGGGGGGAACTGACGCTTACCGCCGGCACGAAAGTCTATGTTCCGATTCCGGCTGACCTGGCAGGCTCCGTCACCAGCGCGACAGTCGGCCACTCACAACAGTCGTTGCAGTCTTCCGGCCCGAATGCCGCCTACAGCAAGTACCTGGCGGTTGACGCCTCCTACTTCAGCCAAGTTGGACAGAACACCGTACGCATCGACCTGAACGGCAGCAGTGGCATTTTGGCCAGCGCGACCTACGCTGTGAGCGGTGGCAACGGCGAAATTGCGCCGACATTGGAGCTCTTATCGCTGACACCTGCGCCGGCTCCCGCGCCTGTGCCTGCCCCCCCTCCTCCTCCTCCTCCCCCTCCGACTTCTCGTCCTGCAGTCTTCTTCGATGCTGCGGCCGATGCGATCGTGATCGATCAGGGTTTGCTAGGAGCAGGGGGCGCGGGCGACTTCTATTGCGCCGAGCTGGGATCGAACGACTACAAGTACATCAGCTTCGCCAACCAGGTCCCCCGGGCGACCTCGCTGGCGAATGTGATTGGCATCCAGCACGGCAGAACCTACCAGTTCTATGTGCGCAGCGGCACGGGTGATGTCAACGGCAAACTGAGTGGCGGCACATTCACTGTCAGCGGCGGCACGCTCAGTGTGAGCACCATCAGCAGCTACAGCATGCAGTCGCCGGCTTTGCAGTTCACGGCGCCCACGCCTCCAATGGCAGTGGCGATGACGGGGCTGCGCGCCGAGTTGATCGTGAACGGTCGTGCCATCAACGCCGCAGTCAGCAATGGCGCGTTCAGCATCAGTTGGGCCGACCTCAACAGCGCCTTGGGCGACAGTCATCTGGGCTTCAGCAGCCGCTTGGTGTCCTACTCCTATCGGCTGGTGGGCAACGTCTCGGACGGCAAGTACAGCGCAAGCCCGATCACGCTGGCGCTGGGCACGGTGAACGGCGCGTTCACGTACAGCCCCCTGGGCATCTCCAACCCCACCACGAGTGTTGCGGGCGGCGCGCCCGCCTGGGTGCGCATTGGCCAGGCCAATGCGGGCACCGATGTGTTCGTGAATGGTGCGGCCAACAGCGCCCCGCGGTTCTATGCCGATGGGAACTGGTGGATGGACTTGAGTGCCTTCGCGCCGGGCCAGTACACCATTGGCTACACCGATCCAACGTCGGGGTACCTGATGCAAGCCGTTTACGAGAAGGCGACGGCGACGGGGCCTGCCTCGGTCAGGCAGACGTTCAGCAGCGGTCTGGTCGGCAGTTCGACGCCCTCTCTTCGCCTCTCCAGCACGGGTCTCGATCTCAACCAGGTCAGCGCCTTCCGGGTGCTTGAGATCCCGGCCGGCTACGCGCCCGGAACGGCACAGTTCAACGCCGAGGTCGAGCGCGCGAAGACGGCTGGCAGCGCCATGCCCTTCAGTTTCAACTCCAGCACAGACCTGCTCAGCTGGACTGTCTCGCCCAGCGCCGTTGGGAAACGGTATGCCTTCTACTATGAGGCCCAAACCCCCGACGGGCAGACGGCCTCGGGCAATGGCAGCTATCTCGTCGAGGCAGACGGCAGGATCTCCGGTCTGCAGTTCACCGGTGGTGCAGCGCCGCTGCCTGGGCGGCTGACCTATGTTTTCCCTGCGACCACCTCGCTCGGATCGTCCTCGCTGAAGATTGATGGCGTCGCCATCAACATGGGGAGCGGCGGCGGCACGAACTTCTCCCTGGACACCAGCGTCGCGCCGATCAGCAGCAGACCTGGCACCTACAACTATGCCTATGAGGCCCGGAACTCGGAGGGCGTGCTCATCGGCAAGGCGACGGGCAGCTTCACCGTCGATGCGTTCAACCGCATCACAAAGGGCCCGCAGAACGTGGAGCGGACACCGATCGGCTCCTTCACGTTCACCGGCCCCCCGGGCCGTGCCGACGCTGCCAAGCTGTACATCCGTACCTACAAGAACGGTGCTGCAGTACCGGCGTATGGCGCACCGCTGGTTGGTAGCTGGGTGCCGCCGAGCGGCGAGAACCCGGGCTACATGCAATACGTGTGGAAACTACCATTCGGCGACACGATCTTCTATGCCAAGGAAGACTTCGAGTTTGAGCTGTACATCGCTGACAACGCGGGTGCTCCGCTGCTGGACGAGACGGGCGACGGCTACAAGGTGCGGGGCCTGCTGTCTGTCGGTGCCAGCGACACCATGCCTATCACCTTCCAACGCCTTGCCGGCGGCATGAATGACAGTGCGTGGATCACGCATGGCCAGACATACAACGGCTTTGGCGAGGTGGCCACCGAGTTTGACGATCGCGTGCTGGCCCGTGCTCAGGCGATGGTGAACCTGTACGTCAAGGCGGGCCTGTGGTCAGCCGGCGGAACTCTGGACGCCACAGCAATGCGGACCGACCTGCGCTACGACACGCTGGGCCGCTTGACCAGCAAGACGGAAGCAGAAGCGTTCGAGACCAAGGCCAATGGCCAGGTTGTACGTACCCGAGCCACCACGGAGTACGGCTACGACCTGCTGGGCCGCCTTGCGTGGGAGCGCGACGCCAATGGCAATGTCGCGACTCGAGTGCGGTATGCGGGCGGTGGTCAGGACAACTACCTGCGTTTTGCGGCGGACGGCGGTGCCAGTATCCGGCGCACGGACAGGCTCGGCGATCTGGTGCTCGTCAAGAACGAGCTCAATGCGGTCACGCAGTACGGCTACGACAAGCGTGGTCATCTCACCGAAATGAAGCGCATCGGCGTCAGCCGTACACAAGACTTCACGGCGTCCGAGTTTGTCGGGAAGGTGAACGGGGCCCTTGACGCTCAGGCCGCCGTCGGCACCACGATCACGGAGACGTATTCGCACAACGCGCTGGGTCAACGCATCAGCCATGTGAATGCCATCGGTGGCACCGACCACACCTGGTACGACGGACTCGGCCGCATCGTGCAAACCGACACCGCCGCTGGCAGCTCGACGAAGTACCTCTACAGCTTCGTGGCGGCGGGGGATGGCACGGACCCGGTGCTGGGCTTGAGTGGGCGCAACGCCGGTGGATGGCGGCTGCGTACCGAAGAAGCCACTGGCCGCTATCGCGTCGATGAAACCGACTACTTCGGGCACACCACCTGGAAGCGCGATCTCGGCGGGCACACCTACACCTTCAACTACAACGATGCGGGCCAGCTCGTGCAGCAGACGTCCAGCGCGGGCCAGGACATCGTCTACACCTACCTGCAGAACGGCAACGTTTATGAGATCAAGGACGTCGCACAGCGTCTGCTGACGCGATATGCGTACGACGACGCTGGCAACCGTGACGGCGAGAGCTATGGCCGTCTCTCCAGCAATGGCTCCAGCATGTTGGAGCTCTGGCAGGCCAGCCGCATCCAATATGACGAACGCAATCGCATTGCGCGCGTGTTTGACAACTCGACTGGCAACGACGCGTACTCTGCCAACCTCTACAAGACGCATGACCTGCGTTACGAGTACGACGCCGTCGGCAATCGACGGGCCGCCATCGCACTCTATTGGGATCCGATCAATTTCAGTCGGGGGCTGCTGCAGCGGGATGACCATTGGTATGTCTATGACGCCGCAAACCGCTTCACGCTCACGAAGGGCAGCCTGGCAGGCGCCCGCGGCTCGGCGACGATCGTCCGGGGCGGTCAAGGTGTTTCGCTGACGTACGACAGCGCGGGGCAGCGAACCAGCGCCTTGCAGGCGAACGGCGACCTGGAGCGCTACAGCTACAGCAGCGACGGCTACCTGGAGGACACCTACATCAAGCTGGCGGGGCAGCCGGCAGAGCGGCTCGGAGCTCGCCGACGTGTCGACGCTGCCGGGCGCACGATCCAGTACCTGGAGTACAGCAGTGGCGATGGCAGCCTGCGCCAAAGCAAGCTCAGCGTCTTCGATGCGGACAATCGCATCCAGCGCGACGCCATCACGGAAGGCTCGGTGGGCGTGCAGAGCACTCAGTACAGCTATTTCGACGCGGGCAAGGGTGCCATGAGGGAGTCCGTCACGACAGCCGGATCCACCACCACCACGCAAACCTGGACCTATGAATACTGGGACAGTGCCAAGCAATTGACCATTGATAGCAAAGTCAACGGCTACGTCGTGGTGAACACCAGCACGCTGAGCTACGACCTCAATGGCCACCTAAAGGGAGTCACGGACAGCAGCGCAGGTGGCAGGCATCTCAGCTATTTCTCGGACGCCCAAGGCGTCGTGCTGCGCCGCAGCGAAGCGAAGGAGGGCAGGACCTTCGCCACCTTCTACTTCTACGCGGACGACCGGCGCATCGGGGACGTTTCAACAGATCCGACAGCGCGCAACAACCGCATCAGCTACGCCGAACTGCTGGCACAGGATCCCAACGCCAAGCCCAAGGACCGCTTCAAGGATCTGAAGCCGATCACCAGCGCAGACTTCGACCAGAGCTACGAGCCCATCAACGCCAGCTACCCCGGCAGTACGGCCACCAGCTATGTCGCCCGCACGGGTGATACGTTGCGCTCGATCGCCCGCAGCCTCTGGGGTGACGCTGCGATGTGGTATGTGCTGGCCGACGCCAACGCGTTGAGCGCTGATTCAACACTCAGCAATGGCCAAGTGCTGGTGATTCCGAACAAGGTCACCAACATCCACAACAACGCTGACACGTTCCGCCCGTACAACCCTGGCGAAGCCATCGGCAGCATTGACCCGACGGCGCCTACGCCGCCACCGCCTGTCGCAGACAAGGGCTGTGGTGCCCTTGGACAGCTACTCATGGTGGTGGTGGCAGTTGTTGCGACCATCTATACGGCAGGCGCCGCCGGCGCGTACTTCGGCGTTGCTGGCGCTGGCGCTGGGGGCTTCACAGGAGGCTTGGCGGTCCTGGGTGGATCGGGCGGTCTGGCGGGTGCGGCCGTCGCCGCTGGGGCCTCTGCCGTAGGCTCCGTGGCGAGTCAGGCCGTCGGCATGGCGATAGGACAAGTCGACAGCTTCAGCTGGAAGGCAGTGGGCCAGGCGGCCCTCGGAGGAGCCATCACCGCCGGTGTCGGGTCGCAGCTGAACAGCCTGGGCGTGCTGAAGGCGACCGGAGGAGTGCAGGGTGCGCTCAATGCCGCAGGCCGCGCGGCGATCGGGACGGGCGTGGGCTTGGCCTTGCGTGGCGACTGGTCCTGGCGCAACGTCGGCATCAGTGCCGTCAGTGCGGGCATTGGATCGGCCGTCGGCAGTGCCGTGTCAGGTCAAGCCTGGGCGCAGGCCGGCAATGGTGTTGGTCAGCGGCTCGCCGCCGGCCTCGCGGGATCCTTGACCGCGCGGGCCTTGACGTCGGGACAGAAGACGAGCTTCGAGTCGGTGTTTGCTAGTACGCTTGGCAATGCTATCGGAGAGAGCATTGCGGCGCCTGAGCCGCAGCGCGATTGGCTCGCGGGCGGACGGCTTGGCGAGAACGGTGGACGCAGCGCCGTTCGGTTCAGCGATCCTGGGCCGGAAGAGTCCTTCTCGGGGTCGGGCCTGCGCTTCTCGCTGGCTCAGCGCGATGCTTGGGGGCCGCAGGCGCGGTTCACCGATGTGGCACCGCCCACAGACTTCAGCCTCGCAGGCGGGCAGTCCACTAGGTTGGGCGGCTATCAGATCGCGGGCCGTGGCGATACGTTGGAAGGTCTCGCCTACGGCAGCAAGGAGATGATGGGTCGCCTGTACGTCGGCATGGGCCTGCGTGATCCGAATCTGGTCCCGCAGGGCGCACGGGTTGCGCCGAACTGGGAGATGAGCAGCGATGCCGCCGTCGCGGTAGCAAATCGGATCTATGCCTCGAATGCCTCAGCTGCTCAAGCAACAGCTCAACGCTCCGATAGCGCCGCGCCGACCATAGGCTACGCGGGCGGGCAGTTCTTCAACGAGTCTGAAGGTTCTGACCCATATGCCGGCCCACCAAGCCAGTGGCCTCGCAATGAGGTGGACACAAAGGCTATGCAGATAGGTCGGCGCGTCGCTGAGGTTGCTGAGGCGGTGAAGAACGACCCGCTGCGAGCGGCCTATGGCGGCGTCAAGGGCGTCGTCAACATAGTGCCGGGGACAGTCAACCTGGCAATCAACACGGTCAAGCTCAGCCTTGACGGTTACTCGTATCTCTTCGGCGATACAGGCGCGTCGTTCCGGGCTACGTCGGCATGGAATGCGCCGGTGTGGGAGACCCACGGCGATGCGGAGTTGGGTGGAAGTGTGGTCGGTTCGCTGGCAGGCCCATGGGTCTACAGCGGTGCTTTGCGATTGGGTACGGCCGGCTATGTGGCAGCCCAGGATCGCGCCGTCAAGTCCTGGCTCACCCGAGCATTTGACGGGGATGCTAAGGCGATTCAGGAGGTCTACAGCTCAGCCGTGGATGGGACCCGACGGCTCGGGTTTACGTTCCGTGGGTTGACCGGGTATCGTGCTCACAACAGCGAAATGATGGCCACCAAGGCAGGCAACTACATGTCCCTTGAGCGTCCGGGCAGCGCTGCCGAAGCTATTGAGCGAAATGCACTGAATCCTTTGTGGGGCAACAACGCCACTGAGCTGTATCAGGTCACAACGCGCTCGGGCTTCTATTTCAAAGGTCAAGTGGCGCCGCAAGGCGGCCTGATGGGAGGTAATACGCAGATCTACATGCCGTCATTGCCGAACCCACTTGGGGGCTATCCCATCGCTCCTTGGGTGACCGATCTGAGCAAAGGACTGACATATGGCAAATAGCTGTGGTGGCATCAAAGTACCGAAGGAGATGTGGGACCCGATGCGGTCAATGATCGAAGAATCAATGCGCTTGAACCAGCGCGGACTCAAGCTATTCGCAGATGAAGGAACGTTTGTCGAACTGAAGATTAAGAGCGGCGCGACCAAGCCCGTATTGGTGCGTGCCGACGGCTGCATCACCTATGAGCACTATGAAGAATTCGGCATCCGCGCTGAGAAGTACGGGCCGCCGCGCTTCGCCAGCGAGGACATTGAATCCTGGGGCTATTACGAAACCGTTCGTCGGCCGACTCTGAGACACCCCTTCGGCAAGGTCAAGGAGTGGCGGGTGCGCGTCTGGGCTGACGGCCGGCTTGGTGAAGCCCGGTAGATACCGTCTCCGGCGTCAAGCAGAAGCGTCGCCGCGCGATGGGTCATAGGGCTGGTTGCTGTTGATGACGCCAAAGCACAGGTGCACGCGTAGGATCGTAGGATCGGGGTCAGGTCTCAAATATAAACCCCCATCTCATCGCCAATCGGCTAGATTCCCCCCATGTCTCGCCCCCTCCGCATCGAGTTCCCCGGCGCGCTGTATCACGTCACCTCGCGGGGGGGTCGGCGCGAGAACATCTTTGCTGATGACGCTGACCGTGCCCGGTTGCTGGCGGTGGTGGCCCAGGGCATGGCTCGGTTCGATGCCCAGGTGCTTGCCTATTGCCTGATGAGCAACCACTACCACTTCGTGCTGCACACCCGGCAGGCCAATCTCTCGGCGCTGATGCGGCACATCAACGGGGTCTACACGCAGGCGTTCAACCGGCGGCATGGCAAGGTCGGCCATTTGTTCCAGGGGCGCTTCAAGGCGATCTTGGTGGACCGCGAGGCCTACCTGCTTGAGGTTTGCCGCTACGTGGAGCTGAACCCGGTCAGGGCCGGCATGGTGCCCGGCGCAGGCGATTGGCCGTGGTCGAGCTATCGCGCCCATGTGGGCCAGTCCAGCGTGCCGGCCTGGCTCGGTAGCAGCGAGCTGTGGGGCTATCTGCTGGGGCAGGACGCTGATTCCGACGCCGACCGAGATCGCGCGCAGCGCCTGTATGCCGAACTCGTCGCCGCAGGCGCCGGCGTGGCGCTATGGGCCGAGAGCCTGAACCGGCAGATCTACCTGGGCGACGACGAGTTTGTCGGGCGCATGCTGGAGGCCGCATTGCCCACGGCCAAACGAAGTGCCCCGGTGCCCAAGGCGCAACGCAGTTCGACCCGCAGCCTGGCCGACTGGCTGGCACAGTGCGGCAGCCGCGAGGAGGCCTTGCGCCGCGCGTACACCGAGAGTGGGCTGACGATGACTGCAATGGCTGCCGAACTGGGGCTGACGGTGGCGCGGGTCAGCCAGTTGATCGCCCGCGCGGAGCGCGAGGCGGGCAAGGGCCACTAGCGCAGATCAAGGACTTAACGGGGCAGGCACCTGCGGCGCCGCAACCTTGGTTGCCTCCGTGGTGAATGCATTTTCGTACAATGCATTCATTGAGTGCTTTCAACAGAGGTGACGCGATGGCCATGCTCACTGTTCGGAACCTGCCCGACGATGTGCATCGGGCGCTTCGGGTGCGCGCCGCCCACCACGGGCGCAGCACGGAAGCGGAGGTCCGCGAAATCCTGGCAAGCGCCGTCAAGCCGGATTCGCGGCTGCGCATGGGCGAAGCGCTTGCGGCACTTGGGCACAAACTTGGCCTGACGGACGAGGACTTCGAGGTCTTCGAGCAAGTGCGGGACAAGACGCCAGCCAAGCCGATGGGGTTTGAACCTTGATCGTTCTCGACACGAACGTCGTTTCCGATGCAATGAAGCCGGCGCCTGATGCGGCAGTACGTGCCTGGCTGGATGACCAAGTGGCCGAAACGCTGTACCTGTCGAGCGTGACGGTGGCTGAGCTGCTGTTCGGCATCGCCGCGCTGCCAACTGGCAGGCGCAAGAACCTGCTCACCGAGGCTGTGGAGGGCTTGTTGGCGCTGTTTGGCGGCCGCGTGCTCCCGTTCGACATGGACGCCGCCGTTCGCTATGCCGAGCTGGCCACATTGGCCAGCACCAAGGGCCGCGGTTTTCCAACGCCCGACGGCTACATCGCCGCGATTGCCGCGTCGCGGGGGTTCATCGTTGCCTCGCGCGACACGGCACCGTTTGTCGCAGCCGGCGTCAGTGTCATCAACCCTTGGGAGGCGTAGCCAGCTTCATGCCCGCCTCTATCTCCCCGCTCGCCCAAGCCCTGCGCATGCTCAAAGTTGAGCTGAACCAGGCCCGAGGGGCCGTCGCCAACCGGCCAACCTCTGCAACAAACCCGAACACAGCTGGCGCCGCCGCAAAGCAGGCCTCGGCGCTGCAGGCCTTGCGCACCCAGGTACGCGCCGCGCGTGGGGCCGATGGCAAGCTGCCGCCTGGCAAAGCGCTGCGCCTGTTCGTGCAAGCCGCCCTGCTTGATGAACTGGGCACCGAGCTGCAGCTCGACCCCGCGATGAGCGATCTGGTGGAGCGCACCTGCCAAGCCATCGAGCAGGACCCCGGCAGTGCCCCCTTGCTGGCCGAAGCCATGCAGGAACTCGAAGCCCTGGCAGGCTGACCTTCACGCGAGCGCGCCGCCGCTCTGCAACTGCCGCAATCGCTCCCGCAGCCGCTTCAGCGCGGCATGGTGGATCTGCGAGATGCGCCCTTTCGTGAGCCCCATGCCCACGGCGATCTCGTCGAAGGCTTGCTGCTGGAAGTAGTGCCTGAAGATGACCCGATGCTCGGCCTCGGGCAATTGACCGGTCAGCTGGGCGAGCTGGCGACGCAGCTGGGCCAGCTCCAGGCGGGCATAGGCGTTGTCGGGTTCGGCGGGCTCATCGTCGGCAACCAGCCCCGAGTCTTCCAGCGCAAAGCCCAGCGCCAGGCCGACGGCAAGGTCGGCCAGGCGCTCCAGCGCCGAGCGGCTTTGCGGCCCCGCGTCGCCCTGGCGCAGCGACTGCGCCCGCTCGCGTGCGATGTCTCGGCGCACGGCGAGCTGGCGTTGCAGCTCGCTGTAGCTTGGCAGGCCGTTAAGGATGGCGCCTTCGACG
>Ga0114942_1000263_pt1 | contig 14686 bp, 15 predicted proteins | sample LowerColdCreek_FD_88674 | JGI IMG/M metagenome (GOLD analysis project Ga0114942, IMG submission 88674) | Groundwater microbial communities from Cold Creek, Nevada to study Microbial Dark Matter (Phase II) - Lower Cold Creek | ecosystem: Environmental > Aquatic > Deep subsurface > Groundwater ... | reverse complement strand
TCCTCCAGGTTGATGCCGCCAAACGTCGGCTCCAGCGCCGCGATGATGTCGACCAGCTTGTCCAGGTCGTGCTTTTCGTCGATCTCGATGTCGAACACGTCGATACCGGCGAACTTCTTGAACAGGACGGCCTTGCCCTCCATGACCGGCTTGGACGCCAGCGGGCCGATGTTGCCCAGGCCCAGCACGGCCGTGCCGTTGGAGACGACGGCGACGAGGTTGCCGCGCGAGGTGTAGCGGAAGGCGTTGGCCGGGTCGGCGACGATCTCCTCGCAGGCTGCGGCCACGCCGGGCGAGTAGGCCAGCGCCAGGTCGTGCTGGTTGACGAGTTGCTTGGTCGCCGCGATGGCGATCTTGCCCGGCGTCGGGAACTCGTGATATTCGAGGGCGGCCTGGCGGAGCTGGGCGCGTTTTTCTTCTTGGCTGGGCATGGCGGTTCGAACAAGGGCCGGCGGCGGGGTGGGAATCATGCCACTGCCGCCCGGCTTGCAGGGCTGCGGCTATCCACACGGACACAATCTCGGCCATGGGTGAATTCGATCTGATCCGGCGCTACTTCCAGCGCCCTGCGGCTGAAGGTGTCGAGGTGGGTGTCGGCGACGACTGCGCGGTGCTCGTGCCCACGCCGGGTGCGCGCTGGCTGGTCTCCAGCGACATGCTGGTCGAGGGCCGACATTTCCTGTCGACCGTCGACCCGGCGCGGCTGGGCCACAAGGCGCTCGCCGTGAACCTGAGTGACCTGGCCGCCTGCGGTGCCACACCGCGAGGCTTCACGCTGGCGCTGGCGTTGCCGCGCGTTGACGAAGCCTGGCTGGCCGGGTTCGCGCGCGGCCTGTGGGCGTTGGCGGACGCAAGCGGCTGCCCGCTGATCGGCGGCGACACGACGCAGGGGCCGCTGAACCTGTGCATCACCGTCTTCGGCGAGGCGCCGCCCGGCCAGGCCTTGTTGCGCAGCGGCGCGCGGGTGGGGGACGGGATCTGGGTGTCCGGCCGGTTGGGCGATGCGCGGCTGGCGCTGGAGGTGTTTCGCGGCAAGGTGGCCACAGCTGCACTTGGCGGCGACGGCTTCGAGACCGTGCGCGCTGCGATGGAGTGCCCCACGCCGCGCCTGGCGCTGGGGCAGGCGCTGCGCGGCATTGCGACGGCGGCGGCCGATGTGTCGGACGGGCTTCTTGGCGACCTGGGCCACATCCTGGTGGCCTCCGGCGTCGGCGCGCGGCTGAACGTGGACGCGCTGCCGCGCAGCGCCGTGCTGGCCGCGCAGCCGGCGGCGTTGCAGCGGGAGTGCCTGCTGGCAGGCGGCGATGACTATGAGTTGGTGTTCACGGCGCCGGCCGCTGCGGTGCTGCCCGATGTAGGTGTCGCGTTGACGCGCATCGGCACCATCGAGGCCGAACCCGGCCTGCGCGTGGTCGACGCCGGCGGTGCAGCGGTCGAGCATGGCCTGCGCAGCTTCGATCACTTCAAGACATGACCGGCGCCCCGATCCGCCCGACCTGGGCCTTCATGGCCCGCCACCCGGCGCGCTGGATCGCGCTGGGCTTGGGCAGTGGCCTGGCGCCCCGGGCGCCGGGCACGGTCGGCACGCTGTGGGCCTGGGCGGCGTTCGTCGTCATCGCGCCGTGGATGGACGACCTGCGCTGGGCGCTGCTGATCGGCGGCGGCACCGTCATCGGCTGGTGGGCCTGCACGCGCTGCGCCCAGCACATGAACACGCCCGACCCGGGCGCCATCGTCTGGGACGAGGTGTTGGCCTTCTGGCTGATCCTGTGGCTGATCGGCCCAGCCTCCTTGCTCGGCCAGCTCGTCGCCTTCGGGCTGTTCCGCTACTTCGACGCGGCCAAGCCCGGGCCGGTGCGCTGGGCCGACAGCCTCTTCAAGGGTGAGCGGGGTGGCCGGGTCGGCTGGGCACAGGGCTTCGGCATCCTGTTCGACGACTTCGTGGCGGCCGGCTGTACGCTCGTCGTCATCGCGCTTTACCGCGCTTTGCTGGGGTGACCATGTCCGCCATTGACAACGCCGACCTGATCCACCGCATCGCCGTGGCCCTGATGCAGCGGCGCGAGCGCATCGGCACGGCCGAGAGCTGCACTGGCGGCCTCATCGCTGCGGCCTGCACGGACCTGGCCGGCTCCAGCCAGTGGTTCGAGCGCGGCGTCGTCAGCTACAGCAACGAGGCCAAGGCCGAGCTGCTGGGCGTGCCCAAGGGCTTGATCGCATTGCATGGCGCCGTCAGCGCCGAGGTGGCCGAGCACATGGCGCGCGGGCTGTTGGCGCATGCGCCCATCGACTGGGCGCTGTCGGTCACCGGCATCGCCGGGCCCTCGGGCGGCAGCGAGGCCAAGCCGGTCGGCACGGTGTGGCTGGCGCTGGTGCATGCCGGCCGGCCGGCGCAGGTCTGGCGCGAGCACTTCAGCGGCGACCGTCACGCGGTGCGTGCGCAGACGGTGACAGCGGGGCTGACGGCGCTGTGCGCGGCGCTGGAAGACAAGGACGCCTGAGCCTGGACCTCAGCCGAGCCTGGCCATCATGCTTTCAGCAGAAAGCGTCGCTGCTTCCGGTGGCTGCCAGCTCTGCGCCCAGGCGATGAACTGCTCCTGCGGCATCGGCTTGCAGATGAAGTAGCCCTGGCCTTCGTCGCAGCCCAGCCGCGACAGCATGGCCCAGGCCTTGGCCGTCTCCAGCCCCTCGGCCACCACCGTGAGGCCCAGGTTGTGGGCCAGCTCGATGGTCGAGCGCACGATGCGCGCGTCGTCCAGGTCGCGCTCCATCGCCATGACGAAGCTCTTGTCGATCTTCAGCTCGTCCACCGGCAGGCGCTTCAGGTAGGCCAGCGACGAATAGCCGGTGCCGAAGTCGTCGATGGACAGCTTGAAACCCATGGCATGCAGGTGCTCCAGCGTGGACATCGCGCGTTCGGGGTCGTCCATGATGGCGCTCTCGGTGATCTCCAGGCAGATCGACGACGCCTGCACGTCGCGTGGTGTGATGAGGGCCTCGATCTTGGCCGGCAGCTCCTGGTCCATCAGGTCGCGTGTGGACAGGTTGACCGACAGCCGCAGCGACAGCCCCGCGTCCAGCGCCTCGCGTGCGAACTTGGCCGCGCCCGACAGCACCCAGGCGCTGAGCATGCGGATGAAGCCGGTCTGCTCCGCGAACGGGATGAACTGCATCGGCGGCACCAGGCCGCGCGTCGGGTGCTGCCAGCGCACCAGCGCCTCGGCGCCGATGACGCGGCCGGTCTGCAGGTCGATCTTGGGCTGCAGGAACAGGCGCAGCTCCTCGTTCTCGACGGCACGGCGCAGCTCGGACAGCAGCGACAGGGACTCCTGGCTGCTCGCGTCCAGTTGCGCGTGATAGATCAGGCTGCCGCACTGCTTGGCCTTGGCCGCATACATGGCCAGCTCGGCGCGGCCCAGCAGCAGGTTGACGTCCGTGCCGTGCTCGGGGAACAACGCGATGCCGATGCCTGCGCTGAGATCGATGGTCTCGTTGTCGAGCTGCAGCGGGCGCTCGAAGTCCTTCAGGATGGCCAGCGCCGCCTCGCTGGCGGCATGGGCCTCGGTGTGGGCCAGCAGCACGGCGAACTCGTCACCCGACAGCCGCGCCAGCACCGAGTGCGCCGGCGCACACAAGGCCTGCAGCCGCTCGGCCACGCTCTGCAGCAGGCGGTCGCCAATGTCGTGGCCCAGCACGTCGTTGACATGCTTGAAGCGGTCCAGGTCCAGCATCAGCACGGCGCCGGGCGTGTTGCTGTGGGTGAGGTGGTGATGCAGGAACTCGGCGAAGCGGGCGCGGTTGGGCAGCAGCGTGAGCTGGTCGACATAGGCCAGGTTGTTGACCAGCGCGTCGCGGCGGCGGATGCCCTCGCGCATGCTCTCCAGCGCCAGGGCCAGCTTGCGCACCTCCTCCACGCTCGACGTTGCCGGCACGGGCGTGTCGTAGTCGCCCCGCTCCAGCCGCCGCGCGGCGCCGGACAGCGCCGTGATGGGCCCGCTCAAGCCCCGCGCCAGCAGCACGCTGACGAGGGCGAAGACGGCCACGCCCAGCAGCGTCAGGCCCAGCAGCACCAGCTGCAGCTGCCGGTAGGGCGCGAGCGCCGCGTCCAGCGAGCGCAGCAGCAGCACCCCCAGCTGCGGCTCGCCCTTGAGCAGCGGCACGAAGCGGGCGTGCAGCCGCTCGCCTGCCAGCGCCACCATGCCCTCGGCCGGCGCCTGCGTGCCCAGCGCCTGCTGCAGCGCCCCCGCTGGCGCGGCGTCGAGGTTGGCGACGATGCCCAGCCAGCGCTGGCCTGCCGGTTGCAGCAGCACGGCGCTGTCCAGCTCCGACAGCGCCTTCAGGTCGTCCAGCACCTCGCGGTTCAACTCGAAGCCCATCAGCACCCAGCCGACTGGTGCCGGCGTGCGCACCTGCACGGCGACGACCTGGTAGACGCGGTTGCCCAGCACCGCCAGCGCCGTACCGTCCTTGCTCTCGGCGGTCTGCTGCAGCGCCGCGCCGAAGGCACCTGCGCCGTCGCGCGTGGCGGCGACGAGTTGGCGCTGCATGTCGAAGTAGGCGACGACGGAGGCGCCGATGCGCTCGCCCTGGTTGACGAGGGCGTCCTTGATGGTCTCGACCGTGCCGGCCTCGGCCAGCGACAGGCCCACCGTGCTGCGAAATCCGTAGTCCTTGGCCAGCAGGTCCGCCGCGTCATGCAGCTTGCCCGCGCGCTGGTCCAGCAGGCGGCGCAGCACGCGCTCGCCGGTCTGCAGTTCGGCGGCCAGCGAGGCCTCGGCGTTGTGCGTGATGCTGGCGTGGATGGCGCCAAAGCTGACGAGCTGCACGACCAGCAGCAGCGCCAGGAACAGCGCGACGATGCGGCCCTCCAGGCGGCGCAGGTTCAGCCAGGCGGGCAGGTGCATCGCCTTCAATCCAGCGTCAGCGCGCTGGTGCCGCCGCCCGTCGGCACCTCGAGCCTGGCGCTCTGCAGTGTCGTGGGCGACTTCTGCGCCGCGTGCCAGGCCTTCACCGCATGCGTGCCGGGCGGCAGGTCGAAGCTGGCCTGGCCCTTGTCGTCGGTGCGCGCGAAGGTCGGCGTGTCGACGACGATGACATGGGCGCTCATGCGGTCATGGATGTTGCAGCCGAGTGCGGCCACGCCGGGCTTGTCGAAGACGACGGGCTCGGCCGGCGTGCCGGAATAGAGCTTGATGTCGATGACCTTGATCGGCGAGAACGAGTAGACGTGATGGCGCACGGTGTCGAAGTTCGGAAAGTTCACGGACGTGCCGGTCTGCACGATGAGCAGCTGCGGCGTGAACTGGCGGTCGCGCTGGCCGACGTCGGCCTTGGCGGTTGTCGTTCGTCCGGTGCGCCCCTTGACCTCGACCGCCACGGCTGCGCCGGCCAGCGGCTGCCCTGCGGGGCCGCGCAATTGAACGGTCACCGGCACGGCCAGCGCGACGGCCCAGGGGGGCAGCGCCAGGGCGGCAAAGGTGAGTGTTTGAAGAGGCGTCATGGCGGCACGGTACCGCCCGGACGATAGCCCAATCGCGCTCAGCGAACCGTGAGAACTGCCCCGGTTTTGCCGCTTGCCGCTTCGGCCAGCATCAGCGCGAAGCGGCGCAGCGCGGCCCACGGGTCGCCGGGCCAGTCCGGGTGGCGCAGGCCCTTGACGAGGCCGTCGCAGACCTGGGCGGCCTGCACCAGCGCGCCGGCCTGCAGACTGTCCAGCCGGGGCGCGATGCGTTCCACCAGGCGCTCCTTGGCGCCCCAGACGCGCGCTTCGCGCATCGCCATGGGCAGCGGCCGGCCGGCGTCCAGGGCTGCGCGCACGCGGGCCAGCGCCCGGGCGTCCTCGGCCAGGTTCCAGTGCACCAGCACGGCGGCTTCGCCCTCGGCCTCCAGGCCATCCAGCATGCGCAGCAGGCGCGGCACGTTGCCCGAGAGCACGGCTTCGCTGAGCTTGAAGACATCGAAGCGCGCCACGTCCAGCACGGCAGCCTCGATGTGGGCCAGCGTCAGCTCGCCCTTGGGATGCAGCAGTGCGAGCTTTTGCAGCTCCTGGTGGGCCGCCAGCAGGTTGCCCTCGACGCGGTCGGCAAAGAAGGCCAGCGCCCGCTGGCCGTCCTCGCCCTCGGGCACCGACTGTCCCTGGGCCTTGAGCCGCTGGGCCAGCCAGGCCGGCAGCATGCGGCGCTCGACGGGCTCGACGCGCAGGGACACGCCGTTGCCGTCCAGCGCCATGAACCAGGCGCTGGAGAGCTGGGTCTTGTCCAGGCGCGGCAGCGTCACGAGGGTCAGCACATCGTCGGGCGCGGCCTGGGCATAACGCTGCAAGGCCTCGGAGCCGTCCTTGCCCGGCTTGCCGTTCGGAATGCGGATCTCGATGAACTGCCGCTCGGCGAACAGGCTCATCGCCTGCGCGGCGGCCAGCACCGGTGCCCAGTCGAAATAGGCGCCCGAGACGATGAAGATCTGCCGCTCGCCAAAGCCGTTGGCGCGCGCGGCGGCGCGGATCTGGTCGGCCGCCTCCTGCGCGAGCAGCGGCTCGTCGCCGTGCACGGTGTAGATGCGGGCCAGGCCCTTGCTCAGGTGGGCGCTGAGGCCCTCGGCGCGGAGCTGCATCAGCTGGGAAGCTTGACGGCGGCCAGCCGGCGCATGACCTGCGCGATGGCATCGGAGTGCATGGCGCCGTACAGGTTGGCCGCCTCCTGCTCCTTGGCCAGCGCCGCGGTCTCGGTGTAGTTCATGTCGCGCGCCAGGCGCAGCTCGACCCTGGGCACAAGCAACTCGCCGTCGGCCGTGCGGATCAGGTAGTCGAACTGCAGCCGCAGCTGCCATTCCCGCACCTGGCCCACGCTGGTGGACGCCACGACGTTGCGGTCGCGCTGCTCGCGGGAGACCTCCAGCACGACCTGGGCGCGGTTGGGGTCGTCGACGAGCTCGACCGGCGTGCGCCTGATCTGGCGCCGCAGTCCGGCCGCCAGCGGCGAGTCGGGCTCGAAGCCGGTCAGCGCCAGCGTCTTGAACGACAGCTCGGGTTCGCGGCGCAGCTCGAAGCCGCAGCCGGCGAGGGCTGCGAGGCTGATGAGCGCAAGGCGGCGGTCCATCATCATCAGACGACGATGTTGACGAGGCGGCCGGGCACGATGACGACCTTCTTCGGCGCCTTGCCTTCGCTGAACTTGGCGAACTCGGGGTTGGCCAGCGCGGCGGCCTCGATAGCGGCCTTGTCGGCGCCGGCCGGCACCTTGACGGAGCCGCGCAGCTTGCCGTTGACCTGCAGCATCAGCTCGATCTCGTCCTGCACCAGGGCGGCCTCGTCCACCGTGGGCCAGGGCGCGTCGAGCAGGTCGCCCAGCTCGGCAGCAAAGCCCAGGTCTTGCCACAGCGTGTGGCTGATGTGCGGCGTGGCGGGGTAGAGCACGCGCAGCAGCACGGAGAAGCCGTCGCGGATGGCGGCCGATTGGCCTTCGGCCTTGAAACCTTCCAGCGCATTGAGCAGCTTCATCGCGCCGGAGACGACGGTGTTGTACTGCATGCGCTCGTAGTCGTAGCTGACCTGCTTGAGCACGTTGTGCACCTCGCGGCGCAGCGCCTTGCCGTCACCGTTCAGCGCGGCGTAGTCCTGGCCGCCCGACTTGATCGCGTCGGCATGGCGCGCGCCGAAGTTCCACACGCGCTTCAGGAAGCGGTGCGCGCCTTCGACGGCCGCGTCGTTCCACTCCAGCGTCTGCTCCGGCGGCGACGCGAACATGACGAACAGGCGGGCCGTGTCGGCACCGTACTGGTCGATCAGCGCCTGCGGGTCCACGCCGTTGTTCTTGGACTTGGACATGGTCGTCATCTCGTACTCGAGCGGCGTGCCGTCCTTCTTCAGCTTGGCGCCGGTGATGCCGCCCTTGTCGTCGTGGATGACGTCGATCTCGTGGTCCCAGTAGTAGTCCTTGCCGCCGCCCTCGGGCTTGTGGAAGAACGCACCCTTCAAGACCATGCCCTGCGTCAGCAGCTTCTCGAACGGCTCGCTGATCGTCACCAGGCCCAGGTCGCGCATCGCCTTGGTCCAGAAGCGCGCGTACAGCAGGTGCAGGATGGCGTGCTCGATGCCGCCGATGTACTGGTTCATGCCCACCCGGCCAGGGTTGGCTTTGTCAGCCCCCATCCAGTACTGCGTGCCCTCCGCCACCATCGCCTGGTCGTTGCTCGGGTCGCAGTAGCGCATGAAGTACCAGGACGAATCGACGAAGGTGTCCATCGTGTCCGTCTCGCGCTTGGCCGGCTTGCCGCAGCTCGGGCAGGCGACATTGAGGAAGGCCGCGTGCTTGTTCAGCGGGTTGCCGCTGCCGTCGGGGATCAGGTCGTCGGGCAGCACGACGGGAAGGTCCTTCTCGGGGACCGGCACGACGCCGCAGTCGTCGCAATGGATGATGGGGATGGGGGTGCCCCAGTAGCGCTGGCGGCTGATGCCCCAGTCGCGCAGGCGCCAGGTGGTCTTCTTCTCACCCAGGCCCTGGGCGGCCAACAGCTCGGCGACCTTGTTGACGGCGTCGACGTGCGACAGGCCGTCGAGCACGCCGGAGTTGATGCAGCGGGCCTTCTGCTTGTCGCCGTACCACTCGGCCCACTTCTTGTCGTCGTAGGCCTGGCCATCGACATCGATGACCTGCTTGATCGGCAGCTGGTACTTCAGCGCGAACGCGAAGTCGCGCTCGTCATGCGCCGGCACGCCCATCACGGCGCCGTCGCCGTAGCTCATCAGCACGTAGTTGCCGACCCAGACCTCGACCTGCGCGCCCGTGATCGGGTGCGTGACGAACAGGCCCGTGGGCACGCCCTTCTTGTCCTGCGTGGCCAGTTCGGCCTCGGTCGTGCCGCCGGCCTTGCATTCCTCGATGAAGGCGGCGACCTCGGGCTTTGTCTTCGCGGCGATGATGGCCAGCGGGTGTTCCGGCGCCACGGCGCAGAAGGTCACGCCCATGATGGTGTCGGCGCGGGTCGTGAACACCCACAGCCGCCCGCCGCCACCTTCGATCGTGTGCGGGAAGGCGAAGCGCACGCCCTGGCTCTTGCCGATCCAGTTCTCCTGCATCAGGCGCACGCGCTCGGGCCAACCGCTCAGGTAGTTGGGGTCGCTCGGGTCGGCCACGGCCGACAGCAGCTCCTCGGCGTACTGCGTGATCTTCAGGTAATAGCCCGGGATCTCGCGCTTCTCCACCAGCGCGCCCGAGCGCCAGCCGCGGCCGTCGATGACCTGCTCGTTGGCCAGCACCGTCTGGTCCACCGGGTCCCAGTTGACGACCTGGGTGCGGCGCTCGGCGATGCCTTTTTCGAGCATCTTCAGGAACAGCCACTGGTTCCACTTGTAGTAGCTGGGCTGGCAGGTCGCGACCTCGCGGCTCCAGTCGATGGCCAGGCCCATGGCCTGCATCTGGCCCTTCATGTGCGCGATGTTGGAGTAGGTCCACTGCGCGGGCGGCAGCTTGCCCTTCATCGCGGCGTTCTCGGCCGGCAGGCCAAAGGCGTCCCAGCCCATGGGCATGAGGACGTTGTAGCCCTTCATGCGCAGCTGGCGGGCCAGCATGTCGTTGATCGTGTAGTTGCGCACATGGCCCATGTGCAGCTTGCCCGAGGGGTAGGGCAGCATGGAGCAGGCGTAGAAGTGCGGCTTGCTCGCGTCTTCGGTGACGCGGTAGGCATCGCGCTCCGTCCAGTAGGCACGGGCGGCGGCTTCGATCTCGTTCGGGTTGTAGCTCGGGGCTTCGTTCTTGGCGTTCATGCGCCAAATTATCAGGGCGCCGAGGCGGCGGCCTGTGCCACGAACGCGATGCGATTCAGTCCGGCGGCCTGCACCCAGCCGATCAGCTCGGCCACCTGGCCATAGGGCACGGCCCGGTCGGCACGCAGTTGCACTTCCATCTGCGTGTTGGCTCGGCCCAGTTCGTTGATGCGCTGCTGGAAGGCTTTTGCGTCCAGTTCGTCTTCGCCCAGGCGCAGCTTGCCGTCCGGCGTGATGGCCACGGCGATGGAGCTCGGCGCGTCGCTGGGTGTTGCGGCCTCGCTCTTGGGCAGGTCCAGGCGCAGGGACGCGGTCATCAGCGGCGCCGTGATCATGAAGATGACCAGCAGCACCAGCATGACGTCGATGAGCGGCGTCATGTTGATGTCGCTCATGGGCCGCGAGCCCTCGGGCTTCTCGAGGCGGCCGAAAGCCATCAGTCCTGGTCCAGCAGCTCGCGCAGGTCGTGCGCGAAACCTTCGAGGTCGGCCTCACAAGCCGCCACCAGCTTGCCGAAGACGTTGTAGGCCAGCACCGCGGGGATGGCCACCGCAAGGCCGGCGGCCGTCATGATCAGCGCCTCGCCGACCGGGCCGGAGATCTTCTCGATGGTGATGTTGCCTGCCACCGAGATGCTGGCGAGTGCGTGATAGATGCCCCAAACCGTGCCGAACAGGCCGATGAAGGGCGCGGTCGCGCCGATGGACGCCAGCATCACCTGGCCGAACTGCAGCTTGGCCAGCACCGCGTGCAAGGCGTCGCGCAGCCGGCGGGTCAGCCGTGATTCACGCTTGCCGGCCGCGTCCAGCGTGGCGGCGCGGGTCTCGGCGGTGGCCGCGTCCAGCAGCGGCAGCAGCAGGCCCTCGGTGTCGAAGCCCTGCAGCGCGTTGCGGCCCTCGGCCACGCCTGCGGCCGCCCAGAACGCCGGCACTGCGCGCACGAGGCCGCGGCGCGCGCGGCGCAGCATCCAGCTCTTCCACAGGATCAGCGCCCAGGCGCTGACGGACATGGCCAGCAGCAGCAGCGCCATTGCGCGGCCAACCAGGTCGCTCTGCGCCCAGAAGTCCGCAAATCCACCCATGTCAGTTCTTGAAGCCCAGCACGTCGTCCATGCCGAACAGGCCCGTCTTCTGGCCCGCCAGGAAGCGCGCCGCGCGCAGGCTGCCCTGGGCGTAGATGCCGCGGTTGCTGGCCTTGTGGCTGATCTCGATGCGCTCGCCGGTGCCGGCGAACAGCACGGTGTGGTCGCCGATGACATCGCCACCGCGCACGGTGGCGAAGCCGATGGTGGACGGGTCGCGCACGCCGGTGACGCCTTCGCGGCCATAGACAGCGCAGGCCTTCAGGTCACGGCCCAGCGCGTCGGCGACGACCTGGCCCATCTGCAGTGCCGTACCGCTGGGCGCATCGACCTTGTTGCGGTGATGGGCCTCGACGATCTCGATGTCGAAGCCCTCGTTCATCGCCCGGGCCGCCATGTCGAGCAGCTTCAGCACGACGTTGACGCCCACGCTCATGTTGGGCGCGAAGACGATGGCGGTGCGCTCAGCAATCCTGGCGAGTTCCGCCTTCTGGGCCGCGTCGAAGCCGGTCGTGCCGACGACGGTCTTGACGCCCAGGTCAGCGCAGATGGCCAGGTGGGCCAGCGTTGCCTCGGGGCGGGTGAAGTCGATCAGCACGTCGGCGCCGGCCAGGCCTGCGCGGACATCGTCGCCCTTGTTCAGCGTGACGTGCAGTGTGCAGTCCTCGGCGGCTTCGACGGCCTCGATGAGCATCTTGCCCATGCGCCCTGAGGCGCCTGTGATGGCGACCTTCATCACGAGCCCGACCCGAGCTTGGCATCCAGCGGCGGATAGACGCGGCCCGGCGCCGGGCCTTCGGCAGCAGCCGTCGGCGCGGCGTCGGCGCTGCGCTTGGGCGGCGGCAGCGCGCTGCGCTCGGCGTCGCTCAGCGCCAGCTTCGGGCTCTTGCCGCTGGGCTTGAAGGTGTTGACCGAGGCAACGAACTCGTTCTCCGTCGGCAGGTCCGGGGGCACGTCGAGCGACTTCAGGGTGTCGCCTTCGAAGAGCGCGACCACCAGGCGCTGTTGCAGCGGCGCACCCTGGCGGCGGATGGTGAAGGGGTAGTCCCAGCGCGATTCGTGAAACACGTCGGTCAGCAGCGGCGAGCCCAGCAGATCGCGCACCTGGGCCTTGGGCATGCCGGGCTTGACGCGGGCGACCATCTCCTTGGTCAGCACATTGCCCTGCACCACCTCGACGCGGTAGGGCGTCAGCACGCCCAGCACCTTCTCGCCGGTGATGGACGGGAGCGAGTCCCACTTGGGCATGTAGGAGCAGCCGCCAAGCAGCGCAAGCAGCGGGAGTGAGGCAAGCAGGGGACGCATGGGCGGCAGACAGAAGAGACGGGAAGCGCCGGCCGAGGGCTCGGCTGGCTATGATCGGGCGGATTCTAGCGGGGCCACTTTCGCGGCTCCGGCCCATGCGCCATGCCCTCCTCCGTCAAAGACCAGACCAGCGACATCAAGAACAGCGGCCTCAAGGCGACGCTGCCGCGCATCAAGATCCTCGAGATCTTCCAGCGCACCCAGCAGCGCCACATGACGGCCGAAGATGTCTACAGGGCCTTGCTCGGCGAAGGCGCCGACATCGGCCTGGCGACGGTCTATCGCGTGCTGCAGCAGTTCGAGCAGGCGGGCCTGCTCAGCCGCAACCATTTCGAGACCGGCAAGGCCGTCTACGAGCTCAACGAGGGGCACCACCACGACCACCTCGTCTGCCTGAACTGCGGCAAGGTTGAGGAGTTCTTCGACTCGGGCATCGAGGAGCGCCAGCACGCCATCGCCAGCGAGAAGGGCTTCCAGTTGCAGGAGCACTCGCTGGCGCTGTACGCGACCTGCACCAAGACCGACTGCCCGAACAAGAGTTAGGGCCAACAGGCCCTAGTCCATCGAGCCGCTGTCGATGGCACGCTGGTGCCGCTCGACGAATTCCTTGTAGGTGTCGATGCCGCGCAGCTGCAGGATGGTGTTGCGCACGGCGGCCTCCACCAGCACGGCCAGGTTGCGGCCCGCGTCCACGGCGATGACGACCTTGCGCACCGACATGCCCAGCACGTCCTCGTGCAGGGGCTCGTAGGGCAGGCGCTCGAAGTCGCGCTCCATCGTCTCCTTGCGCACGAGGTGGACGATAAGCTTCAGGCGCATCTTGCGGCGCACGGCGGTCTCGCCAAAGATGGCCTTGATGTCCAGCAGGCCGATGCCGCGCACTTCCAGCAGGTTGAGCAGTAGGTCCGGGCAACGGCCCTCGATGGCGGTCTGGGCGATGCGGAAGAAGTCGACCGCGTCGTCCGCCACCAAGCCGTGACCGCGCGAGATCAGTTCCAGGCCCAGTTCGCTCTTGCCCAGGCCCGACTCGCCGGTCAGCAGCACGCCCAGGCCCAGGATGTCCATGAACACGCCATGGCGGGTCGTGCGGTTGGCGAACAGCTGCGACAGGTAGCCGCGCACCAGGTCGATGACGTGGCCGGCAGATTCCTTGGTGCGGAACAGCGGGATCTCGGCGCGGTCGCACATGGCCACCAGGCGCGGCGGCGGCACGGCGTCGTCGGCGACGATGATGACCGGCGGCTCCAGCGTGACGATGCGGGAGATGCGGCGGTCCTGGACGTCGGTGCCTTCCTGGTTCAGGTAGGCCACCTCGCGGCGGCCGACGATCTGCACGCGGTAGGGGTGGATGTAATTCAGGTAGCCGACCAGGTCGGCCGCGCTCTGTGCATCGCGCACGGCGGCTTCATCGAAGCGGCGCTCCGGGTGGCCGTGGCCCGCGATCCACTCCCAGCGAAGGGCCTCGCGGTGCTCTTCAAACAGCCGCTCGGCGCTGATGGAGGTCGGTTTCAATTCGGAGCTTGAGTCGCTAAGGGTTTACGCGAAGCGCCAATCGGCGGCATCAGGCGACGGACTTCAGCGGCTCCCAGGCCGCGATGAGCTTGTGCAGCGTGGCGGCTTCCGGCTCCGACTTGAGCTGCTCGCGCAGTTCGCGGTCGGACAGCATCTCGGCGATCTCGGACAGGATTTCCAGGTGGCGCTGCGTGGCGGCTTCCGGCACGAGCAGGAAGATCAGCAGGCCGACAGGCTCGTCGTCCGGCGCGTCGAAGGCGATGGGCTGCTGCAGGCGCAGCACAGCGGCGAGCGGGTTCTTCAGGCCCTTGACGCGGCCATGAGGAATGGCGACGCCGTGCCCCAGGCCGGTCGAGCCCAGGCGCTCGCGGGCGAACAGGTTGTCGGTGACCAGCGCGCGGGCCATCTGGTGGTGGTTTTCGAACAGCAGGCCGGCGTGTTCGAAGGCGCGTTTCTTGCTGGACGCATCCACGTTCACCAACACGTTGTCGGCAGGCAGGATGGCGGCGAGACGGTTCATGGGCGGAGGCCGAGTGTCGGGGGCGCCTGGTGGGCGCGGCCGAAGCCGGGCGAGTGGGTCAATCAGAGTCGCAGATTATGGAACTGCGGGCTGTCTTGGGGTGGATGGGCGACCCTAGGGACGTGCAAAACGCCCCCCGAGACCCCCGAATGCAGGGTTTTGCGGCACTGCAGCAACAAACGATCGGTGTGGATTGCGCATCGCAAAAAATGCAAAAGCGGCCCGCAGGCCGCTCGAGAGGGGCCTCGCGTCTCAGCGGGCCGGGAGCTCCAGGCGCTTGGCCGAGGCGTGGTGGTGGTCTTGCACCTTGTCCTTGTGGCGGCAGACCTGGCGATCCAGCTTGTCCATCAGCTGGTCGATGGCGGCGTACAGGTCTTCATGGGACTGTTCCACAAAGATGTCGCGGCCCTTCACATGCAGCGTGACTTCGGCGCGTTGCCGCCGGTCCTTCTCCTTTTGCTTCTCTACGGTCAGCAGGACGTTGATGTCAACGACCTGGTCGAAGTGG
>Ga0114942_1000262_pt1 | contig 14692 bp, 15 predicted proteins | sample LowerColdCreek_FD_88674 | JGI IMG/M metagenome (GOLD analysis project Ga0114942, IMG submission 88674) | Groundwater microbial communities from Cold Creek, Nevada to study Microbial Dark Matter (Phase II) - Lower Cold Creek | ecosystem: Environmental > Aquatic > Deep subsurface > Groundwater ... | reverse complement strand
GCGCCAGACCTGGAAGAACACGTCCTCGGCCACCTCCTCGGCCAGCTGGCTGCGCCGCACCAGGCGCAGCACCAGGCCGTAGACGCGTGACAGCGTCGCCTCGTACAGCGCCAGCAACGCGCGCTCATCGTGGTCGACGATGCCGGCGATCCAGGCTTCGAGCTGGGCGTCGTCAAGCGACACGCCGGCAGACTTGGGCGCCAGCGCCAGGACGGGCTCTTCGGCCTCGCCCAGCTCGACGTCGTCGAACAGCAGCGTTGCCTCGGCTGGCGGGTCGTCAGTCTCGTTCGTTTGTGGAAGTGGCATGTGTTTCCTCAAACCAGCAATTGATGCGCGTGCGGCTCGGCGCCGCGCAGGAAGATGGTGGCGCCCGTCTCGGTGCTGATGCTGGCGTGCAACTGCGCGCGCCCGCCAGCACGCGGCTTCCGGGCGCGCGCGCCTTTCTCCAGCAGGCGCCGGCGGACGGCGCAGGCCTGGACGGGGGCGTGGAAGACGAGGGCATGGGGAGGTGTACGCAACGTGAACAATTGTGGATGCAGCGTACTCGTTCGCATCCACCTGGCCCGGCCGAGACGTATTCCTGTCACATGACCCAGACCGCCTATTTCGATCTCGTCAGCCACTGGCGCCTGGATGCGCCGGTCTCCCACGTCTGGCGGGCTATCACCGAAACCGAGCACTGGCCGCGCTGGTGGCCGGGCGTGGTGGGGGTGCGCAAGCTGCGCAGCGGCGACGGCACCGGCGTGGGCCTGCTGCAGGAGATCACCTTCCGCACGGGCCTGGGCTACCGGCTGCACCTGCAGCTGGAGGTGACCGAGGTGCTGAAGGAGGAACGCCTGCGCGCCAAGGCGGCCGGCACGCTGGCCGGGGAAGGCATCTGGCTGATGAAGCAGGCGGCACCCGAGGTGGGCGCGCATACCGATGTGACCTTCGTGTGGCGCGTCACGCTGCCGCCGGGCATCCTGCGCTGGACGGCACCGCTGCTGGGGCCGCTGTTCCAGTGGAACCACAAAAGGGTGATGCGGGCGGGGCGGATGGGGCTGGAGGGATATCTCGCCAGGGTGACGGGCTGAAGACCCCATACAGTGGCACCGACCCGCGATGCACACCTCAGCCCCGGCACACCATGACCCTTGGCATTCTTGTCTTCCCTCAAGTCGAAGAACTGGACTTCGTCGGTCCGTGGGAGATGGTCACCATGTGGCAGCAGGTCGCCGGCGGGCCGAAATGCCTGGTTGTGGCCGAGCATGCCGCGGCGATCAGCTGCGCCAAGGGCCTGTCGATCAACCCGCACGTGTCGTTCAAGGACTGTCCGCCGCTGGAGTACCTGCTGGTTCCAGGCGGCCAGGGCACGAGAACGGAAGTCAACAACGTGCAGTTGCTCGACTTCGTGGCCACGCAGGCGAAAACCTGTCGCGCCGTGCTCTCCGTGTGTACCGGGTCCTTCGTTCTGCACGCTGCCGGCCTCCTGGCAGGCAGGCGGGTGACGACGCATTGGGCGTCGCTTGATCGACTGCGGGCCCTTGGCGATGTGAACGTCGTGGAAGAACGCTTCGTGCGCGACGGCAAGATCTGGTCGTCTGCGGGCGTGTCGGCGGGCATCGACTTGACGCTGGCCTTCATCGCCGATGTGGCAGGAGAAGAAGCCGCCGCAAAGGTGCAGTTCGCCTCTGAGTACTACCCATCGGACAAGCGCTACGGGACACTTCACAACACCCATGCGTCGGCGCCGGCGTATGCCAGGGACGCTTGATCCCGCCGCCAGGTCAGGCATAAGCTGGCCCGCCATGGTCAAGGTGCGCCCACGACGCAGGGCTTCACATCACGTCTTCGGCAACGTCACCCCCACCTGGCCCTGGTACTTCCCGCCCCGGTCCTTGTAGCTCGTCTCGCAGACCTCGTCGCTTTCGAAGAACAGCACCTGCGCGCAGCCCTCGCCCGCGTAGATCTTGGCCGGCAGCGGCGTGGTGTTGCTGAACTCCAGCGTCACATAGCCTTCCCACTCCGGCTCGAACGGCGTGACGTTGACGATGATGCCGCAGCGGGCATAGGTGCTCTTGCCCAGGCAGATGGTCAGCACGTTGCGCGGGATGCGGAAGTACTCCATCGTGCGCGCCAGCGCGAAGCTGTTGGGCGGGATGATGCAGACGTCCTTGTTGACGTCGACGAAGCTGTTCTCGTCGAAGTTCTTCGGGTCCACCACCGTGCTGTGGATGTTGGTGAAGACCTTGAACTCGGGCGCGCAGCGGATGTCGTAGCCGTAGCTGCTGGTGCCGTAGCTGACGATGCGCCGGCCGTCCTGCTCGCGCACCTGGCCGGGCTCGAAGGGCTCGATCATGCCGTGCTGCTCGCACATGCGGCGGATCCATTTGTCGCTCTTGATGCTCATCTTCGAAGTCCTCTTCTTGCGGGGTCTAACGGGGCAGAACCCCGTCGAAATACGTACTGCCATCCATGTCCAGCACGAAGCCCTTGACCGTCGCGCGCATCGGCACGGCCACGCGGCCGTAGGCCATCGGCGTCCAGGGCAGTTGCTCCAGCGCGATCTTCTGCGCGCTGGCATACAAGGCCTTGCGCTCGTCGCGGCCCATGACCTGGCGGGCGTCGGCCAGCAGCTTGTCGTACGCGGGGTTGCACCAGAACGTGCCGCTGGCCGAGCCGCAGGCCAGTTGGCCGAAGGTGCCGGTGGGCTCGGGGTCGCCGTTCCAGCCGGACATGGCCACGTCGTGGTCGCCGGCGTCGATGCGGCGCAGGTACTCGCCCCATTCGTAGGTGACGATGCGCGCGTTGACGCCGACCTTCGCCCAGTCGGCCTGGATCATCTGCGCCATCAACTGGCCGTTGGGGTTGTAGAAGCGCACCACCGGCATGGCCCAAAGCGTGACGTTCAGCGGCAGCACGCCGGCTTTTTGCAGCAGCTCGCGCGCCTTGGCGGGGTTGTGCGGCGCGGGCTTCAGCGTCGCGTCGTGCGCCCAGCTGGAGGCCGGGATGACGGTGCTGGCTGCGGTGCCGGCGTCGCCATAGACGGTACGCAGGACGGCCGCCTTGTCGATGGCCATGTCCAGCGCCTGGCGCACCTCCAGCTTGGCGAGGGCCGGGCGCTTCGTGTTGTAGGCCAGGATGCCCACATTCAGGCCCGGCGCCGTGGCGATCCTGATGGTGCGGTCTTTCTTCAGCTCGGCCAGCTCCGCAGGGCCCACGGGCGCGACGATGTCGCATTCGTTGCGCTTGAGGCGCTGCGCGCGCACGGTGGCATCCGGCGTGATCGCGAAGACGAGCTGGTCCGCGCGCGGCACCTCGGCCCGGCGCCACCAGCCGGGGTGCTTCCCATAGCGGATGACGCTGTCCTGGCGAAAGCTCTTGAGCTGGAAGGGCCCGGTGCCGATGGGCATCTGCGCGATGCGCTGCGGCGTGCCGGCGCGCAGCAGCTGGGCGCCCTGCTCGGCCGACTGCTGGCTGGCGAAGGGCTGCGTCAGCGTGGACAGGAAGGACGCATCGCGCTCGGCCAGCGTGATGCGCACCTGGTGGGGCCCCAGCTTCTCGACCTTGCGGACCAGCTTCTCCCAGCCGAAGGAGACGACATAGGGCGACACGCCGGGGAAGGCCTTCGCAAAGGCGCTGTCCCGGCTGAGCAGCCGGCCGAAGGTGAAGAGCACGTCGTCGGCATTGAACTCGCGCGTGGGCTTGAACTCGTCGCTGGCATGCCAGGCCACGCCGCGGCGCAGCTCGAAGGTGTAGGCCAGGCCGTCGGCGCTGACGGCCCAGCTGCTGGCCAGGCCGGGGATCAGCTCGTCGGTGCTGCGCCGGGTCTCGACGAGGGTGCCGAAGAGGGGCAGGTGCGAGATGTGGTCGATGCCGCTGTCGGTCATCAACGGGTCGAAGGTCTTGGTGTTGCCGGCGGCGCAGAAGCGCAGCGTGGTGTCGGCGCTGGCGAGCAGCGGCACCGTGAGCAGCAGGGCGGCCAGGCGCTTCACTTGATGATCTCGGCGGCCGGGACAAAGGGCAACACGCCCATCGCCTGATACAGCGTAGCGGGCGACAAAGCCTTGTCGCCCTGGATGACCAGAGCTACCCGCCGGATGGCGCGGATGTCGGCCACCGGGTCGCCGTCCACCAGCAGCAGGTCGGCCCGCTTGCCGCGCTCGATGCTGCCGATGTCGTTCAGCCGGTCGCTGTACTTCGCGCCGTTCCAGGTGCCTATCTTCAGCGCCTGCGCGGCCGGGATACCGGCTTGTACATACAACTCCAGCTCGCGCTGCAGCGCAAAGCCGGCCGTCGCGTCGGTGCCGGCCACCAGCGGGATGCCGGCCGCGTGCATGCGGCGCAGCAGGTTCATCATGACCTGCCAGCTCGCGCCCCAGCGCCTGGCCTTGGCGTCGTCCATGTCCACCTCGGCCGACAGCAGGCCGCGCTGCATGACGGCCGGCAGGTTGGCCGAAACCATCGCGTAGCTCGGGTTGGGCTGGCCCTGGCGCTGCGTGTACTGCGCCTCGAAGGCGGCCATGGTCGCGTCGACGACCGTGCCTTTCTTCTTCAGCAGCGCGATGAAGTCCTGCGTGCGGCGGTCGTTGAGCTTGAGGTCGGCCGCCTTGTCGCCCACCAGGTTGAAGCGCAGCAGCGTGCGCGTGTCGTCGGTCTTGCTGACGAGGAAGTTCAGCGTGACCTGGTTGATGTGGTGCAGCTCGTCGAAGCCCGCTTCCACCGCCTGGCTGGCCGTCATGAAGGCCGGCACATGGCCGCCGGTGCGCAGGCCCAGGGACCGCGCATGCGCCACCATCGGCTTCACCCACTCGGGCTTGATGGAGTTGTAGAGCTTGAGCTGGCGATAGCCGTGGGCGGCATACCAGTCGACGGCGGCCAGCGCATCGGGCAGGTTGTCGGGCACGAAGTCGGCCTGCGACGAGAACGGGCTCTTGCCCTCGATGAAGCCGTTGGCCGAGATACGCGGCCCCAGCACGTCGCCGCGCTCGATGCGGCCGCGCAGCTCGGCGATGTCGGCCTTACTGTTGCCGACATCGCGCACCGCCGTCACACCGGCCGCCAGATGCAGCAGCAGCTCGGGCGGCGTGACATGGACGTGCATGTCGACCAGGCCAGGCAGCAGCGTGCGGCCCTTGCCGCTGATGCGCTGCGCCGGCGCGGCATTGCGCAGGCTGCCCGGCTTGGCGATGGCCGAGATGCGGCCGTCGAGCAGGTAGACGTCGGACGGCCCGCGCAGCACCGCGGCCTGGGCGTCGAACCAGCGCACGCCCTCGATGACCGTCAACCCCGGCAGCGGCTGCGGCAGCTCGCGGGCCAGGCGCTGCAGATGGGCCAGCTCGGCGGCCTTCTGCGTGTCGGAGAGGCGGTCGACCTCGGCCTCGAAGCCCTTCAGCACGGTGCCGCCCCAGCCCGGGTAGAGCTGGGCGAACAGCGCCCGGTTGTCCTCGCGCAGCCATACATAGCTGGGCGACAGCTCCAGGCCGGTGATGGCGTACAGGCCGATCTCGTAGGGCTGGCCGGCCAGGCTCAGGCGCTGCACGCGCTCGATGGACAACCGGCCCACCGGCAGCGCCTCGGTGCGCGGCGCCTTGGCCGCGAGCAGGCTCTGCGCCAGCCGCGCCGCCAGGGCCGGTGTGGCCTGGAGCGGCAGGTAGACGGCCTCGCGGGCGGCGCCGAGACGCTCACCGCTGTCCACCGGCGAGCGCCAGGCGGCCTTGCCATCGGCCTGGCGCTCGAAGCTCTCGTCGATGCGCGCGCCGAAGGTGGCCATGCCCTCGGTGCGGTAGCTCAGCCAGGCGCCATCAGGCGCGAAGCTCGCCAACTCCTTCTGGTCGGGGCCGCGGCCGTTGTTGCGGTAGCTGTAGTCGGTCTCCAGCCGCTCCGCACTCGCGGTCACTTTCAGATGGCCGCAGGCCGTCTTCACGCAGACGACGGTGTAGGTCTGAGCCTGCGCGGCGCCGGTCAGCAACAGCGCGAAAAGCAAGGTAGGCAACAGCTTCATGGCAATCCCCGGCATGGCCTCGTTGAAACGCACTGTACTGAGGGAAGCTAGCGCGGCACGCCCTTGTTGGCCAGCATGTCGGCGCGCTCGTTGCCCGGGTCGCCGGCATGGCCCTTGACCCAGCGCCACTCCACCTTGTGCAGCTTGCGCAGTGCATCCAGCCGCTGCCACAGGTCGGCGTTCTTGACCGGCTTGCCGTCGGCCGTCTTCCAGCCGCGGCGCTGCCAGTTGATGATCCATTCGGTGATCCCCTTGCGCACGTACTCGCTGTCCAGGTAGACGACCACATCGCAGCTGCGCTTGAGCGACGCCAGCGCCTCGATGGGCGCCATCAACTCCATGCGGTTGTTGGTGGTCTCGCGCTCGCCGCCGAAGAGTTCCTTGTCGTGGCCGGCGCTGTGCAGCCAGGCGCCCCAGCCGCCGGGGCCCGGGTTGCCCTTGCAGGCGCCGTCGGTGTAGACCGTGACCTGCGGGCGTTTGATGGCGAGTGCCGGTTGGGCGGTTTGAGTGGATTCCGTCATTCTTTTTTGTGATGGTTGTTCAGCGCCACTGCAGCGGCCTTCTTGGCCGCCGCGCGCTGGTTCCTGGCCAGGCCGATCATGCGCATGCCGTGCACGCGCTTGACCGCCTGGATGAAATACACGGCGCCCAGCACCGGCCACCAGCGCGAGCCGACGCGCTCCGTCCATTGCCAGCGGGCCAGCCAGGCCTCGCTGCGCAGCGGCGGCGGGTAGACACCGAAGCGCGCTGCCTCGACCTCGAAGCTGAGCAGCTTGAGCCAGTCGCGCAGCCGCCAGTAGCCGATGAATTCGCCGTCCGGCCCGACGTCGGGCAGATAGGGCTCACCGCCCCGCCGCAGCCGCCCCAGGTTCTGGCGCAAGCCCCAGAGGCTCGCCGGGTTCAGGCCGAAAACGATCAGCCGCCCCTCCGGCCGCAGCACGCGCTCGACCTCGCGCAGCAGCGCATGCGCGTCGACGGCCTGCTCCAGCGCGTGCGGCAGCAGCACGAGGTCCAGGCTGGCGCTGTCAAACGGCAGGGCGTCGAAGTCGCAACGCAGGTCGCGGCCGGCCAGCCAGCGGTGCGGCATGCGGTTGGCCTGCAGGCCGTGCAGCTCGGGCATGCCCAGCTGCAGCGCATGGAAGCCGAACAGGTCGGCCACCACCGCGTCGACCTGGGCCTGCTCCCAGGCCAGCAAGGTGCGGCCGGGCGGGGTCTGCAGCCAGGCTGCCAAATCTATACTCGGCGCTTTATCTGTCATGGGTTCTGCGCCTTTGACGCTCACGCCTCTACCCGCTTTCGACGACAACTACCTCTGGCTGCTGGACAACGGCCGCGAGGCCGTCGTCGTCGACCCGGGTGATGCCGCACCGGTAGCCGCCGCGCTCGACGCCCGTGGCCTGACGCTGGCCGGCATTCTATTGACCCACCACCACGCCGATCACGTCGGCGGCGTCCAGGCGCTGCGCCCGCGCCTGGCAGGCCCCGTCTACGCGCCCGCCAACGAGAAGATGCCTGAACCCGTGACACGCGTGCGCGGGGGCGACACCGTCGAGCTGCTGGGCCTGCGCTTTGCCGTCATGGACGTGCCGGGGCATACCGCCGGTCACATCGCTTACTTCGCATCTGCGGTGACCGGCACTGATGCCGACAGCTCGCCGCTGCTGTTCTGCGGCGACACCCTGTTCAGCGCCGGCTGCGGCCGGCTGTTCGAAGGCACACCGGCGCAGATGCACGCCTCGCTGCAATCGCTGGCCGCGCTGCCGGTTCAGACGCGGGTCTGCTGCGCCCATGAATACACGCTGTCCAACCTGCGCTTCGCGCGCGAGGTGGACCCCGCCAACGCGGCGCTGACCGCCTACGCCGACTGGTGCGAGACCGAGCGCGCCGCCGGCCGGCCGACGCTGCCCGGCCGCATCGGCACCGAGCGCCAGATCAACCCCTTCCTGCGCTGCGCCGAGCCCGCCTTGCGCGAGGCCGCCCGCCGCCACGCCCCCCTGCAACTGTCGACCGCACCCAGCCCGGTCGACGTCTTCGCGACCCTGCGCGAATGGAAGAACGGATTCCGATGACCCTGATTCACCGCCTCAGCCCCCTCGCGCTGGCCCTGCTGCTCGCCGCCTGCGCCACCACCACCGCCCCGCCGCTCGCCGAGCCCCCGGCGCCGGCCACCCTCCCCGCCCCCGCACCCTCCGCCGAAGCCGCCCCGGTGCCCGCAGCCGCGGCACCCGCGCCCGTGCGCACCATGGCCGCCGAGCTGCTGGAGGACAACCTGCGCCCGGGCGAAAAGATCGACCTGGACGCACCCGACGCCAACACCGACCTGTGGGCGCGCGTGCGCAAGGGCTTCCAGATGCAGGACCTGGACGACGACTGGGTGCGCAAGGCCGAGGCCTGGTACAGCGCCCGGCCCGACTACGTCGAGCGCATGACGACGCGCGGCAGCCGCTACCTCTTTCACATCGTCGACGAGGTCGAGAAGCGCGGCATGCCGGCCGAACTGGCTCTGCTGCCCTTCATCGAAAGCGCCTTCGTCACGCATGCCGTGTCCAGCGCCAAGGCCACCGGCATGTGGCAGTTCATGCCCGCCACGGGGCGCGACTTCGACCTGAAGCAGAACATCTTCCGCGACGACCGGCGCGATGTGCTGGCCTCCACGCGCGCCGCGCTGGACTACCTCGGCCGCCTGCACAAGATGTTCGGCGACTGGCACCTGGCGCTGGCCGCCTACAACTGGGGCCAGGGCAACGTCAGCAAGGCCATCGCGCGCAACCAGCGCCTGGGCCTGCCCACCGACTACGCCAGCCTGAAGATGCCCGAGGAGACGCGCTACTACGTGCCCAAGCTGCAGGCCGTGAAGAACATCGTCCTCCACCCTGACCGCTATGCACTGACGCTGCCGGCGGTGGCCAACCACCCGTATTTCCTGAGCGTGAAGATCGAGCGCGACATCGACGTCGCGCTGGCCGCCCAGCTGGCCGGCCTGACGCTGGAGACCTTCCAGCAGTTCAACCCGCAGATGAACAAGCCGGTCATCCTGGCAGCGGCGACGCAACAGGTGCTGCTGCCTTATGACCAGGCCGGCGACTTCGCCGAGAACCTGGCGCGCCACACCGGACCGCTGGCCACCTGGACCGCCTGGGTCGTACCCAAGACCATGAGCCCGGCAGAGGCCGCCAAGCGCACCGGCATGGCCGAGTCGGCGCTGCGCGAGATCAACCGCATCCCGCCCCGCATGGTCGTCCGGGCCGGCTCCACGCTGCTGGTGCCGCGTGCCGCGCACATGCAGGAAGATGTGTCCGAGCGCCTGGCCGACACCGCCAGCCTGAACCTCGCGCATGACGCGCCGCCGCTGCGCCGCATGAGCGTCAAGGCCGGCAAGGGCGACACGGTGGCCGCCATCGCGGCGCGCTACAAGGTGCGCGCCGAGCAGGTCGCGCAGTGGAACAAGGTCGGCAGCACGGCCCGCTTCAAGCCGGGCCAGGCGGTGGTCGTATACACGGCCTACAAGCCCTCGCCAAAACTGGCCAAGGCCACGAAGGCGCCCAGCCTGAAGGTCGCGGCGAAGAAGAGCGGCAAGGCGACGGCGCGCGCCGCCAAGCCGGCCGCACCGCGCAACGTCGCCAAGGACCGCGGCGGCAAGGGCCGCAACGTCGTCGCTGCGGCCGCGCCGTAACCCTCAGCGCACGAAGAACAGCGCCGCGCTGGCGCCCAGCCCCGCGACCCAGAGCAGCGAGCGCAACGTGGCCTGATCGGCAACGTACAGGCCGATAAACCCGACGCGCGCCGCGATGAAGCCCAGCGCCAGGGCGTCGACGGTGCCCTGCGCCGCCTGGTGCTGGTGGGCCACGAACAGGCCGGCGATGAAGATGGGCAGGGCTTCCCAGCTGTTGGCCTGGGCCGCGTTGGCACGTGCCTGCCAGCCCTCCAGCCTGGCCAGCCATTCGCGCGGCGAGTGGTTGTCGAAGCCACCGTCTCGCCGGCGCTTGCCGAAGCCCTTGGACTTGGCCAACCCCGCGCAGACGATGGGCAGCATGCAGGCCACGAGCAAGCAGAGTTGGCTGATCGTCATTGAAGTCATCGGCTGGTCCTTCAGCGTCTGTCGGTCAGGGCATGGGCGATGGTGCCCAGGTCCACGTATTCAAGCTCACTGCCCACCGGCACACCGCGTGCCAGCCGCGTCGACGTGATGCCGCGCGCCTTCAGCGCCTCGGCCAGCACATGTGCCGTGGCCTCGCCCTCGGCGGTGAAGCTGGTGGCCAGGATGACCTCCTCGACGCCGGCCTCCGACGCGCGCGCCAGCAGCTCGGCGGCGCCGATCTGCTTCGTACCGATGCCGTCCAGCGGGCTCAGCCGGCCCAGCAGCACGAAGTAGTAGCCCCGGTAGGAGGCGGTGCGCTCCAGCGCGGCCTGGTCGGCCGGCGTCTCGACAACACACAGCAGTCGCGCGTCGCGTTCCCCATCCGCGCAGACGCTGCAGATTGGCGCCTCGCTGAAGGTGTGGCAGCGCTCGCAATGCTTGATGTTCTCGCCGGCCGCCGTCAGCGCGTCGGCCAGGCGCGGCATGGCCAGCCGGTCGTGCTGCAGCAGGTGGTAGGCCATGCGCTGGGCCGACTTCTGGCCCACGCCGGGCAGGCGCTTGAGCGCCTCGATGAGGGTCTCGAGCGCCGTCAAGTGGCGGTCGAGATCAGAAGGGGAACTTCATGCCGGGAGGCATGGGCATGCCGGCCGTCAGCTTGCCCATCTTCTCGGCGCTGGTCGCCTCGGCGCGGCGGGCCGCATCGTTGAAGGCGGCAGCGACGAGGTCTTCCAGCATGTCCTTGTCGTCGGTCAGCAGGCTGGGGTCGATGGTGACGCGGCGGACTTCGTTCTTGCAGGTCATGACGACCTTGACGAGGCCGGCGCCGCTCTGGCCCTCGACCTCGATGTGGGCGAGTTCGTCCTGCGCCTTCTTCAGGTTGTCCTGCATCGCCTGGGCTTGCTTCATCAAGCCGGCGAGTTGGCCTTTCATCATGGTGTGTTCCTTAGGGGTTGATCAGGGGTTGGACCGAGCCGGGCAGGATGCGTGCCGAGGGGAACTGGGCCAGCAAGGTGCGCGTCATCGGGTGCTGCACGGCGAGGTCGTCGGCCGCGCGCTGCTGCGCCTCGGCGCGGGCGACGGTGCGCAGTGCAATGGAGTCTTCGGCCACACCGGCCTCGATGTCGAGCCGGGCTTCGAGCGCCGCTTCGAGCTTGGCAACAAGGGTGGGCTGGCGCAGCGATTCGCGCTCGACGCGCAGCGTCCAGACCTCGCGTCCTTCCACGGTCTTGCAGCTCAGCGCCTGGGCCTGGCGGGCCAGCTCGCCGGTCATGCCGGGCAGATTGAGCGCGGCGATGCGCTCGGCCCACAGCGCGCCTTCGGGCGTCTCACGCAGCTCGGCGCGGCGTGGCACGTCGGGCTCGCGCGCGGCCTGGGCGCTGGCCGAGGGCGCATCGTCCGCATCCATCCACGGCGGCGGCGCGTCGTCCGGCGGCGGGCCGTCGAGGCTCATCTCGTCGCCCTCGACCGGCGACGCATGCTCCACCGGACGCGGCCGCAAACGGGCGCCGAAACTGGGCGCCGACGGCTCGGACACCTTGAGCGCCGGGGCTGGCGTCGGCGGTGCGACAACCGCGGGCGCCACGGGCGCGGCAACGGGTGCAGCAACGGGTGCAGCACTTGGCGGCGCAGGTACCGGCGCAAGCACAGGCGCAGGCGGCGCCATCTTCGGCAGCGGCACGGCGACCGCGGCCTTGGCGACCGTCTGCGGCCGCACCAGCGCCGCAGCCTTCAGCGGCTTGGGTTGCGTGCCGGCCGGGCGAAACGCCAGCATGCGCAGCAACACCATCAGCAGGCCGGCGTATTCGTCCGGCGCCAGCTGCAGCTCGGCGCGGCCATGTAAGGCCATGCTGTACATCAGCTGGATCTCGTCGGCCGGGAGCAGCGCGGCCAGGCGGCGGATCTCGGCGGTTTCCGTGTCGGCGTCATCCAGCGCCGTGGGTGCGGCCTGTGCCAGCGCCATCTGCTGGAACAGCGTCGCCAGGTCCTCCAGCGTGCCGGCCGCCGACAGGCCCGCGCCGCGCAGCGCATCGGCCTGGGCGACCACCGCCTCGCCGCTGGCCGCCGCCAAGGCGTCGACGATGGCCACGACATGGCCACGGTCCACGCTGCCCAGCATCTGGCGCACGCCGGCCTCGGTCAGCGACCCGGCGCCGAAGGCAATCGCCTGGTCGGTGAGCGACAGGCCGTCACGCATCGAGCCCCGCGCCGCGCGCGACAGCAGCCGCAGCGCGCCCGGCTCGGCCGGCACGTTCTCGGCGCCCAGCACATTGCCCAGGTGCATCTGCACATCCGCCGCTGCCATCGGCCGCAGGTTGAACTGCAGACAGCGCGACAGCACGGTGACCGGCACCTTCTGCGGGTCGGTCGTGGCGAGCACGAACTTGAGGTAGTCCGGCGGCTCCTCCAGCGTCTTCAGCATCGCGTTGAAGGCGGTGTTGGACAGCATGTGCACTTCATCGATCATGTAGACCTTGAAGCGCCCGACGACCGGCTTGTAGACGGCCTGGTCCAGCAGCTGCGAGATCTCCTCGACACCGCGGTTGGACGCCGCGTCCAGCTCCACATAGTCGACATAGCGGCCCGAGTCGATGTCGCGGCAGGCATGGCAGACGCCGCAGGGCTGGGCGGTGATGCCGCCGGTGCCGTCCGGCCCGACGCAGTTCAAGCTCTTGGCCAGGATGCGCGACACCGTCGTCTTGCCGACGCCCCGCGTGCCGGTGAACAGGTAGGCGTGGTGCAGGCGGCCCTGCGTCAGGGCATTGGCGAGGGCCTGCACGACGTGCTCCTGGCCGACGAGCTGCTCGAAACTCTGCGGACGGTATTTGCGGGCCAGGACCTGATAACTCATAGCCGACGATTCTAGGTGGGGCCTACGTCGATAATTGGCGGATGACCAGTACCGCAGCCCCCCTCACCTACGACCAAGCCGGCGTCAACTACGACCTGATCGACCCGCTGAAGATCACGGCCCAGCGCGCCGCCGCCGCCACTGCCTCCCACCTCGCTGTACTCGGCTTCACTGAAGTGAAGGCCTCGCGCGGCGAGTCGGCCTATGTCGTGGACGTGGGGCCGTTCTACATCGCCTCCATCGTCGAATGCCTGGGCACCAAGACGCTCGTGGCCGACGAGATGGCCAGGCTGACCGGCAAGAGCTTCTTCGCCGGCATCGCCCAGGACACCATCGCGATGGCGGTCAACGACCTGATCACCGTCGGCGCCACGCCGCTGGTCGTGCAGGCCTACTGGGCCGCCGGCGGCAGCGACTGGTTTGGCGACGCGCAGCGCGCCCAGGCGCTGGTCGCCGGCTGGAAGGCCGCCTGCGACACCTGCCAGGTCGCCTGGGGTGGCGGCGAGACGCCCGCGCTCGCCGGCATCGTCGAAGACGGTCGCATCGACCTGGCGGCGTCCTGCACGGGCCTCATCAACCCCAAGGAACGGCTGTCGGTGGGTGACAAGCTGGGCGCGGGCGACGCCATCGTGCTGCTTGCCTCCAGCGGCATCCATGCCAACGGCCTGAGCCTGGCCCGCAAGCTGGCGGAGCGGCTGCCCCAGGGCTATCTCACCGAGATCGAGCCCGGCCTGACCTACGGCGAAGCACTGCTCGCCCCGACCGCGCTGTACTCGCCGGTCACCGAGGCGCTGTGGAAGGCCGGCATCGCGCCGCACTACTGCGCCAACATCACCGGCCACGGCTGGCGCAAGCTGCTGCGCCACCCGAGCGCGCTGACCTACCGCATCCACACCGTGCCGCCCAAGACGGCCGTGCTGGCCTACATCCAGCAGCAGGCGGGCCAGGACGACCGCGAGGCCTACTCCACGCTGAACATGGGCGCCGGCTTCGCGATCTTCGTCAAGGCAGAAGACGCCGAGCGCACCGCGCAGGTTGCACGCGACTGCGGCATCGAGGCCTGGGTGGCCGGCACCGTCGAGGCGGGCGAGAAGCAGCTGCTGATCGAGCCGCTCGCCATCCGCTTCAGCGAGGACGACCTCGCCCTGCGCTGAGATGTGCGGCTCGCACCTCCTGCGGGCCGCGCGCCGGGCCGCCCTCCAGCCGCCCCGTCATGGCGATGTGCTTGGCGGCCAATGCGGCAAGCATTGCCATCCCATCGAGGATCCGGCCGAGGTACGCCTTGGGCGAGGGTCTCCATGAGCTGGTTCTACTCCGGCATGCTGCAGTGGCACGTGCTGCTGGCCTGGTGCAGCGTCGGGCTCTTCTTCGTGCGCGGCCTGCTGTTCCAGTTCGGCACGCCACGGCTGCAGGCCATCGCCAAGGATGCGCGGCTGATGGTGCTGGTGTTCGGCGTCAACGCCTGCCTGGTCGTCAACGGACTGAGCCTGTGGGGCGCCATCGGCTACGACCCCTTGCGTGACACCTGGCTGGCCGTCAAGCTCGTCGCGCTGATGGGCTACATGGCCTGCGGGCACTGGGCCATGAGCCAGCAGCGGCTGCATCTGCTGGGCTATCTGACCGCGCTGGCGCTGCTGGCGCTGGCGATGGATCTCTCCTTCAGCCGGAGCTTCCTCGGTCTCGCTTAGAATGCACCTCGACGGGCCTCCCCGCATGGAAGCGCGCCCAACCGGGTCAGGTGGGGAACCAAGCAGCCCTAAGCGTTGCAACCAGTGCCGGGGTC
>Ga0114942_1000261_pt1 | contig 14694 bp, 12 predicted proteins | sample LowerColdCreek_FD_88674 | JGI IMG/M metagenome (GOLD analysis project Ga0114942, IMG submission 88674) | Groundwater microbial communities from Cold Creek, Nevada to study Microbial Dark Matter (Phase II) - Lower Cold Creek | ecosystem: Environmental > Aquatic > Deep subsurface > Groundwater ... | reverse complement strand
TCGCGGCACAGCATCGTCAAACAACAGGCGGCGCCGTCCCGGCGCCGCTGCAAACCCAGGAGTAATCTCCTTCAACCCAGCGGATTCCTCAAATCGACTGGTACGGGTTCTGGGGGCAGGTCAAGTCATCACTGCTACTTCGGCGCAGGTGGGACCCTCTGGAGTGATGGGAATAGCTGTGAAATCATGGTTTCAATCTTCGACTCCGTGGACTCATAGATGCGGGTTGTCAACGCAAAGCCACCTTTCGGTGCGTCATAGATTGCTTCGCCCGCACTTTTGCCAGAGCGGTACACCTGTATGCGTGCCTCCGACATGTAGGTTTGGAAGTCCCAGGATCGATAGCCAACATATGTAGCTGTAAGAGGGCAAGAGTCTGGCTGTGAATTCCTGGGAAGTAGTCTCACGCGAAAGCCTCGCGCGATAAGTGAATCGCGCATCGCAGGAAGGAACGCTTCGAATACATCGGGGTTCTCGACGACGCAGATGTCGACCGATTCAGCCGCCGTGAGCGAGACCGGGGTGGCGTTCTGCGTAATGGCGCAAGCGGAAAGGACGAGCGAGAAGGCAGAGACAGCGAGTATGTTATGGAATGTTCGCATCTAGAAATTTGTGTGTGTGAGGCCTAACGGAAGTAAGCGGACGCCGGAGCGCGAAGCGCGGAGGGAACCACAAGCGCAGCTTGTGGCGGCCCGCTTGCCTGTAGGGTTAGGAGTCACAGCGAGCCCCACATGTACAAGCCTTTGCTTTGAGAAATTGATTGTTGCGATAGGCGAACGAGTGCCTCTACAACAGGACGTACATCGTCGGCCGAACAAGACAACTCCTCTGTTTCACTCCAAGCCTGCGCCGCTGTGTCTACTGCATTTTTGTCGAGCTTTGAAAGTAGCGCGACATACTCATCTTGAAACTGATGGAGCCATGACTCATTGCCTTTGCCGAAGGCGACATCAATCAACATGTGCTTATCAGGATCCCATTCTTCATTTGCCAGAATGGCCCAAAGAGTACCGAACTCAAGGCTCGTAAGTCCCTTGAACTCGGCTGGGTCAAACCTTTTAAATCTGGCTTTTCTATCCAGAGGAGTAGTGCTTTCGTAAGCCAACGCCTCGTCGTGCGAATTTACGAAAAGATCACAAAGCAAGCCCATGGATATTACTCCTAACGTTGGAATTCAGCCGACCAGCCAGCGCAGCTGGCGCAGGTCGGCTGCAATGAAAGGTTAGGCCGCTCGCATTGCATACGAAACTTTCTCGACATCGTTCAGCGAGATAGCTATTCGGACCAGTCCGTCTTCCTTTGAGATTTCCATGGCTAGCGGCAAATCGTCGGCAGCCAATTGGATTTTGGCTTCAGCGGTCTTCCCGCCAACAAAGCGGACAACGTTGGGCAGGCCGACTTGGCCGAAGCACTCAATACCACCGTCGAAGGCACCTACGACGCCAACGAATTCAGTCTTCCTTTCGCCGCGCAGATCGAGCGCTACGCCGTAGCCGCAGGCCCACACACGAAGCTCTGCCGGCCCTGCTACGGCCTCGTAGCTGCCGCACAAGCTACGGACGAAGTCGAGCGCTGGAATTACGGAGATCACAGAGCTGCCTAACGTTGGAGCTGAACGGCGCCACGCAGTGGCGTCCGTTCTAGTGACAGGTTCTCTGGAGCTACTGCGGGGCATACCCGTTCGGTCGTTTGCGGACCACGCTGTGCGCCAACCAGCCCCGATAAGGCTGATACGTTCACGCTGCGTTGCTGGCTCGTCCGCACCAAGCTCGCTTGGGCGTGCGTGCCTGCTACGCAGCGCAAGCTAGCAGTTTTTCGACGCTGTATAAACATACAGTCTTCTGCTAACCGATCGCGTCCCGCAGAGTGGTGTAACTCATTGAGCCCGGAGAGGGTCGCGATACACGGGCACTGGGGCTCAGCGCTGAATGGCTGACACCCGAGTTGGGGCAGTATCGCTGAGGCTCTGCAGGCCCTCAAGCTGCATGTATCGGCGGTTCAGGCTCCACTCGTCGCTTTGCTCCAGCAGCATGGCGCCTACCAGGCGCGTGATGGACGCGTCGTTGGGGAAGATGCCCACGACGTTGGTGCGCCGCTTGATCTCGGCGTTCAGCCGCTCCAGCGGGTTGGTGGAGTGGATCTGCAGCCAGTGCGCCCGGGGGAAGGCCATGTACGACAGCACCTCGTGCTCGGCCGTGTCCATCATCTTGGCCAGCTTGGGCAAGGTGGCGCGGAACTGGTCGGCGATGACTCGCCACTGCTGGTGCGCGTCCTGAGCCGACTCCTGGGCGAAGACGGTGGCAATCGCCGCGCTGACCATGCGGCGCTGGGTCTTGTTGGCGTAGGCCAAGGCGTTGCGCATGAAGTGCACGCGGCAGCGCTGCCAGCTGCACTTCAGCACCTTGGCGGCGGCGGCCTTCAGGCCCTCGTGGGCGTCGGAGATCACCAGCTTCACGCCGCGCAGCCCGCGGCGCATCAGGCTGCGCAGGAAGTCGGTCCAGAACGTCTCGGCCTCGCTGGGGCCTGTCTTCATGCCGATGACCTGACGCTGGCCCTCGGTGTTGACCGCCACCGCCACTATCACCGCCACGCTCTGGATGGAGCCGGCCTCGCGCGCCTTGACGTAAGTGGCGTCGATCCACAAGTACGGCCAGTCGCCCTCGATGGGGCGGGTCAAGAATGCGCCTACCCGCTCATCGAGCTCAGCGCACAGCCGGCTGACCTGGCTCTTGGACACGCCGCTCATGCCCATGGCCTTGACCAGATCGTCCACCGAGCGGGTGGATACGCCGTGCACGTAGGCCTCCTGGATGACGGCAGCCAAGGCCTTCTCGGCGGTACGCCGGGGCTCCAGGAAGGCCGGGTAGTAGCTGCCCTGGCGCAGCTTGGGTACGCGCAGCTCGACAGTCCCGGCGCGGGTCTCCCAGGAGCGATCCCGGTAGCCGTTGCGGCTGTTGATGCGCTCGGCCGGGTTCTTCTCGTCGTAGCCGGCACCGCACAGGGTGTCGACCTCCATCTCCATCAGGCGCTGGCTCGCGAACTGCACCATCTGGCGCAGCACATCGACATCGGCGCCTTTCTCGGCCAGCTCGGCCAGTGCGATAGTTGCGTTGGTCATCGTGGTTTCCACTTCAAGGATCAAGGTTGGTATTCGCACCTCAACCCTATCCGGAATCACGATGACCACCTGACACAGCGCGGCCGCCGCCGGGCGGACAGCCGCTTCGGGCTACGCCCTACGCGGCTGTCCGCCCGCCTGAAGACTTACACCACTTCCTGGGACGCGGCCTGCTAACCTGTTAGGTTTGCTGTAGCAGTAGATCAAGGGAACGTGTTCTGTGGCGACAGGCCGCGCCACCTAGGCAGGATGGCTGCGCCCTAGAACATCCCGTGCCGTTGATCGCAAGCGCTTGATTCATCAGTGAATTCTCGAAAAATTGACGGGCGAACCGGTCATTAAACTTCCGACAAAAGCGGCGCGTTGTTACAAGTTCTCGGCGAGCGAAAACCGCTTCCGCGAAGCCCAGATGATGCCAGCCATGGTGCTCCCGAGTTCGGTGAAAACTGCCTGCGCCCGGGCCGGTTGGATGACAGCTGTGCGCGCGAATGCGGTCGGTGCGGTTCGCACCCGTGAATGCCGCAACGGGTCGGCAGCGCCAGTTCGAAGCCCTCGACGTCTTTGGGCACTGCCCAGCCTCACGGTCAGTGCCACTGAAGTGAATGGATGTGCGCGAGGTCGCTCGCAGCTCAATGAACCCGCAGCACCTCAAACCGCTGTCGGTTTGGCGCGACCTGCATCGACACCTCATCGCTCTCGCATTTGCCCAGCATGGCATTGCCCAACGGGGCGTCGCTGCTGATCACCTGAACGCCGCTGGCCAGCTTCATGCTGCCCCGTCCGGGCCAAGAAAGAGCTGTTGCTGCTTGTCGTCGGCATCGACCAGACAGACCAGCGCGCCGAGCGGTATGCCTTTGCTGGCGTCGTAGGGGCGGGGTCGGAACTGGCGCCAGTTGGCGATCGCCTGGCAGATGGCTTCGAGACCCAATGTGTCGTACTTGTTCTCGGCGATGTTCTCTGCGTGGGTCGCCGTTTCATGGGCCACCCACGCGGCCTGTTCGGCTTGCAGCAGGTCTTTGGCGAGCCGTTCCCGCACCTGCTGCTGCAAGAATTCATCCATGACCACGGGCAGGCATCCCGAACAAGCGCGGGCAGATCTGATCGTGAAGGGCTACGCCCCCTCCACCACCACCTGCGGCCAGCGCTCCACGTAGCGCTTGCTAGCGCATCGCTGCAGATAGGTCTCGACGCTGACGCGCACCGGGTTGCGGCGCACGCGCATGCCCAGCAGGTCCGCCAGGCCGTGCGGCGCAATGACGTGCAGCGTGTCGGCATCGTCGAGCCAGACGCCCACCGCCGTGGCCGGCTCGGGCCAGCTGGCGATGGCTTCGTCCAGCGAGCGCAACGGCTCGACGGCATGGCCGAAATGGCGCTCGAACCACAGGTGCACGCCCGCCTGGTTGGTCACTTCCCAGGGCAGGCCCGGGCACAGCTCGGCGAGGCGGCCTTGCAGCGCCGCGTCGCGCGCGGGGCCGAGGTCGCTGGCGCAGAAGTAGGCGAAGTCCACATCGGCCAGCTCGGAGCGTGGCTGGCCGTGCAGCGCGTCCCAGACGAGGTTGCGCAGCGCGCCCGCGCCTATGCACCACGGCGCCAGGCCCAGCGCGCGGCCGGCGCGCAGCGCGGCCATGAACCAGGGCGTCTCGCGCACCAGCGCGGCCACGCGCTCGACATCGCTCACCGGCCGCGCTCCCGCTCCTGCAGCGCCCGCCACATCACCTTGCCCGCGCCGCTCTTGGGCAGGCTGTCGGCAAACTGGATGCGCGCCGGCACCTTGTAGGCGGCCATGTGGGCGCGGCACCAGTCGCGCAGCTGCGCTTCGGTCAGCGCCTCGTGGCCGGCGCGGCGCACGACGATGGCCTTGACGGTCTCGCCCCGGTAGGCGTCGGGTGCGGAGACGATGCAGGCCTCGGCGATGCCCGGGTGGGCGTGCATGAGGTTCTCCACCTCGGCCGGCCAGACCTTGAAGCCGCTGGCGTTGATCATGCGCTTCAAGCGGTCGGTCATGAAGAAGTAACCGTCGGCGTCCACGTAGCCGATGTCGCCTGTGCGAAAGAACCTTCTGCCGTCGAACTCGATGAAGGCGGCACGCGTGGCCTCCGGCTGGCGCCAGTAACCGTCAAACACCATGGGGCCGTGGACGATGATTTCGCCGGGCTCGCCCACGGGCAACTCACGCAGCGTGTCGGTATCGACGACGCGGGCGTCGCAGCTGATGTAGGGCACGCCCAGGCATTGCTGCCTGGCTGCATCAGCCGGGTTGCTGTGGCTGGGCGCGGCCGTCTCCGTCAGGCCGTAGCCCTCCTGGTAGCGCAGGCCCCAGCGCTGCTGCAGCCGCTCGGCAACGGCCTGCGGCATGGCCGCGCCGCCTCCGCCGATGTACACGAGGCTGCTCAGGTCGAAGCTGTCCACCTGCGGGCTGGCCAGCAGGTCGATGACCATCGTCGGGATGTTGGTCCAGCGCGTGATGCGGTGCTGCTGGATGAGGCGCGCCGCGTACTCGCGCTGCCAGCGCGGCATCAGCACGAGGCTGGCGCCGAGGGCCAGCGTGCCGTGCATGACGACGACCATGCCGGTGATGTGGAACATCGGCACGACGCCCAGCACCACGTCCTCGTGGCTGCCGTTGCCCCACAGCGCGCCGGCGAAGACGTTGTGCTGCAGGCTGCGGTGCCTGTGCATGCAGCCCTTGGGGTGGCCGGTGGTGCCGCTGGTGTAGCCCAGCAGCGCCAGGTCGCCGGCGCCCACGGCGAGCGCAGGCGGCGCGGCGGTGCAGGCCAGCGCGTCGGCCCAGGGTGTCGCGCCGTCGGGCAGGGCGATGTCGGCGTTGAGCCAGTCGGCCCAGCCTGTTGGAAGGTGATGCAGGCCCTCCCCATCGGCGCGGCCGCCGGGCAGCACCTCGGCCAGCTGCGTGACCAGCAGGTCGCGCGCGGCCATGCCGGCGGACAGCCATTCGGCGCTCAGCTCGGCACTGGTGATGGCCAGCACGGCGCCGCTGTCCTGGATGAGGTGCTGCAGCTCCGCCGCCTTGTTCATCGGGTTGACCGGCACGACGACGGCGTTGGCGCTGAGGATGGCGTAGTGCGCGACGACCAGCTGCGGGCAGTTCTGCAGGCCCACCAGCACGCGGTCGCCCCGCTGCACGCCACGCTCGGCCAGCCAGGCCGCCAGGCGCTGCACCTGCACGGCCAGCTCGGCGTAGGTCGTCGTGTGGCCGAGGAAGACCAGCGCCGGCCGGTCGGGGAAGCGGCGCGCGCTGACCAGCAGGTTGTCGGGCAGCGCGGTGGCGGGCGGGCTGATCGCGTGCGGCACGCGGGCGGGCCAGAAGGCGTGGTGCGCTCGGGTCATGAAGTCGTCTCCGGTCTTTTGGCCACCACCAGATAGACGCCCAGCAACGTCACGCCCATGCCGGCGATGGCTTGTGCGCCGAGTGTCTCGTCGAACAGCAGCCATGCCATCACCGACGTGACAGAGGGCACGAGATACATGGTGCTGGACACGGCCGTCACACGGCCATGGCGCAGCATGTAGAACATCAGGCTGATGCCGCCGGCCGTCAGCACGAAGATGCTCCAGGCCATGGCGGCGAGCACCGGCGCGTTCCAGGTGATGCGCATCGGCTCCAGCGCCCAGGCCAGCGGCAGCGTGACGGCCAGCGACGCCATGAACTGCACGGCCTGGCCGCTGCGCAGGTCGAACTGCGGCACGAAGCGCTTCTGGTACAGCGTGCCGGCGGTGATGGCCAGCAGCGCCATCAGGCAAAGCAGCAGCGGCGGGCCGAAGCTGGTGCCCAGTGTCAGCTTGTGCCAGATGACGAGCACGACGCCGGCCAGGCCCAGCGCCACGCCTGCCCACTGCCGCGGCGAGACGCGCTCGGCCACCAGCGGCGCCAGTGCGGCCACCAGCACCGGCTGCAGGTTGACGATGAGCGCCGCCGTGCCGGCCGGCAGGCCCTGGCGGATGGCGACCCAGACACCGCCGAGGTACATCGCCTGGATGAGCACGCCGGCCAGGGCCAGGTGGGCCATGTCGCGCGGCGCCGGCCAGCGCGCCCGCGCCACCAGCGCCAGGCCCGTCATCAGCAGCACGACGCCGGCATAGCGCCAGCTCAGGAAGGTCAGCGGGTCGGCATGCGGCGCGGCCAGCTTGGCGACGAGGTAGCCGGTGGCCCAGATGAAGATGAAGAGCGGCGGCGCGAGGCGGTCGAGGAGGGAGGGCGTGGGCATCAGGCCGGCATCATGCCCAAGGTCAGGGCGGCTTAACCACGGGCCGGGGCCGGCGGTGCCGAGCCGGCCTGCATCAGTTCGCGCAGGCAGCGCAGGCACAGGCAGGCGCCGGGATAGCGCTCGGCCAGCTCGGCGCGCAGCCCGTCGCTCAACCGGATGTCGAAGCAGTCGCAGTGGCCGGTGCTGGCACCGCACTCGAAGCCGCCCCCGCAGCGCGGGCAGGTGGCGGCGAGGAGGTCAGCGCTCATGCCCGCACCTCACGCAGCGCGGCCGCGCAGAGTGCTTCCAGCACGCCGGCATCTACATCGGACAGGCGCTTGATGTAGACACAGCCCTTGCCTTCGCGGTACTTGCCCAGCCGCGCGAGCGCCGCAGCGCGCTCTGCGCCGGTGGACGCGCCCGTGGCGTTCAGGTAGAGGCTGATGTCGCCCTTGCCGCTGGCAAAGCCGATCTCGAAGATGTCGCCCTCGCGGCCGCTGTCGTAGACATAGTGATGGTGACCGAAGCCGACCATGCGGCCCCACATCTTCGGCGGGTGGCCACTCACGCGCTGCATCAACACGGCCAGCGCCCGGCAGTCGGCCGCGCGGGCCTCGGGCTGGGCGGCGAAGTAGGCCTCGACGTCGGCGTCGGCAGGCACGGTCTTGCTGGCTGTGGCCATGGCGGGGCTCCGGCGTATTCAGGCAGGCGTGACGGCCACAGATTGTGGATCGGCCGGCGCCTGCCCGCGCAGCCGGCAGACGAAGGTGCGGCGCACGCGCTCCGAGCGCAGCATGTAGCTGCTCCACACCAGCGCAAGCACGCAGGCACGCACCGCGTCGACGGTGTCCTTGGTGACCCAGCTCTCGCGCAGCGACGGGATGACCTGGCAGGCGGCAGCATCGGCCAGTGTCGAGACGACCACCAGCACCCACCAGGCGATGTACAGGCGCGGCGCGCTGCTGCGCCGCGTCAGCATCAGCCAGCCCACCAGCAGCGCACCCAGGCCCATGGCCAGGTTGGACGCCAGCCCGCCCAGCAGCGTGGGCGCCCACAGCGGGTGGTAGGCCGGCGAGCTGGCCAGCGTCAATCCAGTCCATGCGTCCACGGTCAGCGCCGGGGCCGCTTCCACCAGCGCCTTGCCGGTCATGAAGACCGTGGCGCCCAGGCCGAAGAGGACCAACCACAGCCAGCCGCCCAGGCCGCTCTCGGCGACGCTGCCCGGCGGCAACGCAGCGGGCTCGGGGTCCCAGCGGTACAGGCGCCGCGCCAGCAGGCCCAGACCGCCCAGCGACACCACCGCCACGAAGACCGGCAGCCAGTGCGGCGTGTCGCCCCCAGCCGAGCTGCCAGAGGCCTCGCCGGCGGCGCCATCATCCAGGTGATAGAGGCTGTAGTTGATGCCGGTGCGCGCCTTGTCCAGCTGCGCGACGTAGCGAGGCACATCGGCTGCGGGCACGTGGTCGGCACGGCTGACGTAGTGGTCGGTCAGCGTCAGCGTGCTGCCCTTCCAGGCCTCCTGGCGGCGCAGCGTGAAGGCGGCGTCGTCCACGGCCAGGCTGTCGGGCTTGAGCTGCCACTGGCCGGGCAGGCGGAACTCGCTGACGAGCTTGAAGTCCGCCGGATGGTTCAGCGACAGCGGGGACTGGCGGTTCAGGCCCTTGGGGCTGCGCAACCACTCCTGCAGGTCGGGCACTTCCAGCGAGCCGCCCCAGCGGCTGCGCTTGTCGTCGCGCACCCAGTACTGCGGCATGCGGTAGCGCTCGACGACTTCAAGCTGATTGGCATCGGTGTCGTCGCGCACGGCCATGGGCTGGTCCAGGGTCAGGCCGGGGTAGCTGGCGGCGTAGTAGTCCAGGTACTGTTTCTGCAGTTCGTCGCGAGCGGTGCTGGCCAGCGCGTCGCGCAGCAGCTCGGCGGACTCGCCGTGCGCGCGCGTCGTGATGGTCAGCGTGGCGGGCTGGTCGAAGCCGGCGCTGGCGTCCAGCACGGTGTGCAGCTCGCGCTTGAGCTGGCGGGCCTCAGCACCGGCCATGGGCACCAGCTCGCGCGAGTCGGCGTCGACCAGCAGCGCCCGGCCGAAGTCGGCCTGCACCCATTGCGCCACGCCCTTGCCGGCCTGGGGGCGGCGGGTCGGGTCCAGCCACACGCGCTGTCCGCCCAGGTCGGCCTGCACCAGCACGTGGTTGAAGGCCCAGGGTGTGGGCAGGCGGTCGGCCGTGGTGTGGCGCAGCCGCGTGTTGACGAGGGCGGCGCGTGCCGGCAGCCCCAGGCCGCGCAGCAGCGCCAGGCTCAGCAGCGTCTTGTCCTTGCAGTCGCCGTAGCGGCGCTGCAGCACCAGCTCCGGGCGATGCGGCTCGTGCGAGTTGGCGCCCATCTCGATGCCCAGGTAGCGCACCTCCCGCTGCACGAAGCGCAGCGCAGCAAGCAGGCGCTGCTCGGGGTCGGCGGTCTGGGCGGCGATGCGGGCGACCTCGCGGTCCACGGCCGGCTGCGCGCCTTCCGGCAGCCGGTACAGCGGCTGCGCCCAGCGCACGACGCCCGCCCAGTCGGCGAACTCGCCCCATTCGGCCCAGCTGTAGGGGTCGTGCCAGGCGGGGCTGTCGTTGTCGACGAGGCGGGCCGGCACGTTGCGCAGCTGCCAGCGGTGGTCCAGCTCGCCGTTGGCCTCGGTGACCCGGGCCGGCGGCGCGCCGTTGTGCAGCTTCCAGTGCAGCGCCCGGCCGGCGGGCCACAGCAGCCGCGCATGCCGGTAGGCCACCGGCACGCCCCAGTCGAAGTCGAAGCTGCCGAAGCGGTGCTCGCCGAACACGGGGTTGTGGCCTTGCACGCTGTAGACGGTCTCGACGACGTCGCCCACGCGCACGTCCTGCAGGGCGACATGCGCGGTGAGACGGCCGTCGTAGATCAGCGACTCCAGGCCGGCCTCGCGCTGCAGCAGCTTCACCGCGCCGGGCGCGACCGTGGACACGGGCTTGCCGGCGCGCCTGACCTCGATGCGGTGGATGGTCAGCCTCTGGTAGCTGGGGTCGAAGCGGACCTGCACATTGGCGATGTCCTCGACGCCCCGTTCGTTGACGGCCCTGGTCGCCACATGGTGGTAGCTCGTCAGCGCGGTGCCGGCCACGCGCACCTGCTGGTCCGCCAGCAGGTGGTGGCGGCCCTGGCCCAGGCCCTCGGCCGGCTCGGCAGCCTCCAGCGGCGCGGCCTGCGGCAGCACCCACGCCGGCACGGGCCCGAAGCCCAGCCCCTTGGCCACCGGCTGGGCGCCGGCCAGGCCGGGCAGACATGCAAACAACCACAGCCAGGCCCAGCCCGGCATTTCGCTCCAACCGCGCATCGCGCGCCTCCCGTTTCTTGTGATGTTGGCGCGGCGATTATGGGCAGGACAGCGGGGCCTGCGGATCGTCGGGTGGCGCCAGCGGGGTGGCGCGCGCCAGCGCCATCCAGGTCGCGAAGTCGGGCTTGCAGGCACGCCGGGGCGCCGGGCGGGCGAGTTCGAGGTGGCCGGCATGGCCGATCAGCACGCCGTACTCGGGCGGGATCTCCTCGGGCTCGGCGATGCCCGCCTTGATGACGAACCAGCACTGGCCGCACAACGCACGGTAGGCGGCGGACTTGGCCGGGCGGCGCAACTCGCCCAGCAGGTCGGCACGGCTGACCTTGATCTCGTGGATGGCGGGTTCGAGGTAGTCCTCCACCGTGCTGTGGCGGATGGAATAGACGTCGGGCATGGCGTTGACCCACAGCGTCTTGCCGTCGTCCTGCGGCAGCCCGGCACGCAGCGAGAGGCCGCGCCAGGCGATGCGGCCGGCGCGCTGCATCTCGGTGGCCACGCGCTCGACAAGCAGCTCGTGGGCGTCGCGGACGGCGCGGTTGCGGGTCAGCGACTCGGCGATCAGCGCCACGCCCAGGTCGGTCACGCGCAGGCGCTCGCGGCCATCGGGCTCCTGCAGGCGCTCGACCCAGCCGGCCGCGAGCAGCTCGATCTCGACGAGGTCCTGGCACGGCCAGCCGGCGCTGCGCCAGAGCTGGCGCAGGCGTTGCAGGTGAAAGCGGGTGGGCGCGGCCATGGCGCGATCTTCGCGCGCTGGAATTGAAAAAGCCCCCGGCCGGCAGGCACGGGGGCTTTGCGAGCTGAAGCCGGGAGGCTTACGGGCGCTCGCGCTTGGGCAGGGCGGTGAAGCCAGCGATGGGCGCCGTCGTCGTGACGGCCGATGCGGTCGGCACCGCGAAGAAGGTCCACACGCTGTTGGCCGGGAAGAGCAGGGAGCTGTTGGTGTAGATGGTGCCGGCCGGCACAGTCAAGTCCACCTGCACGCCGGTGCCCGAAGAAGACGTGGTGCTGAAGGTCGAAGCGCTACCGGCCGCGATGTTGGACGCCACGGAACCGAAGGCAACGTTCAACCCGGCACCCGATGTGGGCAAGGCGTTGACGAGACGGACCTTGACATCACCCGACAGAGTCGGCAAACGGTTGTCGTCGTCCAGCACGGTCAGCTTGGGGTCGGACGGGTCGCCCCAGACCAGCAACGTGGCGTCTTTGCCGGCCACCAGTGTCGGCTTGCCGTCCACCAGCGTCGGCGCCGTGAAGCTGCGCGTGGTGCCATTGACGGCGATGCTGAATTGCGTCGGCACGCCGGAGGCAGTGGTGACGTAGTCGCTGATCAGCGGGCTGACGGCGCCGCTGCTGAACATTGGTTGCGTGTTGATGGACGAAGTCACCGTCCCACCGTTCGCAAGCGCAGCGACGGTGCGCACGCGACTCTGCGTATTGGGGAAGTTCTTGACTGCGCCCTTCTGGACCAGCGAGATGCCGTTGACCAGCACGCCGCCTTCAGAGGCGGTCAGGATCAGCGTGTTGACGCTGGCCGAGTCCAGCGTCATGGCCGGGATGTCCAGGCGCAGGTCGGTGCGCTTGTTGTAGCCGGTGACGCGCACGCGGAAGGTGCCCGAGTTGATCTGGATGTAGCCGCTGCCGGAGCCGCCGGCGAGGTTGGTGCTCAGCGCGGTAGCGGAGTCCAGCGAGTCGGTGGCGGTCGTCACATAGACGTCCATCGCGCCGGCGTCCGGGGCCAGGTTCAGCACCAGCAGCTTGGCCTTGTTGGCTTCGGGAGCCGTCTCGACTTCCTGCAGCGTCGTCATGCGCACGGCCCCGCCAAAGCCGTAGCTGATGAAGGTGTAGTTGCTGCCGCCGGCCAGCGACGGCTGTGTGGCCGTGATGGGAGCGCCGACACCGCTGTTCAACACCCGGACGACCGGGCCGTCGGACTTGACCGAGCCATATTCGCCGACGCTGGCGTAGGCGACCTTGGTGTTGATGGTCTTGTCGTCAACGGACAAGTCCAGCTCGGCGAAGGAGCGCGTGGCATTGAGCAGGCGGACCTGCGTGTTGCTGTCGCCGCCGCCGCCGCCGCCGCCGCAGGCGGTCAGGAGTGCGGTGGCCGACAGGCTCAGCGTCAAGGCCAGCCGAGTGGCCCAGGGGGTGAATCGCATCGAGAACTCTCCGAAAAAACCAAACCGCCGGGCACTCATTGACAAGAGTGCGGCCAAGAACGCGGACTGGCGATTAGAACCCAAGCTGGCGATGCCGCCATTGCCGCCATCTAGCAGCGGGTGAAGAACTGTTGCTGCAGGTCTGCCCGCCATTGAGGAGAACCCTCCAATTTCGGCGGGGCTGCGCTGGGTAGCATCAACTCGATGAACTATCCCCACCTCCTCACGCCGCTGGACCTGGGCTTCACGACGCTGAAGAACCGCGTGCTGATGGGCAGCATGCACACGGGCCTGGAGGACGGGCGCAAGCACTTCGAGCGCATGGCGGTGTTCTTCGCCGAGCGGGCGCGGGGCGAGGTGGGGCTGATCGTGACGGGCGGCTTCGCGCCCAACATCGAGGGCTGGGCCAAGCCGTTTGCCGGCACGCTGGCCACCAGCGGCGCGGCGCGGCGGCACAAGCAGATCACTGACGCCGTGCATGCCGAGGGCGGCAAGATCGCGCTGCAGATCCTGCACACGGGTCGCTATGGCTACTCACCGCTGTGCGTGGCGCCGTCGCGCATCCAGAGCCCGATCTCGCCGTTCACGCCGCGCGAGCTGAGCGCGCGCGGCATCGAGCGGCAGATCCGCGCCTTCATCCGCTGCGCCAAGCTGGCCCGCGAGGCCGGCTACGACGGCGTGGAGGTGATGGGCTCGGAGGGCTATTTCATCAACCAGTTCCTCGTCACGCACACCAACCAGCGCGACGACGGCTGGGGCGGCTCCTACGAGAACCGCATGCGCCTGCCGCTGGAGATCCTGGCCCGCATGCGCGAGGCGGTGGGGCCGGACTTCATCGTCATCTACCGGTTGTCGATGCTGGACCTGGTGACGAACGGCAGCTCGTGGGACGAGGTGGTCGAACTGGCACGGCGCGTGGCCCGGGGCGGCGCCGACATCATCAACACCGGCATCGGCTGGCACGAGGCGCGCATCCCGACCATCGCCACCAGCGTGCCGCGCGCCGGGTTCGCGTGGGTGACCGCCAAACTCAGGGCCCAGCTGCGCGAAGAGGGCATCACGACGCCGCTGATCACCAGCAACCGCATCAACACGCCGGAGGTGGCCGAAGGGCTGCTGGCGGATGGCTCGGCGGACATGGTGTCGATGGCGAGGCCGTTCCTGGCCGACGCCGAGTTCGTCAAGAAGGCGCGCCAGGGGCGGGCGGACGAAATCAACACCTGCATCGCCTGCAACCAGGCCTGCCTGGACCACACCTTCGCGCAGAAGATCTCGACCTGTCTCGTCAACCCACGGGCGGCCTACGAGCAGCAGATCGTCGTGCGGCCGGTGCAAGGCGCGAGCAAGCGCATCGCCGTCGTCGGCGCCGGCCCGGCGGGTCTCGCCGCCGCCACGACGCTGGCCGAGCGCGGCCATGCGGTGACGCTGTTCGACGCGGCGGCCGAGATCGGCGGGCAGTTCAACATGGCGCGGCGCATCCCGGGCAAGGAGGAGTTCAGCGAGACGCTGCGCTATTTCCGCCGACGCATCGAGGTGACGGGCGTGGACCTTCGGCTGAACTGCCGGGCGGATGCCGACGCGCTGCAGAGCTTCGACGAGGTGCTGCTGGCCACCGGCGTCAGCCCGCGAGACCCAAGGATCAACGGCCAGGACGAGGGCACGGCGCGCGGCCAGGTGCTGAGCTACATCGACGTGCTGCGGTATGAGAAGCCGGTGGGCGCGCGCGTGGCCATCGTCGGCGCGGGCGGCATCGGCTTCGACGTGGCGGAGTACCTGCTGGAGGCCGGCCACTCGCTGACGCTGGACCCGGCCGCGTGGCGCAAGCACTGGGGCGTGGGCGACCCCGAGGAGGTGCGCGCCGGCCTGCTGCGGCCGGCT
>Ga0114942_1000260_pt1 | contig 14708 bp, 15 predicted proteins | sample LowerColdCreek_FD_88674 | JGI IMG/M metagenome (GOLD analysis project Ga0114942, IMG submission 88674) | Groundwater microbial communities from Cold Creek, Nevada to study Microbial Dark Matter (Phase II) - Lower Cold Creek | ecosystem: Environmental > Aquatic > Deep subsurface > Groundwater ... | reverse complement strand
TCCGCGCTCAAGTGGCACGCCATCGGGCTCGCCTGGCATGAGCACCCTCGCCTGGACCGACAAGCTGGTCCTGAACCAGCCCACACTCGACACGACGCACGAAGAGTTCGTGGGCCTGCTGAACGCCTTCGGCGCGGCGCTGGACGAGGGCATCGACGCCCTGCCCGCCTACCACGCGCTGCTGGCCCACACCGAGGCCCACTTCGCGATGGAGGAGGACTGGATGGCGCGCTGCGGCTTCGAGCCGCAGAACTGCCACAGCAGCCAGCACGCCATGGTGCTGAACGTGATGCGCGAGGCGCTGCGCTACGCGACCGAGCTCAACGACCGCGAGCCGCTGAACATCCTGCGCACCGAGCTGGCGGGCTGGTTTCCGCAGCACGCCGAGATGATGGACGCGGCGCTGGTGTGGACCATGGAGCAGCGCGGCTTCGACCCGGTGACGGGCGAGTGCCGTGAGCCGGCGGCCGAGACCGCCGGCCACGACTGCGGCTCCGGCAGTTGCGCTACTTCTTGAGGTAGTCGAAAAAGGCGTCCGAGTTGCTGTCGCGGCCCAGGAAGTCCTTGACCAGCGCCGGGGCCGGCTTCTGCGCGCCCTGGCCCAGCACCAGGTCGCGATAGCGCTTCCCCACTTCCGGGTCCAGCTTGTCGGCTGCGAAAGCCGTGCGCAGGTCCATGGCGACAACCAGGCTCCACAGATAGCCGTAGTAGCCCGAGCCGTAACCGCCCGCAATGTGGGCAAAGCCGGCCGGGAACATCGTGCCGGGCACATGGCCCAGCGGCGTGGCGCCTTCCATGCGCGCCCACAACGGCAGCGGTTTGGGCTTGGCCTGCTGGTGCAGCGCAAGGTCGTAGCTGGCGTACAGGTGCTGGCGGCCGAACTGGCCGCCCTTGCCGTGGTGCTTGGCGGCCACGGCCTGGTCGACCATCGCATCCGGCACCGGCTTGCAGCTGGCGCAGACGGCCTGCATCAGCTTGAGCACCTGCTTGTCGTAGATCCAGTCCTCCAGCATCTGCGACGGCGCCTCGACGAAGTCGTGCATGACCGTCGTGCCGGCCGTGGCCGCATAGCGCGTCTTGGACAGGTTCACATGCACCGCATGGCCCAGCTCGTGCAGCAGCGTCTCCACCTCGTCCAGCGTCAGGCCGTTGCGGTCGAAGTTGACGACCAGCGCCGCCACCGGCGTGCGGGCGATGCGCGTGGCGCTGCCACGCAGCGGCCAGACGGCCGCATGGTTGTACTTGCCATCGCGCGGGTAGAGGTCCACATACATCTGGGCGATGGGCTTGCCTGTGGCCGCGTCGCTGACGACATAGGTCTGCGCTTCGTCATGCCAGAGCTTGTTGGCGACGCGCTGGTACTTCACGCCCATGAGCCTCTCGACGATGCGCATGGAGAACTCCAGGCTGGCCTGGGGTGGGAAGTAGGGCCGGAAGGCGTTCTGGTCGACGCTGAACTTTTCGCGCTTGACGCGCTCGCTGTAGAAGGTCGCGTCCCAGCGCTGCACGGTCGTCTGTTCGGGCGTCGTGCCCAGGTGCTGAGCCTTGGCGGCGCGCAGCTCCTGCAGCTCGGCCTTCTCGCGCGCATTGACGGCGCCGGTCACTGAGTCCAGGAAGCGTGCGGCCGTCGCACCGTCCTTGGCCATGCGGCGGCGCAGGTTGAAGTCGACGTAGTTGCTGAAGCCGAAGAGCCCGGCGTACTCGCCGCGCAGCGTGACGATCTGGGCCAGCAGGTCGAGGTTGGGCTGGCCGCCCTCGTTGGTCTTGGCCAGCCACATGCGCTGGCGCGCCTCGCTGCTTTCGGCGCTGCGCATGACGGGCACATAGCTCGGGTAGTCCACACCCAGCAGCACGCGGCCCTGGCCGTCCCGCTTGGCGCCCTCCCACACGCTGGCGGGCACGCCCTTGAGCTCGGCATCGGTGAAGGCTACCCGCGTGCCCGCGTCCCGGATGTTCTTGCCGAACTGCTGGTCCAGCTCGGTCAGCTTGTCCAGGATCTGTTTGGCGCGCTCGCGCTTGGCCTTGGGCAAGGCCACGCCGCTGTCCTCGAACTGGCCCGAGGCCAGGCGCACGAACTCGGCGTCGATGCCGTCGGCCTTGGGCGCCTTCTGCAGCGCGCGGTAAAGCTTCTCGTTCTGGCCGAGGCTGGAAACGAAGTCGGCCCAGCGCAGCGAGCAGGCCTGGGCGGCGTCGCGAATGGCGTTGTCAGGGTGGACGTTGAGGATGAAGTCGTTCGGGCCCTGGTGGTCCTCGAGGTGGACCGTCAAGTCATCCAGCGCGGCGAGCCAGCCGGCATCCACCTTGCGCTTCTCCAGCGCCTTGACGCGCTGCGTCGCGCCCTTGAGCCCGGCATCGCAGCGGGTCTGCACGTCGGCAATCGACGCGTAGTGGGGGAAGTTCGGCGCAGGCAGCTTGGGTTGCGCCTGCGCTGCGGCTGCGGTCAGCGTCAGCGCGACCAGGGTCATCAGGGCGGGTTTCATCGGCTCTCCTTGTGGGAAGGCGGCGATTCTCCCGGCTCCGCCGGGCACGGACGAAGGGGCACGGCCTATTTCCGCGCCAAGCACGCAAGAAAAAGCCCGCCGGGGTTGCCGGCGGGCTTGTCTTGGAGGAGAGGGGGGGATTCGAACCCCCGAGACGTTACCGTCCGCCTGATTTCGAGTCAGGTACATTCAACCACTCTGCCACCTCTCCGAATCTGGTGCGAGCTCAGCCCAGCATTATAGCCAGGCTTTTTGCGCTCAGCCGCGAAGCGTGTCGACACCGCCCAGATACGGGCGCAGCGCCTCCGGCACCGTGACGCTGCCGTCCGCGTTCTGGTAGTTCTCCAACACGGCCACGAGCGTACGACCGACTGCCAGGCCGGAGCCGTTCAGCGTGTGCACGAACTCGTTCTTGCCCTGCGCGTTCTTGAAGCGTGCCTGCATGCGGCGCGCCTGGAAGGCGCCCATGTTCGAGCAGGAGCTGATCTCGCGGAAGGTGTTCTGCGCCGGCAGCCAGACCTCCAGGTCGTAGGTCTTGGTCGAACCGAAACCCATGTCGCCGCTGCACAGCAGCACGGTACGGTACGGCAGGCCGAGTTTCTGCAGCACGGCCTCGGCGTGGCCGGTCATCTCTTCGAGCGCGGCCATGCTGTTGTCGGGATGTTCGATGCGAACCATCTCGACCTTGTCGAACTGGTGCTGGCGGATCAGGCCGCGCGTGTCGCGGCCGGCGGAGCCAGCCTCCGAGCGAAAGCAGGGGCTGTGTGCCGTCAGCTTGACGGGCAGGTCCTCGGGCTTGAGCACGCTCTCGCGCACGGTGTTGGTCAGCGAGATCTCCGACGTGGAGATCAGGTACTGCTCGACCTGCTCGTCGTCGCCGCCTCGCAGCACCCAGAACATGTCTTCCTTGAACTTGGGCAGCTGGCCCGTGCCTTCGAGGATCTCGCGGTTGACGATGTAGGGCGTGTAGCACTCGGTGTAGCCGTGCTCGTCGGTCTGCACGTCGAGCATGAACTGCGCGAGGGCTCGGTGCAGCTTGGCGGCCGGGCCTTTCAGGAAGGCGAAGCGCGAACCGGACAGCTTGGCGCCCATCTCGAAGTCCAGCCCCAGCGGCGCGCCCAGGTCGACGTGGTCCTTGACGTCGAAATCGAAGGCGCGCGGTGTGCCCCAGCGGCGCACTTCGACGTTGGCGCTTTCGTCGGCACCAGCCGGCACGCTGGCGTCCGGCAGGTTGGGCACGCCCATCAGCATCTGGTTGAGCTCGACCTGGATGGCGTCCAGGCGTTCGGCACTGGCCTTCAGTTCATCGGCGATGCCACCCACCTCGGCCATCAGCGCCGAGGCGTCTTCGCCCTTGCCCTTGGCCATGCCGATCTGCTTGGACAGCGCGTTGCGGCGCGCCTGCAGTTCCTCGGTGCGCATCTGCACACCCTTGCGCTCGCCTTCGAACGCCTTGAAGCGCTCCACGTCGAGATAGGGCTGGGGGTTCTTGCGCGCGTTCAGGCGCTCGATGACGGCGTCGAGGTCCTTGCGCAGCTGGGTGATGTCGAGCATGGGAATCCTTGGAATCGAATGTGAAAGCGGCGCCGATGTCAGGCGCCGCCGGAAGCTGGAAGCACCGGCGTCAGGATCGCGAGGAACTCACCTCGGCCATCGACTTGTCGCCCAGCCCCATCGGCAGCGGGAAGCGCACATGCTCTTCCACGCCGGGCAGGCTGCGCACCGTGGTGGCGCCCAGTGCGCGCAGCCGGTCGATGACGGCCTGCACCAGCACGTCGGGCGCCGAGGCACCGGCCGTGAGGCCCACGCGCGCACGGCCTTCCAGCCATTCGGCCTGCAGGTCCTCGGCGGCATCGACCATGTAGCCCGGCGTACCCAGGCGCTCGGCCAGCTCGCGCAGGCGGTTGCTGTTGGAGCTGGTGGGGCTGCCGACGACGATGACCACATCGACCTGCGGCGCCAGCACCTTGACGGCGTCCTGGCGGTTCTGCGTGGCGTAGCAGATGTCCTGCTTCTTGGGCTCGCGCACCTGCGGGAACACGCGCTTCACCTCGGCCAGGATCTCCGCCGCGTCATCCACGCTGAGCGTGGTCTGCGTGACGACGGCGAGCTTCGTCTGGTCCTTGACCTGCACCTTGGCGACGTCCTCCACGTCTTCCACCAAGTAGATGCCTTCGGACAGCTGACCCATCGTGCCCTCCACCTCGGGGTGGCCCTTGTGGCCGATCATGATGAACTCGAAGCCCTCGCGGTGCAGCTTGGCCACCTCGACGTGGACCTTGGTCACCAGCGGGCAGGTCGCGTCGAAGACATTGAAGCCGCGCGCGGCGGCCTCGCGGCGCACCTCCTGGCTGACGCCGTGGGCGCTGAACACCAGCGTGGCGCCGGCCGGCACATCGGCCAGGTCCTCGATGAAGATGGCGCCGCGCGACTTCAGGTCGTTGACGACGTAGGTGTTGTGGACGATCTCGTGGCGCACGTAGATGGGCGAGCCGAACTTGACGAGGGCGCGCTCGACAATCTCGATGGCGCGGTCCACGCCGGCGCAAAAGCCGCGCGGCTCGGCCAGCAACACTTCTTGCGGATGCACGGCAGCATTCATCACAGCACCCCGATCACTTGGACTTCGAAGCTGACCGGCTGGCCGGCAAGCGGATGGTTGAAGTCGAACAGCAGGGCCTCGTCGCCCAGTTCGCGCACGACGCCGGCATAGCCGCCCTGCCCGTCCGGGCCCGGGAACTGCACGACGTCGCCGACGTTGTAGACCTCGTCCGGGTCGCCCAGCTGACGCAGCAGCGTGAGCTTCACACGCTGCAGCAGCTCCGGGTTGCGGTCACCGAAGGCTTCGCCCGGCGCCAGCGTGAAGCGCTCGTGCGCACCCTCGGGCAGGCCGATCAGGCGCGCCTCGATGGCCGGCGACAGCTGGCCGGCGCCGAGCGACAGCGTCGCGGGCTTGTCGTCGAAGGTGTTGACGATGTCGGCGCCGTCCGGGCCCGAGAGCCGGTAATGCAGCGTGAGGAAGGAGCCGGCCTGGATGGGATTCATTCGAAAGGGGTGAAGGAGCGCTTGGCTAGACTGCCGATTTTATGCCGCTGACCCACCTGCCCCCGGACGCCCGCCCGCGCGAGAAGCTGCTCGCCCGCGGCCCGCAGGCGTTGGCGGATGCGGAGCTGCTGGCCTTGCTGCTGCGCACGGGCATCCAGGGCACGAGCGTGCTGCAGCTGGCACAGCAGATCCTGGACCGTTTCGGCGGCTGGGCCGGGCTGCTGGCGACCGGCGTGCAAGACCTGGGCAAGGTCAAGGGGCTGGGCCCGGCCAAGCGCGCGGAGATCGCCGCCGTGCTGGAGATCGCGCGGCGCTCGCTGAACCAGCGGCTGGTCGAGAAGCCGGCGATGAGCGATGTCGACTCGGTCAAGACCTATCTGCGGCTGCATCTCGGCGGCTTGGGCCAGGAGGTCTTTGCGGTGCTCTTTCTCGATGCGCAACTGAAGCTGATCGCCATGGAGACGCTGTTCCACGGCTCGCTGAGCCACACGACCGTGCACCCGCGGGAAGTCGTCAAGCGCGCCTTGGCGCTGGGCGCCGGTGCGGCCATCCTTGCGCACAACCACCCCAGCGGCGTGGCCGAGCCCTCGCGCGCCGACGAGCTGCTGACCAAGCACCTCAGCCAGGCGCTGGCGCTGGTGGACGTGCGCGTGGTCGACCATTTCATCGTCGGTGCGGGCGAGGTTGTCTCGTTCGCCGAGAGGGGCCTGCTGTGAGCAAGGTGGTGCGCAGCCTGGCAGACCTCAAGCCGCTGGCCCGCGAGCTGGCGGCAGCAAGGCTGGCCGCCGAGATGGAGCGCGAGCGCCTGGCGGCCGCGCTGCGGCTGGCCGAGCAGGAGCGCCGCATCTTCGAGCTGAGCATCGGCCCGGTCACACCGCTGCGCCACGTCGAGCGCGTGCTGCACGACCTGGAACCACCGCCCCCCGAGCCGCGCCAGCGCGAGGCCGACGAGCGCGCCGTGCTGCTGCAGGCGCTGTCGGACGACATCGACGTCGACACGCTGCTGGACACCGACGAGAGCTTGAGCTTTCGCCGCGAGGGCATCTCCGTCGAGGTCGTGCGCAAGCTACGCCGCGGCCACTGGGCCTTGCAAGGGCAGCTCGACCTGCACGGCCTGCGTCGTGACGCCGCCCGCGAGGCGCTCAGCCATTTCGTCCACGAGAGCAACCGGCGCGGCCTGCGCTGCGTGCGCGTCGTGCACGGCAAGGGCCACGGTTCGCCGGGCCGCGAGCCCGTGCTGAAGGGCCGTGTGCGCCGCTGGCTGGTGCAGAAGACCGAGGTGCTGGCCTTCGTGCAGGCGCGCGGCAGCGACGGCGGCGCGGGCGCCCTCATCGTGTTGCTGACGGGAACGGCCTGACGCGCCACTGACGTGAACTGATGCCGGGCTGTCGCGTCGCGCGGCAGACACGCGGTTGAACGCCATTGACCTGCCACGTTAGGCGGGAGTAGCCTGGACTTGAGTCGCCGTCAGCGCGGCCGCTGGTTTCCCAACCGCTGCACAGAGGAGATCCCATGAACCTGTCCCACACCCATGCCGCCCCCAAGCCTAAGAACTATGTGGGCGTCGGATTGGTTGTTGCCGTGCACATCGCCGCGATCTACGCACTCAGCGCCGGGCTGATCAAGACGCCTCTCACGCAACCCGGGCCGATCACGGTGAAGACGCTGCCGGACCTCGTGGAACCGCCGCCTCCTGTCAAGCGCGTGACACCGGACCAGCCGACGTTCAGGGACGTGCCGGTGATTCAGATGCCGACCCCAGACATCTTGATCGAGCGCGACACGCCGCCGCCGCTGGTCACGGCAAGGACGATCTCCCCGGACCAGAACCCCGTGTCCGACGCCGGACCGCGCAGGGAGGCGACGCCCGCCACGGGGGTCACGCAGCAACCCGCCATCCAGACGCCGGGCGCCGTCTGCTCCGTGATGCCCAAGCCCGAACTGCCGGCGCTGAACTGGAGCGGCGAGGCCGTGCTGCAGGTGATCGCAACGGTGCGCGGTGGCCGGGTCATCGGCAGCGACTTCCGCGTGACACAAGGCGCACTGGACGGCAAGACCAAGCGCTCGCTGCAGCGCTCGGTGGAGGCAGCGCTTGCCGGCTACCAGTGCCAGGGCGACGCGATGTTCCAGCAGGACTTCGCGTTCAGGCTCGACTAAACGTTGCGCATCCAGTCGGCCGTGCCCGCAAAGGACTCGGCCAGCCGGGCCTGCAGGGCCGGGTCCACCCCGGTCTCCTGCATGGCCTGGCCCATGCAGGCCAGCCACTCGTCACGCTCGGCGATGCCGATGCGAAACGGCATGTGCCGCGCCCGCAGCCGCGGGTGGCCGAAGCGGCTGATGTAGTGGTCGGGCCCGCCCAGCCAGCCGCACAGGAACCAGAACAGCTTGTCGCGCGCCGATTCCAGCGTATCGCCATGCGCCGCGCGCAGCCTCACGTAGGCCGGCTCCAGGTCCATCAGGTCGTAGAAGCGATCGACGAGTTCGCGCACGCGCGCCTCGCCGCCTATCCACTCGAACGCGGTGGTGGGAGCGTCCTCAGCCAAGGAGCTTGGAGGCCAGCGCCTTGATGGACTGCGCCGCGTCGCAGCCGGGGTAGTGCTCCAGCATCAACTGGCGTTTCAGCACAGCCTGACGCACGGACTGGTCGGACTTGATCTCGCCGAAGAGTTCGAGCCGGAAGGGCTGGCCCGGCGTCGGGCCGACGAAGCGCTGCAAGACCTGCTGCAGCTGGCCGCAGATCAGCTTGCCCTCGCCGGTGCGGTTGGCCTGGTTGACCACCAGCCCGACATGGCGACGGTCCTGCTGCGTGGCCAGCACCTTGATCGTCGCGTAGGCATCCGTCAGCGAGGTGGGCTCGGGCGTCGCCACGACAAGCACGTCGGTGGCCAGCGAGACGGCGAACAGCACGACATCGGAGATGCCGGCGCCGGTGTCCAGCAACACCCAGTCAAAGCGCGGCTTGACGAGGTCGATGATGTGCAGCAGCTTGTCGCGCACCTCGGGCGTCAGCCGCGAGTACTCGACCATGCCCGAGCCGGCCAGCAGCACGCTGAAGCCGCCGGGCGCAGGCAGGATGGCCTGTTCCAGCGTGGCCTTCTCGGTGAAGACGTCGTGCAGCGTCAGCTTGGGATGCAGGTTCAGCACGACGTCGAGATTGGCCAGGCCCAGGTCGGCGTCCAGCACCAGCACCTTTTCGCCGCGGGCGGCCAGCGCCGCCGCGAGGTTGGCAGTGACGAAGGTCTTGCCGACGCCACCCTTGCCGCTGGTGACGGCGAGCGTGCGCGCACCGGCGCGTGCCGGGCGGGATGCAGCAGGATCGGGGGTCATGCTCATGGCAGGTCCTGTTGCGTGTCGAGGTTCAGGGAGGCAAACAACATGCCCTTTTCTTCGGCGCTGACCAGGGAGTCGATCTGGGGTTCGAGGCAGGCGCGGTTGCGGCCTTCGGCCTTGGCGCGGTAGAGCTGGCGGTCGGCCCGCTCCGTCCAAAGCAGCGGTGACGAGCGTACCCACTGCGGGGCGAACGCGCCGCCCAGGCTGATGCTCACATTCAGCATCTGGCCAGGCCCGATCTCGATGTTGAGGTCGGAGACCCGCTCACGCACGCGCTCGGCAACAGCCAGGCCCACATGCGTGGCGCAGTTGGGCAAGATGATGGCGAACTCCTCGCCGCCCACGCGGGCGACGATGTCCATCGGCCGCACCGTCTGGGCGACGGCGCCGGCCACCGCGCGGATGACCTGGTCGCCGGCACCGTGGCCATAGGTGTCATTGACAGCCTTGAAATGATCGATGTCCAGCATCAGCAGCAGGGCCGCTTCACCGCTGCGGGCGACGCGATCGACCTCGCGGGCGAGGCACATCTCGAAGCTGCGCCGGTTGACCAAGCCCGTCAGCGCGTCCTTGCTGGACAGGTCGCACAGCGCGTCCAGTACGGCCTGCAGCCAGGAAGCGCTCAGCGGCCGCTCGTCCGGAAGCAGCGCCCCGGCCTGCTGCAGCAGTTGCAGGGCCTGTTCCAGATCGAGCGTTCCAGCGTCGATCAGTGGGGGGGCGGGCAGACGATGTTCCAAAGTCAGGGCAGCAGCTTGCGGGTAACCGATTGTGGTTTCGAGGCAGTCTATCAGCGCCCCTCACGCACGCAGGTCGTGAAACAGGCACGTTCCTGCGACCTGTTTGCACTATCCTGACCCGCAGGTCGGACCAAGAACCGACCCTGCGGTGCAGAATCGGCGCGCCAACGCCACATCTGCTGCGAGCGCCAACAAATCTGATCCCGAGACATGCCCGCACACGACCTCGCCCACGCCGGCGATTCCGCAGACCACGAATTCAGCTTCAGCAAGGCCGACTTCGACCGGGTGCGTGAGCTGATCTACAAGCATGCCGGCATCAGCCTGCATGACGGCAAGCACGCGATGGTCTACAGCCGCCTGTCGCGCCGGCTGCGCGAGACGGGGCACAAGAGTTTCGGCAGCTATCTGCAGTGGCTCGAGGCGTCCACCGGCCCGTCCGGCGCTGCCGAGTGGCAGGAGTTCGTCAACTGCCTGACGACCAACCTGACCTCCTTCTTCCGCGAAGAACATCACTTCCATGCGCTGAAGGACGACCTCAAGCCCTATGTCGGCAAGCAGGTGCGCATCTGGTGCTGCGCAGCGTCGACCGGCGAAGAGCCCTACTCCATCCTGATGACTTGCAGCGAGGCACTCGGGGCTGGCGCGTCGGTGCAACTGGTCGCCAGCGACATCGACACCAATGTGTTGGCCGCGGCCAAGCGCGGCGTCTACAACGCCGACTCGCGCGGCCTGGATGCCACGCGGCTGAAGAACTTCTTCATGCGCGGCACGGGTGCGAATGCGGGAAAGATCCGCGTCAAGCCCGAGTTGCAGCGCTGGGTGGAGTTCCGATCGCTGAACCTGATGGACGCGCAGTGGCAACTGGGCGACCCTTTTCATATGGTGTTCTGCCGCAACGTGATGATCTATTTCGACGCGCCGACCCAGCGCAAGGTGCTGGAACGCATCCACCGTGTGATGCGCCCGGGCGGATTGCTGTTCGTGGGTCATTCAGAGAACTTCACCGAGTCGCGCGACCTGTTCAAGCTGCGCGGCAAGACGATCTACGAAAGGGTCTGACCATGAGTACCCCTTTCGCGTCACCCCCGGCCACCGGTCTCGGCGGCAATCCAGTCGCGGTGGCAAAAGTCGCCCAGCTCAAGGCCCAGCCGCGCAAGCAGGGCGAGGCCTCGTTCTTCTTCTACGACGCCCACTTCAAGAACGCGGCCGTCAAGATCCTGCCGGGCGAGTACTTCGTCGACACCGAGGACCTGCTGGTCATGACGACGCTGGGCTCGTGCATCGCAGCCTGCCTGTGGGACCGCACGGCCAAGGTCGGCGGCATGAACCACTTCATGCTGCCCGAGGGCAACGGCGATTCCGGCCGCTACGGCAGCTTCGCGATGGAGTTGCTGATCAACGAGATGATGAAGCGCGGTGCCAGCAAGTCGCGCATGGAAGCCAAGATCTTCGGTGGCGGCGCGGTCATCTCGGGCATGAATTCGCTCAACGTCGGCGAGCGCAACACCAACTTCGTCATCGACTTCCTGAAGCTGGAACGCATTCCCATCGTGTCCAAGGACGTGATGGACGTGTACCCGCGCAAGGTCTGCTTCCTGCCCGCGAGCGGGAAGGCCATGGTCAAGCGCCTGGCACCGACGAATACCGACGCGCTGGTGCAGCAAGACCGCGCGGCGATCCAGAAAGTGCAGCCCGTCGCCTCCAGCGGCGGCTCCATCGACTTGTTCTGAGGAGGCCAACGATGGCCAAAACCAAAGTCGTGGTGGTGGACGATTCAGCGCTGGTGCGCTCCATCCTGACCGAAATCATCAACCGCCAGACGGACATGGAATGCATCGGCGCAGCGGCAGACCCGCTGGTCGCGCGCGAGATGATCCGCAACCTGAACCCCGATGTCATCACGCTGGACGTCGAGATGCCTCGCATGGACGGGCTGGACTTCCTGTCCCGCCTGATGCGGTTGCGGCCCATGCCTGTCGTCATGGTCTCGACGCTGACCGAGCGCGGCGCCGAGGTGACGTTGAAGGCGCTGGAGCTGGGTGCCGTGGACTTCGTCGCCAAGCCCAAGATCGGCGTGGCCGACGGCATCAAGCTGCTGGCGCAGGACATCACCGACAAGATACGCATCGCCGCCAAGGCCCACATCCGCCGCGCGCCGCCGCCGCCCGTGGCGGGCGCCGCGCCAGCCGCCCCGGTCAAGGCGGTCACGATGGCCAGCCTGGGACGGGCCTCGACCGAGAAGATCCTCTTCATCGGCGCCTCCACCGGCGGCACCGAGGCCACCAAGGACGTGCTCGTCAACCTGCCGGCCGACAGCCCGGCGGTCGTCATCACGCAGCACATGCCGCCGGGCTTCACGAAAAGCTATGCGGCGCGACTGGACGGCCTGTGCAAGATCCGCGTGAAGGAAGCGCAGGACGGCGAGCGCATCCTGCCCGGCCACGGCTACATCGCCCCCGGTGGGTTGCACCTGACGGTGGAGCGCAGCGGCGCCAACTACATCGCGCGCGTGCAGGACGGTGACCCCGTCAACCGCCACAAGCCCTCGGTCGAGGCGCTGTTCCTGTCGGCGGCCAAGGTCGTCGGCCCGAACGCCATCGGCATCATGCTGACCGGCATGGGCGCGGACGGCGCCCGGGCGATGAAGGTCATGAAGGACGCCGGCTCCTACAACTACTGCCAGGACGAGGCGAGCTGCGTCGTTTTCGGCATGCCGCGCGAGGCCATCGCGGCCGGCGCAGCCGACGAGGTGCTGCCGCTGAACCAGATCGCCACCAAGGTGCTGGAGCGGCTGCGGGCCACCTCGGGCATCTCGCTGAACCGCGTCTGACGGCTTGCGCTCAACGCCGGCCCGGCGACCTCACAGAAACAGCTGCTGCAGGTCGCTGAGGAAGTCGAAGCCGCGCTCAGTCGGCTGGATGCGGGACGCATCGGCCGTCAGCAGCCCTCGGCCACGCGCCGTCTCCAGCGCGGAGGCGATGCTGGACGGCGGCAAGCCTGTGCGCTCAAGGAACTGTGTCAGCGTGACGCCCTCCTTCAGCCGCAGCGCGTTCAGCATGAACTCGAACGGCAACTCCTTGCGCGCCACCTCGTTCTCGTTGCTGACCTTGTTGGCCTGCGCCATGAAAGCGGCCGGCTCGCGCCAGCGCACCTGGCGCAAAACGCGGTGCGGGAAGCTCAGCTTGCTGTGTGCGCCGGCGCCGATGCCAAGGTAGTCGCCGAACTGCCAATAGTTCAGGTTGTGCGCGCAGCGGTGGCCGTCGCGCGCATAGGCCGACACCTCATAACGCCCCAAGCCTGCAGCACCGGTCCTTTCGGTGATGAGGTCCAGCATGTCGCTGGCCAGGTCGGCGTCGGGCAGGTGCTCGGGCGTGCGCGTCGCGAACACCGTGTTGGGCTCGATGGTCAGGTGGTAGATGGACAGGTGCGGCGGCTGGAAGCTCAGCGCGGTGTCGATCTCGCGGGCCAGGTCGTCCAGCGTCTGGCCGGGCAGCGCGTACATCAGGTCGAGGTTGAACGTCTCGAAGGCAGAGGCCGCCTCGGCCAGCGCCTCGCGGGCCTGGGCGGCGCTGTGCACGCGGCCGAGCGCCTTGAGCTGCGCGTCGTCGAAGCTCTGCACACCGACCGACAGCCGGGTGACGCCAGCCCGTCGAAAGCCCGCGAAGCGCTCACGCTCGAAGGTGCCGGGGTTGGCCTCCAGCGTGATCTCGCAGCCCGGCTCCAGCGGCAGGCGCGCGCGGATGTCCGAGAGGAGCTGCGCGATCTGCTCGGGGTTGAACAGGCTGGGCGTGCCGCCGCCGATGAAGATGCTGACGACCTGGCGGCCCCAGATCAGCGGCAGCGCGGCTTCGAGGTCGGCGCGCAGCGCGGCAAGGTAGGTCTCAGCCGTGTCAGTGGCCAGCGCGCCATCCTTCACCTCGTGCGAGTTGAAGTCGCAGTAAGGGCATTTGCGCAGGCACCAGGGCAGGTGCACATACAGCGCGAGCGGCGGCAGCGCGGGCAGTTGCAACGTGCCCGGGCGCATCAGGTGCAGCAGATCAGCCAAGCCGCCAGACCTCGCGGAACTGCTCGATCAGATGGGCAGCCGCCAGCGCGCGGTGGCTGTGGCGGTTCTTGACCTCGGCGCCCAGGCTGGCCACGGTCTGGCCAAGGGCGGGAACATGCATCAGCGGGTCGTAGCCGAAACCGCCCTGCCCGCTCGGCGCGGTCAGGATCTCGCCGGCCCAGCGGCCCATCGCGATCAACGGTTCGGGGTCATCGGCGCTGCGCACGGCCACCAACGCGCAGACAAAGCGGGCGCGACGGTCCTCCATCGTGGCCATCTCGCGCAGCAGGCGCTCGTTGTTCGCGGCATCGCTCTTCTCGCCGCCAGCATCCAGCGCATAACGGGCCGACCGCACACCCGGCGCGCCACCCAGGGCGTCCACACTCAGGCCGGAGTCATCCGCCAGCGCGGGCAGACCGCTCAACGTCGCGGCATGCCGGGCCTTGGCGAGCGCGTTTTCCGCAAAGCTCAGGTAAGGCTCCTCGGCCTCAGGAATACCCAGGCTGCCCTGCGTCACCAGTTCGATGCCAAGCGGCGAGAACAAGGCCTGCAGCTCCACGAGCTTCTTGGCGTTGTTCGAGGCCAGAACAATTTTCATGTCGACTGCTGCAGCGCGATCAGCTCGCGGATGCCCTTGTCCGCCAGGTCCAGCAGCGCATTCATCTCGTCGCGCGTGAAGACCACGCCTTCGGCAGTGCCTTGCAGTTCGACGAAGCCACCGGAGCCCGTCATGACGACATTCATGTCGGTGTCGCAGGCCGAGTCCTCGGTGTATTCGAGGTCCAGCAGCGGCACGCCGTCGACGATGCCCACCGAGATGGCCGCGACCGAATCCTTGATGGGCGAGCGCGTCAGCTTGCCGCTGGCGAGCAAGGTGTTGACGGCATCCTGCGCCGCAACGAAGGCGCCGGTGATGGCCGCCGTGCGCGTGCCGCCGTCAGCCTGCAGCACGTCGCAGTCCAGCGTGATGGTGCGTTCGCCGAGCGCCGGCAGGTCAAACACGGCGCGCAGCGAGCGGCCGATGAGGCGCTGGATCTCCTGCGTGCGGCCGCTCTGCTTGCCCTTGGC
>Ga0114942_1000259_pt1 | contig 14717 bp, 13 predicted proteins | sample LowerColdCreek_FD_88674 | JGI IMG/M metagenome (GOLD analysis project Ga0114942, IMG submission 88674) | Groundwater microbial communities from Cold Creek, Nevada to study Microbial Dark Matter (Phase II) - Lower Cold Creek | ecosystem: Environmental > Aquatic > Deep subsurface > Groundwater ... | reverse complement strand
TGCCATGCTATTACTAAAGAAAAATTTATTATTCAGCTATTATTATTGTTCATACATTTCTAGTGGCTGCCCACTAGGATCTTGAAAAAAGAAAAAATGCTTTCCGGTATAATCATCTACCCTTATTTGCTCGCAGTAACCGCCATTATCCACAATTTTTTTATGCCATTCCTGCACATTTGCAACGGCAAAAGCCAAATGCCTAAGCCCCGCTGCTTCTGGCCTTGAAGCTCTTAAGGCTACTTCGGGAAAAGAGAATAATTCTATTTGATATAAGCCATTAACACTTAAATCGCATTTGTAAGAATTGCGTTGCTCTCTATACACTTCTTGTATTATTTGAAAGCCAAGAATTTTCGTATAAAAATGCTTGCTCGCCAAATAATCGGTTGCAATAATGGCAATATGGTGAATGGCTTGAATGTGCATTAATGATTACTTATTTCGGTTGATATTTCTATATCGTTTGCCATTAATTGAAAAGTAATTTCTTTCCATCCTTTTTCCCAATCGCCTTCACTGCTAAGTATTTCTTGTGCTGCCAAACTTTTTAGCCGATGCACCACAAACACATCCGATAAAGGTAGTTTTTGCTTTTGGTAAAACTGCTGCAATAGCTTTTGTAACTTTAATGGCTCCTTTGCTATCACTGAAATTATTTGCTCATCAAAATGACTAATTGGCTTGCCTACTAATTTTTTACCACCTTCTAAAATGCGGATGTAATTGTTATCGGCTTCAGTAATTTTTTTCCATTCATCTGGGTCTATCTCAAACTCACTTAAGGTAATTGGTCGGGCTAATTTTTTTGCTTTCAAAAACTCTTTTGGCAATATTTGGTGAAGATAGGTAGGATAAAAAATTCCCCCTTTTTCATTGATAAAAGGAAGGTTATTAAGAAAAACAATTTGCACCAAACCTTGATAGTTTTTCAACTGGCTCATTAGCCAATAATAGCCGCAAACATCATGTGCATTTTGGGCTACCCATATCCATAAATGTTCGCCAGCTTCTAACTTTTTGGTAAGTTGGTGTACGGCTAATTTATCATCTACCAAATCAATTTGTTCTGTGTAGGGCGAATGGGTAAGTGCATTTTTCCACCAATCTCTTCTTGTTTGGTAGCCTTCCGTTTCATAAATTTTCTGCAAGGGACCAACTGAAAAATCGTCTTTTATTTGCACTATATCGCCAGCAAGGCTTTCATCTAAAGCGATGGCTTGTTGTAGGGTTGCTATATCGGGTTCACTAAAAACAATATGCGTCATACTCGGATAGAAATGTTTGTTTGTTGATTAGGCTACAGCTTCCTCAATTAAATCAACTTCAATTTTTAAATTTTTAATGATAAAATCTTGTCGTTCTGGTGTGTTTTTCCCCATATAATGTTCTAGGGTTTGCTGTATATGATCGCCTTGTTCTAGAATTACGGGTTGCAAACGCATGCCAGGTTCGGAGATGAACCTTTCAAACTCTGCGGGGGAAATTTCTCCCAAGCCCTTGAAACGAGTTATCTCGGGCTTGTTACCTAATTTTCTTACCGCTTGTTGCTTCTCCATTTCATCATAACAATAAATGGTTTCTTGCTTGTTACGAACCCTAAACAAAGGCGTTTCAAGTAAAAAAATATGGCCACGTTTTACCAAATCGGGGAAAAATTGTAAGAAGAAAGTCATAATTAGTAAACGAATATGCATGCCATCTACATCGGCATCGGTGGAAATAACTATTCGGTTATACCTAAGTCCTTCGAGCCCATCTTCAATATTTAGTGCATGCTGCAAAAGGTTAAATTCTTCATTCTCGTATACTATTTTTTTGGTAAGCCCATAGCAATTCAATGGCTTTCCTTTCAAGCTAAATACGGCTTGAAGTTCTACATTTCGAGCTTTGGTAATAGAGCCACTGGCACTATCCCCTTCCGTAATAAAAATGGTGGAAGCATCCTTTTTAAGTTCCCAATTTTCTTTGTCTTTTCCGGTAGGTTCGTCATTGAAATGATAGCGACAATCTCTTAGTTTTTTGTTGTGCAAATTGGCTTTTTTTGCCCTATCATTTGCCAATTTTTTTATGCCAGCCAATTCTTTTCTTTCTCTTTCGCTTTGCTCAATACGCTTTTTTAACGCTTCGGCGGTAGCCGTATTTCTATGTAAAAAATTATCTAATTCTTTAGAAAGAAATTCTAGTACAAATGCCTTAACACTGCTTCCACCCTCAGCCATAGTAATGGAGCCTAATTTGGTTTTGGTTTGGCTTTCAAACACCGGTTCCAGCACCCTAACAGATATGGCTGCACAAATGCTGCCACGTATATCGGCGGGTTCGTAATCTTTCTTATAAAAATCTCTAATAACTTTTACAAAAGCTTCACGAAATGCTTGTTGGTGTGTACCACCTTGAGTGGTGTATTGCCCGTTAACAAAGGAAAATAAATCTTCCCCGTAATCGTTGTTGTGGGTAAAAGCCACTTCAATATCGTTGCCTTTAAGGTGTACAATATCGTATCGTATTTCCTCGGCGTTGGTATTGCGTTGTAATAAATCAAGTAAGCCATTTTTACTTACATATTTCTTGCCATTGAAGTAAATATTTAGGCCAGCATTTAGGTAGCAATAGTTCCAAATTTGCTTATCTAGGTATTCGTGTATAAAGTGGAAATTACGAAAAATGGTTTCATCAGGTATAAAAGTTACTTCTGTGCCGTTGGGCTCGGTAGTGGCAATTTCTTTGTGTTCTTTTACCAACTGACCTTTGGTAAATTCTGCCAGTTTAGATTTTCCCTCTCTTATACTTCTTACTTGAAAATTGCTGCTTAAGGCGTTTACTGCTTTGGTACCCACTCCATTTAATCCTACACTTTTTTGAAAGGCTTTGCTATCGTATTTTGCTCCTGTGTTTATTTTACTTACTACATCTACCAATTTCCCTAATGGTATTCCACGTCCGAAATCTCTAATGGTTACCGTTTTATCTTTTATGGTAAGTTCTACTTGCTTGCCATAACCCATTGTATGTTCATCAATACAATTATCCAACACTTCTTTTACCAATACATATATTCCATCATCTGGCGTTGAGCCATCGCCTAACTTACCAATATACATACCAGGCCTTAACCGAATATGCTCTCTCCAATCGAGGCTTTTAATGCTATCCTCGTCGTATTTATAAATATCATTTGCGTTTACTTCTGCCATAGCCAAACAAATTTTAGGCACCCAAAGAAATAGTAGTGCATTTGCGAAAATACTTAGTAATTGTTGGCTGTAAAGTACTGTTTATGAACAGTTATAGTAATGTTGTGGATAAAAAAGGATACCGATTTTTAACGCTATTAAACTTGCTTGTAGGTTTATGGGCATAAAAAAAGGCTACTTGGTAAAGTAGCCTTTAGTAAATACTTACGGGTTATTCTTTGTTAATTTTTATAGCAGTTGATATGCAACCATCTGCACAAATTGCTTTAATAAAATAGGTACCTGCTTGTAATGAAGCTAATTGCAGTGGTATATTGTTTTGCCCTTTTTGCACAGCAACATTGTGTATAGCAACTTGCTTACCCATTGCATCTACCACTGTTATTTGCAATTTGGTGTTTGTGGGTGATTCTAGGGAGATATTGGTAATATTTTTTACCGGATTAGGGTATGCCGCAACAATTTGTATTGTATTAAATGTACCAGCCTTAATTATAACCACATTGCTTAGGCTAAACTTTCCATCATTATCTACTTGCTTAAGCCTATAGTATCCTGTTGTAGAAGGTAATAATTTGGCATCTTCAAAATTGTAAATAATATTATTGCTACTGTTTCCGCCTAGGGCTTTGCTGTTAATAAAACTAAGGGCGGTAAAATTTTTACCGTCAATACTGCGTTGTATTTCGAAGCCCTTATTATTATTTTCATTAGCGGTAACCCAAGTTAATATATTGCTATTTCCTTTTCTTTCTCCGACAAAACTTTGTAGTGTAATTGGTAATGTAGCAGCAGCAACATAAGTAACGGTGAAGGTGCCAAAACCACTGCCATTATTATAACCATATACCCTTACGTAATAAGTAGTTCCAACAGTTAGCCCGCCACTTCGGTATATTTCTGTAGCAGCGTTGGCAGAGGTATCCCTACAGGCACCAAGCTGCACCAAATTAGCACATGTGCCACTATAAACACCCACTACTGCATCAAAGCCAGTACTGCCTGCAACTGTAATAATACAACTATCGGCTGTAGCAGTAAATTTGTACCAAACATCATCATCTGGCGTACCCGCCGCAGGCGTGCATACTGCAACACCTGAAGGGCCTGCATTAACGGTAGTACCATTTACGGACGTGTTATTAGATAAGGTAACCGCATTTGCACAGTCATCATTACTTGGGCCCATTATGGTTGTAAAACTGGTGGCAGTAGTAACACAGCTTGCTGTGCCTGCAGTATTTTTAGGATTAACGTACCAATAATAAGTTGTATTTGCATTGGTATTTGTTATTAAAGCACTGTTAGTATTTATATTGCCAATGAGGGTATAATTAACCCCATTATTAGCGCTCCAATACACATCATAACTTGTAGCATCTGCGGCGGTATTCCAAGTTAATGTTATTGGCATTGCAATACCAGTAGCTAAATTAGCAGGGGTAAGATTGGTAGTACATACTGGAGCGGTTACTATAGGCATTGATATGCAAAAAGCACCTTTTGCGTTTGAGAAACCATCAACCATAAAATAATAAGTAGTTCCTGCGGTTAAAGAAGGTGTTTCAACCGTTACAGAATCAAATGTTGTAAGATCAAAAGAAAGACTACTAGGAACCTCAGCTAGGGTTAATGTTGGGCAACTACCTGTAGCTGTATAAATACCTAACCAACCATATAATAGGCCGCTAGTTACGCCTATTGGTCTTTTAAAGCGAATTGTAGTAGCACCTGTTGTAGTTGGTGTAAACTTATACCAAACCGTATTGTTAGGAGTACTATTAGAAAAGGTTGGGTCTGCTACTGAAGTAGCGCAGAGTGTATTACCACATGTTAAGGCACTACCTTGTGTTAAAGTAATGGCATTACATGCTTCATCATTAGATGGTATTCCAGAAATAGTAACAGTGGTAATATTACTATTAGCTGAAAGACCACTAAGGCTACAAGTAGTAACTAATCTAAAATCAGTAGAAACAGTTAATACATTAGTAGTATAATTGGTGGTAGTTGCACCACTAATATTCGTAAAGTTGTTAGCACCTGCTGGCGAGGACTGCCATTGATATGTTATGCCTGTCCCTAATGAAACACCCGTGCAACTTAGCGAACTAGTTGCACTTGAGCAGAGAATAGGCGTACTATTAGAAGCTATACCTGTGTCTGGAGTACCTGAACAATCAGTTTTTTGCTCTACAACTACATTATCGAAAAACATATTATTTCCATAACGACCTAAAGCCTGAATAATAATATAATTGCTAGCAGTATTAAATGAGGCGAGAATATCAAAAGAGTATTGGTACCAACCAGGGGCACTCTCAATAGGATTTCTCAGATAGTTTCTTATTACTGAACCTAAAATAGTGGCACCAGCTAAAGATGCGGTTGTATTAACTGAAATAGTAACACTATCTAAGTTATCCCCAAAACCTGCATCACGATATATCCAAAGTCTTACTCTGTAAGTTCCAGATGAGAAATTTAAGACTGGTGTAATTAATGCGGCTGATGAATTAATATTGAAATCAAAAGAGGCATACTTAACCATCCCCAAACCTGATTGGGGTAAACAAGTTGGATTAGTACCAGTTGTAACTCTTGTAAAAACATCGCCGTCGGCATCCCCAGAATTTGCAATACCAGTAGAAACTACAATGTTTTGCCAGCCAGTTGGTGGAAATGTGGTGTTGTCGAAACTTTCATTAATTAATTGTGCATTAACTGCAGAGCAGAACAGTAATAAAAAAACTGTTGAGTAAATTAGTTTCATAAGCGGGTAGTTATATACTCCTAAGATACATTTTTTATAAACTACGTTAAGAATATCTTAGGTTAATTGATATTTTCTTAATGGCAACGATGCTATTATTCTGTTTCTTGTTTTCTTTGGGTAAATAAATCGAGAACTTGCTGATTATTAGTTTTAACTGCAACACTTTTTTTCTGCTTCCACAAATGCTCCCTTGCATATTTTGCAGCAGTTTCTAGTTCAATAATTGGATATGGATAATCCACACCAATATTGCATTGATACATTATCTGTTCTGCCTCAGTAAGCAACCAAGGTTGGTGAATAAATTTAGTAGGTAAATTTGCAAGCTGCGGAAGCCATTTTTTTATAAAATATCCATCCACATCATGGTCATGTGATTGCTTAACGGGATTATAAATTCTGATAGTATTAATGCCTGTAGTACCTGCCTGCATTTGAAATTGAGCATAATGAATACCGGGTTCATAATCTAAAAAGCATTTTGCTAAAAAAGCAGCACCCGCCTGCCAAGGCTGCCATAAATGGTGGGTTAAAAAGCTTACCACCATTGCCCGCATCCTAAAATTTAAATACCCAGTTTGCTGCACACATAACATGGATGCATCAATTAATGGAAAGCCAGTTTTGCCTAATTGCCAAGCAATTAGTTTATCGTTATCTAATGTTTTATTCAGTTCATTAAATCCGCTATTCATATTTTCAAATTCAATCTTATAACTAGATTCTAATTTTTGAATAAAATGAGCTTGCCAGCAAAGCCTTTCTAGAAAAAAATTAAGTTGTCGCTTAATGGAACTATTATTATTTTTTTGCAGTTCTGTTACTTGATAAATTTGCCTTACAGAAAAATTTCCATAGGCAATATATGGGCTTAGTCTGCTACAGCTAGTTCTTGCAAGTAAAGGTTTTGATATATTTTTTGCGTAATTATGGCACCGATCTTTGAAGAAGGACTGCAGGTATTTTTCACCGTAATCAAATCCACCTTTTTGCATTAACGTATTTTCTTGTTGTAACTGCAGAAGAAAATTATCTGGTATTGAGAATTTTTTATCAATATTTATTTGTTCAAGGGTTTTTAACTGAGCTTCCGTAACATTATTCTGTGGGGCGCTAACGTAAGTGTACCAATTTTTCACCCAATCTTTCCTTGCATTTCTCCCCCTAATCACACCATTATTTTCAAATTGTTGCCAGGGTAAGTTGTTAGTTTTACACCAACTGCTTACTAACTTATCCCTTTCATAAGTTGCTAAGTTGCCCGTTTCTTGATTACTAATTAAGCACTTAATATTGTGTTTGGTATTTATTTCGGTTAATACATCAATAATATTACCATAGCATATAGTAACGCTAGGGAGCTTTTTACTAATAAGCCAATTATTGATGCATTGTAAACTTTGCCAAATAAATCGCCAATGGCGAATATCACTGTCGTTATTGGCAATAATAGAAGGTTCAAATACATACAGCAGTGTGGCTGGTGCTTTTGGATTAATTGCAGTAATAGCACTGTTATCCCTAATTCTTAAATCCCTTTTTAGCCATACTATTTGCATAATTGTTCTACAAAATTAGCGTAGCAATTGTTTTCATTTATAGTTCTATAATTCCCTGAAATACAAATGTGGCTGGGCCAGATAACCAAATGTTTTTGAAGGTTTGCTCATTCAATTTTTCAAAACTAACCTGTAAATTTCCACCCAAAGTTGTTACTGCTACACAATGGCTGCCAATAGCATGTTGGGTGTAAGTAAGTGCCGCTGCTGTAACGCCCGTACCACAACTTAGGGTTTCATCCTCAACACCTCTTTCGTAGGTACGAACATAGATTCCCTTACCTGTTTCTTCTTCTACAAAATTTACATTTATCCCTTCCTTGTAAAATTGTTGGCTGTTTCTTATTTGCTTGCCTTGTGCAAATACTGCATAGCTTTTAACATCATTTACTACACTTACATAATGTGGGCTACCAGTATTTACCACCGTATATTCATTACCCTTAATTACTTTGTTAACATCAATCATTTGTAAATGAACCCACCCATTTTCATCCATTTTTGCTTGGTGTAACCCATCAATTGCAGTAAAATGATATACTTGCTCTAAAATTCCCAAACTAGCAGCAAACTTAACTAAGCACCTACCACCATTGCCACACATGGTACTTTCATTGCCATCGGCGTTATAATACTTCATTTCAAAATGGGCGGTTGATTGTGCTTGTAGCAGCATTAAACCATCGGCGCCAATACCAAATTTTCTATTGCAAAGTGCTGCTATTTGTTGGTTGGTTAATTGGTATTGATTGTTTCTATTATCTGCTATAATAAAGTCGTTACCAGTGCCTTGATATTTGTAAAAATTAAACTGCATTTTAAATATTTGATAACGTGTTTACCGCATCAGCTATCATTTTTTCAACGGATGCTGTTGCATTGTTAGAGAAAGTTTGTGAAACCCTATTTGCCACAATGGTGCTAATACTTAAGCATTGATGACCTAACAATTTTCCTAGCCCATAAATGGCACTTGTTTCCATTTCAAAATTAGTAATACGATGGTTGCCATAGCTAAAATCGGTTAGCCTATTAATTAAATTTGGATTTGCTACCCCTAACCTTAACACCCTGCCTTGAGGGCCATAAAATCCGGGACAGGTAACGGTGATGCCGTGGTGGTAACCATTTACAAAATGCTTTAAAATGCTACTACCAGCCGAAGTAATGTAAGGCGATATGGCCTGACCACTTAGTTGTGTGTGCGTTAAAAATTGTTGCATAATAGCTCCATCATCACCTGTGGGTTGATGTGCATAAAAGTTAAGTAAATTATCTATACCTAAGCCATGCGTACTAACCACAAAACTATCTACCGGAATATTAGCTTGCAAGCTACCGCTGGTACCTAGCCTTACGATGGTAAGTTGGGTAAGCTTTTCTTTAATAATTCGTTGGTCAAAATCAATATTCACTAATGCATCTAGCTCGTTTAACACAATATCAATATTATCTGGGCCAATACCTGTGGAAACGCAACTTATGCGTTTATTGCCCACATAGCCCGTATGTGTAACAAATTCACGGTGTTGTGTGGTAAATTCTATAGTATCGAAATGTTTTGATACCGCTGCAACCCTATCGGGATCTCCTACGGTAATAATTGTGTTGGCAAGTTCTTCAGGCTTAAGGTTAAGGTGGTAAACAGCACCCCTATCGTTCAAAATTAATTCGCTTTCTGGTATTCTAAGCATTGGTGAAAGATTGATTGGGTTAAAAGCAAATATTGCATTTTTTAATTAATGTAAAACCCCTATTTTTGCCATCCTAAAAATGGTCTTGTGGCCGAGTGGCTAGGCAGAGCTCTGCAAAAGCTTCCACAGCGGTTCGAATCCGCTCGAGACCTCCTAAAATGCCCAATTTTGGGCATTTTTTATGCATTTACATTTCTTAGTATCCGTATTTCTTTTTGATACTTTGCTTGTATAGCCCAGATTGAAACGGCATCCTTTTTTGGTGCTTGGCAAGGTGCGTTGGCACAAAAAAGATAGAGTGTAAAGCTGGAATAGCTACAAAAAAATTTAATGCTACAACGTAGCCATAAATTGATTTATTAACGCTTGATTTTGCTGAGTTAGCGGTGTTAATGGTAAACGGAGTACGTTTTCTATCAATCCTTTTTCGTACAAAAACGCCTTTGCTCCTGCCGGATTATTTTCTACAAAAAGTAAATCGTAGAACGGGAGCAACAAATCTTGTATTAATTTGGCATCGGTAAAATTATGTTGTAAGCTCCTACTTACTAAGTCAGAAAATTGTTTGGGTACACAATTAGCTGCTACACTAATTACGCCATCCATACCGAGTGCTATTTGGCTCATTGCTAGGGCATCATCACCGCTGGTTACAAGAAAATCTTTAGGCCTGTTTTGCAGAATTTGCATACACTGCGTCATGTCGCCACTTGCTTCTTTTATGCCACCAATATTGGGTACTTCGGCAAGTGCTAAGGTAGTGGCAGCCGACATATTACGGCCTGTGCGGCCAGGAACATTATATAAAATAATAGGTTTGGGACTTGCCGCTGCTAGTGCGGTGTAATGCTGTATAATGCCTGCTTGCGTAGGCTTATTATAGTATGGCGATGCACTAAGAATGGCAGCAATATTATTGAAGGAAAATTGCTCTAAAATTTTTACTAATTGCCTTGTATTATTGCCACCAACACCAACTACAATTGGTACCCGGTTGTTGGTAATTTCTATTGTGTAATGCACAATGGCATGTTGCTCGGCTGGTTCTAATGTGGGCGTTTCTCCGGTTGTACCTAGGGAAACAATGTAATTAACGCCCCCGTCGATTACGTAGTTAATCATTTTTGCAAGGGCTTCAAAGTCTACTTCTTCATTTTGCTTAAACGGTGTTATTAAAGCTACCCCCGTACCTGCAAGTAATTTTCTTAGCGACATAATAAATGTTTTTTAAACAGGCAGCACATCCCAATGGCCCATTTGCTCGTATTTGGCAATTCGTTGTTCAATTCTTTGGGTTGGTGTTAGTTGCTTCAGTTGGTTAATGGCATTAATAATTTGCACTTTTAGTATTGCTGCTGCTTCATCATAATCCCAATGAGCACCGCCAAAAGGCTCAGTTACAATTTCATCTACCAAGCCAAAGCCTTTCATATCAAGCGAAGTTAATTTTAGCTGCTCGGCCGCAACCTCTTTTTTATCCCAAGTACGCCAAAGAATGGAACTGCAACTTTCTGGAGAAATAACGGTGTACCAAGTATTTTCCATCATTAATACTTTATCACCAACACCAATGCCTAATGCACCACCACTTGCACCTTCGCCAATAATTACACAAATTACTGGAACTTTAAGGCGTATCATTTCAAAAATATTTCTTGCAATGGCCTCGCCTTGGCCTCTTTCTTCGGCTTCTAAGCCGGGGAAGGCACCGGGAGTGTCAATTAAAGTAACAATAGGTTTATTAAACTTTTCGGCTAAGCGCATTAACCTCAGTGCTTTTCTATAACCTTCGGGGTTAGCCATTCCAAAGTTGCGTAGCTGACGCATTTTGGTATTAATTCCTTTTTGTTGACCAATAAACATTACCGTTTCACCATTTAACTCCGCAAAGCCACCCACCATTGCTTTATCATCTTTCACATTTCTATCGCCATGCAGCTCAAGAAAATTGGTGGTCATTTTCTCAATATATTTTAGCGTATACGGTCTATCTGGATGCCTACTTAGTTTCACTCTTTGCCAAGGTGTGAGTGATAGGGTAATTTCTTTTCTTTTTTCTATAATAGATTGTTCAAGCTGCTCAATAATTTGTTGGTAATTTACCTTCGGGTTCTTCTCTGCCAATTTTTTATTGGCATCAATTTGTTCATATAGCTCTTTAATGGGCAGTTCAAAATCTAAAAACTGCCTATTGGGGTATTGTGGCATAGTTAATTTTACAAATGATAAGGCGGTAAAATTAGGGATTGCGTACCTTACAAAGAAATTTTAGATAGATCGGTTTTTTGAAAACGCAAATTAAGTTTTGAATAATATTTATAGTTATAAACAAATAAATAGTAGAGTAAAATGATGGAAAATACTGCTTTAAACGTTTTAGGTGAGCCTTTAGATTGTTGTTGTAAAGCACCCTTAACGGGATTTTATAGGGATGGTTATTGCAAAACAGGAACTAATGATATTGGCAGGCACGTAATATGTGCATTGATAACCAATCAATTTTTACAGTTTACCCTTGCAATGGGTAACGACTTAATTACCCCGAATGCTAATTATAATTTCCCAGGATTGAAAGAAGGCGATAAATGGTGCCTATGTGCACTGAGGTGGAAAGAGGCGTATGATGCTGGCTTTGCGCCAAAAGTGTACCTTAATTGTACCCACGAAAAGGCGTTAAATTATGTAACATTAGATATGTTAAAGGCCAACGCCCTGTGATAATGAATTAATTTAAGCCTACAAATATTTTAAGCTAAAATGCTTTTTCTATATAAATTTGCGCCGCCATGCAGATAGAAATACTAAAATCGAAAATACATAGAGCTACAATTACGGAAGCTAACCTAAATTATGTGGGAAGCCTTACCATTGACGAAAACTTAATGGAAGCAGCCAACATGATAGAAAATGAAAAAATTACCATTGTGAATGTTAACAATGGTGAAAGGCTGGATACCTATATTATTAAGGGTAAAAGAGGAAGTGGTACTATATGCTTAAATGGCCCTGCTGCACGTAAAGGCGCAGTTGGAGATGTAATTGTAATAATATCATACTGCTCCATGGACTTTGAGGCCGCAAAACAGTTTGTACCTTGGGTGGTATTTCCTAAAGAAGGTAATATACTATAACATAGCAAGCTATTTTTCATTTATCTGTCTAACACTTTCCTAATAGTGTTTGCATTTTCAATTAACTCAGTTAGATAAGTATAATTGTCTTTTTCTAAGCAAGACTTGAACTTTTTCAACTGGCTTATATGTTCGTTCAACACATCAAGCACATTTTCTTTGTTTTCTCTTAAAATTGGCATCCAAGTGCTGGCGTTACTTTTTGCAAGCCTTACGGTGCTTTCGAAGCCTGCACTGGCAAGTTCAAAAATTGCATCGCCTTCTTTCTCTTTTTCCAATACTGTATTGGCAAGTGCAAAGGATGTTATATGAGATATATGACTAATGTATGCCACATGCACATCATGCTCATTAGCATTCATATATATTAGGTGCATACCCAAAGATGTATAAATTTCTTGTACCTTTTCTAATGCTTGAGTATTGGTATTGGCTGATGCACAAATTACAGCAGCTTTTCCGCTAAAAGCATTACTGGTAGCAGCTTGCGGACCACTAAATTCTGTTCCCCACATTGGGTGTGTAGCAACAAACTGTGCACTATTTGGGTGTTGTGCAGCTATTGAGCATATTGCTGCTTTGGTAGAACCAACATCAAAAACTACTTGATTTGTAGTAACATCAAGCACCTGTAATAGTATAGTTGGGGCAATATTTACTGGTACTGCTATTATAACCAAATTACTTTGCCCAACAGCAACTGCTAAGCTTGCCATTTCATCAATAATACCTATTTCCTTAGCTTGATGCAAGTGTTGCTCGCTTGCATCAACACCAATTATTTTTGATGCGTATCCATTTTTCTTTAATGATAAAGCCAATGAACCACCAATGAGGCCTGTACCAATTATGGTAATAATCATGGGTTAGTAGCGGGTTTAAAAAAATCTGTAATTCTTTGTATTGCTTCTGTAAAAATTTCTTCTTTAGCACATAAACTTACCCTTATGTAGTTATTACCATTACTGCCGAATATACCACCTGGCGTTATAAATACATTTGCCTTTTGCAGTACTTCATCGCTTAGTTGGTATGCATCGTGGTACTTAGTAGGAATTTTTGCCCAAACAAATAACCCTACTTGACTTTCGTTTACAACACAATTAAGCATTTGTAGTAATGCAATTGCCTGAATTTTTCTTTTAAGGTAAATGGCATTCAAATTATTAAACCAAGTATCATTTAGTGCTAAAGCCTTTGCTGCTGCTAGCTGTAATGGTAAAAACATACCACTATCCATATTGCTTTTAAAGCGAAGTACATTATTAATAATAGTTTCACTTGCACATAGCATACCAATGCGCCAGCCTGCAAGGTTATGACTTTTACTAAGCGAATTAAGCTCTATAACTACATTTTTGGCATTAGGAATACTTAATAAACTAAAAGGCTCATCGTTAAGTATAAAACTGTAAGGATTATCATGAATAACTAATACACCGTATTCGGCTGCTGATACAATTATTTTGGTAAGCACATCCTTATTAGGCTGTTGCCCGGTAGGCATATGTGGGTAATTTAAAAATATACCTTTAACAATACCCGATTTAAAATGGTTAATTATTTCATTGATATCTGGTTGCCAATTGTTTTGTTCAAGTAAGTTATAAGCAGTTGCAGTTGCGCCCGCCAATGTTACAGCACTTTTATAAGTAGGATAACCAGGATTGGGAATTAAAACAATATCTCCTCGCTGAAAATAGGTCATGCACACATGCATAATACCCTCTTTACTACCAATTAATGGTAATATTTCTGTGTTCGGATTTAGAAGTACTTGGTAATGCTGTTGGTAGAAATTGGCAATTGCAATTCTTAGTAAAATATTTCCTTTATAGCTCTGGTAGGCATGGGTGTTTGGTTTTTCACTTTCTATATGCAAGGTGTTAATTACCGTAATATCTGGTGCCATATCTGGGCTGCCAATACCTAAGTTAATTACTGCTTTACCATTAGCATTCATTAGTTCTATTTCTCTCATTTTTGTTGAGAAATAATATTCTCCCACATCTTGTAATCTATCAGCTGTTTTAAAATTCATTATCTAAATATTCCTTTTTTGTAAACGCCAAATACTTTAAAATCGGTGGTTTTACGCTTTATTAATTCGAATCCTTTATCAATTTGTGCAATGTCATCAAATTCTAAATCGGCATGAAAGCGATATTTAAAATCACTACCAGGTATTGGAAAGCTTTGAAGTTTTGATAAATTAATGCCCTCATCAGCAATGCCAGATAGTAAATTTGCCAAACTACCTCTTTGATGGTTTACGGCAAAATGTACCGATGCTTTATTTGCAGTATCCGTAATTCCTTGCTTCTTTTTTTCTAATACCAAAAATCGAGTATAGTTGTTGG
>Ga0114942_1000258_pt1 | contig 14743 bp, 13 predicted proteins | sample LowerColdCreek_FD_88674 | JGI IMG/M metagenome (GOLD analysis project Ga0114942, IMG submission 88674) | Groundwater microbial communities from Cold Creek, Nevada to study Microbial Dark Matter (Phase II) - Lower Cold Creek | ecosystem: Environmental > Aquatic > Deep subsurface > Groundwater ... | reverse complement strand
TACATGTTGCCGAACAAACGCAGGCCGAGAGAGAACGGTTTGGCCAGCAAACCTACCACTTCCATAAACAGATTGACTGGGATGAAAGCCCAGTGATTAAACGGGTTCATGGTTAGTTCCCGGACAAAGCCGAAGCCTTTCACCTTGATCGAGTAATACAGCATCAGGATAAAAATACCCAATGCCATGCCCATCGTGATGTTGGGGTCTGTGGATGGCACAATTTTCTGGTAGCCCACGCCAACCAAACTGAGTAGTGAAGGCACTAAATCCACCGGCAGCATATCCATCAGGTTCATAAAAAATACCCAGACGAAAATAGTGAGGGCCAATGGCGCAACCATCTTGTTATGCCCGTGGAAGGTGTCGCGCGTGGTGTTATCAACAAACTCCACGATCATTTCCACGGCGTTGACCATGCCGCTGGGCACGCCGGCCTGGGCTTTTTTGGCCACGCTGCGAAACAACCAGCAAAACACAATGCCAAGGGCGATCGACCAGAACATGGAATCGACGTGAATCGCGGTGAACCCCATCGCCGTGGCTTCTTCGCCGCCGTGGGCCATTACCCAGGCACCGCCTTTTCCAATAATTTCGCCCCCTTCCCGCTCAAACCCTGCGGGCAATTTGCCATAGGTGAGATTGGTCAGGTGGTGAACGATGTATTCAGAAATTGTCTGGGTTGAGCCTGCCATTTATTGAAACGCTCGCGTGTACCTATGGTCGCTGGCCGCGTGTCAGCAACCACCAACCACCTGTTATTTGAAGTATCAGCATTGCCAGGTACCCGCAGAATACTGCCGGGCCGCTTACCGGCCGCAATACCGCGAAAACCAGGGCAAACCCCGCAACACTAAGTAAAAACTTCCCCACTTCACCCGCATAACTGGACCGGGCGATGGCCCGGGCAGATCGCGCACCGCGCCACCTGAAGGCGAGCACCGCAAAATACGCCTGCGGCACTATGGCAATCAAGCCGCCACTGAGCACCGAGTAAGCAAATACCTTGTCGAACACCAGCAATAACAAGCAGAGCGAAACAATCAATGCCAGTTGGACCAGAGTGATACGGTGAACCGGAGGACGCGCTATTTCAGCACCCGCCATCAGCGCCTCCCGATACGCCCCTGTTCGTTGGCCCCAGGGGTACTTCCTCGATTCGGGCGGGCATTATAGGGGGATAACAGGGCCGGTTCAACCCAACCAGGCCACCGGAAATGGCCTTATTTGATATGGCTCAGGATTCCGTCCAGCTCATCCAGACTATTGTAGGACAGCACCAGCTTGCCGCTACCCTTGGCGCTGTGCTGGATCAGCACCGGGGCGCCGAGGCGTTGCGACAAATCATCCTGTAGATGGCGAATATTGGGGTCGATGTGTTTTGCGGTAGCGGGGGCGGCCTTTTGCGCCAGCAGGTGGCGAACCAGAGCTTCCGTCTGGCGCACGGTCAAACCCTTGGACACTACGGTACGTGCCGCCTGGGACTGGTTAGCCCCCTCCAGGCCCAATAGCGCCCGGGCATGGCCCATCTCCAGGTCGCCGTGCTCCACCAGGCGCTGCACGTCCTCTTGCAAGGTCATGAGGCGCAGCAGGTTGGCCACTGTGGAGCGCGATTTGCCCACGGCCGTCGCCACCTCCTGCTGGGTAAGCTCAAATTCGTGCTGCAAACGCTGCAAGGACGCCGCTTCTTCTATCGGATTGAGATCCTCGCGCTGGATATTCTCGATCAGGGCCATCGCAATGGCGGCCTGATCGGACACATCCCGGATAACCGCGGGGATGACATCCAGGCCTGCCAGCTGCGCCGCCCGCCAGCGTCGCTCCCCCGCGATGATTTCATAGCGCTTATCTCCAATCGGCCGCACGGATATGGGCTGGATGATGCCCTGGGCAATAATGCTGTCGGCGAGTTCGCGCAGGGACTCCGGGTCGATGTCCCGGCGCGGCTGGTATTTACCGCGCTGGATAAGGTCCACGGGCAGATCCCTGCGCGATGTGTCGTTCTCGCTGGTCGCTACAGCAGTATGCGGTGTGCCGGTGGTGTCTGGCGCAGGGTTGCCGGCCGGTCGCGCCACATTGGCACCGCCACCCAGCAGGGCATCGAGTCCTCGTCCCAAACCTCGTTTTTTTACCGACATCAACGCCCTCCGTTACTTCAAGTTACTGCAGCCTGGTCAGGCAGCGGCGGCGCAGCCTGCTGTTCCTCCCGCCGGATGATTTCTCCGGCCAGTGCCATGTAGGCCTTGGAACCGCGGGAATTTTTGTCATAGTACATGGCGGGCAGGCCGTGACTGGGCGCCTCTGCCAGGCGCACATTGCGCGGCACCACCGTGCGATACACTTTGTCGCCAAAATGGGTGCGCAGCTGCGCCGACACATCATTGGTCAGGCTGTTGCGCGGGTCGTACATCGTGCGCAGTATGCCCTGTATCTGCAACTCGGCATTGCGCGTCTCCGCAATGCCTTCAATGGTACGTATCAGTGCCGCCAGGCCCTCCAGCGCAAAATACTCGCATTGCATGGCAATGATCACGCCATTGGCGGCTACCAAGGCATTGATCGTCAGCATATTGAGGGACGGTGGGCAGTCGATCAATACATAGTCATACTGGCCGGCGATTTCGGCGAGGGCGGTGCGCAAGCGGCTCTCCCGGTGCTCCATGTTCAGTAGCTCGACTTCGGCAGCGGTCAGGTCGCCGTTAGCCGGCAGCACATGGAAGCCGCTCTCGCCGGCGGGACAGGTCACCAGATGCACAGGGGCCCGGTGTACCAGCACATCGTAGATACTGCGCCCGACGCCGTATTTATCTATGCCGCTTCCCGTGGTGGCGTTGCCCTGGGGATCGAGGTCCACCAGCAGCACGCGCTGTTTCATGGCGGCCAGCGACGCGGCGAGGTTGACACAGGTCGTGGTCTTGCCCACTCCGCCTTTTTGGTTCGCGATTGCGATGATTCTGGTCAATGAGTGTCCCTGGCAGTGTTGTTACGGTTGGCGCGAGCCCGGTCGCAATGTGATCTCCACTAGATGACGCTCTTCATCCAGACCCGGCACAGTGAGTGGATGAACAACCATCTCTGCGCCCAGCTGGCTCGCGGCCGCTATTTCGTGCGCAGGATATGCACCTTTCATGGCCAGGATTTTGCCGCCGGGGGCCAACAAGTGGCGACAGCCCTGCACCATTTCCAGCAATGAAGCGAAAGCCCGGGACAACACCGTTTCAAACGGCTCAGCGGCGGTAAACGATTCCACCCGCGCCTGATGCACAGTCATATTATCCAAGCCCAAAGCAGTTTTCACCTGAAAAAGGAATCGGGTCTTCTTGCCGTTGCTGTCCAGCAGCAGGAAGTCCCGCTGCGGGAAGAGAATCGCCAGGGGGATGCCCGGCAGACCGGCACCGGTGCCCACATCGAGACAGCGCTGCCCCGTCACAAAGGGCGCGATGACCAGACTGTCCAGCAGATGACGCGTCACCATTTGTGCCTCGTCGCGCACCGCGGTCAGGTTATACGCCTTGTTCCATTTAGCCAACAGGCCGATATAGTCCAGCAAACGCTCCTGTTGACGGGCGTCCAGTGAAAGCCGCAGGGCAGCGCAGCCCTGCTGCAACTGTATACCGAGGCGTGGTTCCAAATCAGGCCAGCTTGCGTTGGCCGTCGGGGCCGATATTTGCTATTGCACCGTGCTTTTTGAGGTAAATCAACAGCAGCGCAATAGCGGCCGCGGTCACACCCGGTATGCGCCCTGCACGCGCCAGGGTATCCGGCCGCGCGGCGCACAACTTCTGTTTTGCCTCGTTGGACAACCCATCCACGGCGTTATAGTCCAGGTTGGCTGGCAACGGGGTGTTTTCATTACGACGCAAGCGCGCAATGTCTTCCGTCTGCCGGTCGATGTAGCCCGCGTACTTGGCTTGTATCTCCACCTGCTCGGCGGCTTGCGAATCTGTGGTGGGCACGCCGATTAATCCTGCCAGATCCGCGTATTCCAGCTCGGGGCGTTTCAGCAGCTCCGCCATTGAATACTCCCTGGCCAGTGGATTTTTCAGTTTTGCCGCCAGCGCGGCGGCCTGCGGCGTATTGGGGTGAATCCAACTAGTAGCCAGCCGCACAGTCTCCCGCGCTATCGCTTCGCGCTTGGCATCAAAGCGCTGCCAGCGGGTATCATCAACGAGGCCCATGGCGCGGCCCAGTTCGGTAAGGCGCAAGTCCGCATTGTCCTCGCGCAGCAGCAAGCGGTATTCCGCACGCGAGGTGAACATGCGATAAGGTTCCTGCGTGCCCATCGTGATCAAGTCGTCAACCAACACGCCGATGTAGGCCTCATCACGGCGCGGGCACCAAGGCGCTTCGCCGCGCACGGCCCGCGCCGCGTTCAACCCTGCCAGAAGGCCCTGGGCGGCGGCCTCTTCATAGCCGGTGGTCCCGTTAATCTGGCCGGCGAAATACAGGCCAGGCACGGCCTTTGTCTCCAACGATGCATTGAGGTCACGCGGATCAAAGAAATCGTACTCGATCGCGTACCCCGGGCGGGTTATGTGTGCGTTCTCGAAGCCCTTGATGGAGCGCACCAGGGCAAGCTGTACATCGAATGGCAGGCTGGTGGAAATACCATTGGGGTACAACTCCCGGGTGGTCAGCCCTTCTGGCTCGATAAAAATCTGGTGGGAGGTTTTATCTGCGAAACGGTGGATCTTGTCCTCGATGCTGGGGCAGTAACGCGGTCCCACCCCCTCGATCACCCCAGAATACAGCGGTGAACGATCCAACCCGCCCCGAATGATGTCGTGGGTATGCTCATTGGTGTAAGTCACCCAGCAGCAGCTTTGCTCGGGGTGCTCATCTATGTTCCCCAGGTACGACATGACCGGCTCGGGCTGGTCGCCCCACTGCTCTTCCAGGTCGGAAAAATCCACGCTGCGGGCATCGATGCGCGGCGGGGTGCCGGTTTTCAGGCGCTCCACCCGAAAGGGGAGTTCGCGCAAACGCCGGGCCAACGCAATTGACGGAGGATCTCCGGCACGGCCACCTGCGCTGTTCTCGAGGCCAATGTGGATTTTGCCGCCCAGAAAAGTCCCGCTGGTGAGCACCACTCGCGGCGCTCTAAACACCAATCCCATCTGGGTAACGGCGCCCGCGATCCGCCCATGCTCGATCAGCAAGTCATCGACCGGCTGCTGGAAGATGGACAGATTGGGTTGTGCCTCCAGCATTTGGCGTATCGCGTTGCGGTACAACACCCGGTCGGCCTGGGCCCTGGTCGCCCGCACAGCCGGCCCCTTGCGCCGGTTCAAAACCCGAAACTGTATGCCGGCCCGGTCGGTAGCGCGGGCCATCGCGCCGCCCAATGCATCCACCTCTTTTACCAGGTGACTTTTACCGATACCACCTATGGCGGGATTGCAGGACATCTGTCCGAGTGTATCAACGCTGTGGGTAAGCAAGAGGGTGCGACAACCCATGCGCGCGGCAGCCAGGCAGGCCTCGGTGCCGGCATGGCCGCCGCCGATGACGATGACTTCAAATTGTTGCTGGAATTCCACTGCCGACCTCATGTGCTGGGCGCACACTGTTTCGCGGGGGGGAGGATTATACGTGGCTGGGGGTCATTGTTCAAAATCTATCCAGTGCTGTCCAACCGGCCGTCACACCACTGCAAAATCCGGGCAAACACCTCGGCATGCTCCGGCTCGTTGAAAATCTCGTGGTACAGGCCGGGGTAGATAGTCAGGGACTTGTCGCGCGAGCCTATGTGCTCATACAGAAAGCGCGAACCGGCCGGCGCTGCCAACACATCCTCACCGCCATGTAATATCAGCATTGGCAGCGTAATGGTCGAGGCGTCCGCCTGGATAGCGGTCATCCCTGCAAACAATTCACGCACCAGGCGCGCCGACACTTTACCGTGGAACACGAGAGGATCCTCTACGTACTTCCTGACAACCTCGGGGTCGCGACTGACACCCTGCGGATCGAGCTTCAGCATGCCCAGTCGAGGCATTAGCTGCGCCAGCAAGCGGAGCAACCACATTTGCACCCGGCCCGGTTGCAGGTCGGACATTATCGCTGGACCGGAGAGAACTCCCCCAACAAAATCCTTTTGGTGATGCATTAAATAATTGCCGGCGATCAGGCCGCCCATGCTGTGTCCCAGCAGAAACACGGGTGTGCCGGCGAAGCGGGTCGTGAGCTGCCGGTGAAATAGCGACAGATCCGCGAGATAGTCGCCGAATGCGTTGACGTCCCCGGGCCTGCCTTCTGAATAGCCATGCCCATTGTGATCCAGCGCTGCCACTGCATAGTTATTGCCAATGAAGTACATGGCCAACGGCTGGTACCGTGCGCAGTGTTCGCCAAGGCCATGTACGACCAACAACACAGCACGGGGAGTCAACTCCGGTTCCCAGCATTGAAAATAGATTGAACGCTCTCCAGCACCGGTAAACCTGCCATCGCTGTGTTTCATGCACTCTCCTGACATTAGCGCTAGGCCGCGCGGCCAGTTTAGCTGGTCACTCCATGAACCGCTATTGGGCTCGCAGGTGGTGATGGCGCTTACCGCACTATTCGTTCATATTATCTCTCCCTCCGTTTGGTGCTGGAATCTTGCGTGGTTGTACTGAGCAACGAACAAAAAGTTCGACTCGTGAAAACACTGAGCGATCACACACCCCATACCGCGCTGCTGGGTATCCAGGTAGTGCGTGTGGATGGAGAGGAACTCACCCTGAAACTGCCGTACCAGAAAGAGCTGGTGGGCGACCCTGAGGCTGGCACTCTGCACGGCGGCGCGTTGACCGTGTTACTCGACCAGACGCTTGGCCTGTCCTCGGTCTGCTGTGATCGTTTCGAACCTTCCGTTACGCCGACGCTGGATTTACGCATCGACCACCTGGGCATCGCGCCACCGGGGCTGGATATTTTTGCCAGTGCGCGCGTGTACAGGACCACACGCAAAGTGCTCTTTATCGAGGGTGTAGCGTACTGCGACTCCCGGGACAAGCCCATTGCCAGGGCGACGGGTTGTTGGGTGCGGGTCGCTGGCATAAATCTGGCCGGCTTCTTTGGTTCGCTGCAAGGTGGTGCGCAACAGTGACGCTGGCGGATGTACTGCAGCATGAACCGAGTGCAGAGACCTTGCAGCTATGGTTGAAAAAAGTACCTTATGCCGTGTTCCTGGACATCAGGGCCGAACTGCGTGATGGCGAAATCCTGTTCATCCTGCCGGAAAGCAGAAAATTGATCGGTAATCCGTCCTTGCCTGCACTGCATGGTGGTGTGGTGGGTGCGTTCATGGAACAGGCGGGGGCATTTCACCTGATCGCCAAGATGGAAAAGCCCGTATTACCCAAAATTATCGATTTCTCCCTCGACTACCTGCGACCAGCGCGATTGCGGGAGACCTATGCGCAATGCAAACTTACCCGCCAGGGTCGGCAGATTGCCAATGTCACTGTCACCGCATGGCAGGAGCACGTAGAGCAGCCCAACGCTATCGCCAGGGCCCATTTTTTATTACCTGAATCAGATTAAGAGGAAGAACACCATGGCACGCTGGAAACGCAATGAAATCGAGCAGGCATTCGACAAATACCAAGCGGCAGCTCTGAAGGGCGCACAAACCAAGGACTGGACGGACTGGGCGAACTGCTTTACCGAGGACGCCAGTTATTTTGAGCATCATTTTGGCCGTTTCTGGGGACGAGCAAACATTCAAAAATGGATCACTGCAACCATGAAAAAATGGCCGGCGAGTGAGATGACGGCATTCCCCATCACCTGGTATTCCATTGATACGAAGAAAGGCTGGATCATTTGCGAGGTGATGAATCGCATGGCGGACCTCGGCGATGGCAAAATCTACCAGGAACCCAATATCACTATTTTGCACTACGCAGGTAACGGCATGTTCAAGTATGAGGAGGACGCCTACAATCCGCACAACATGGGCGTCACTATCGGCGCGTGGATAGAAGCCAAAAAAAACGCGGACGCTGAAAAAGGCAAATAGCGCGGCCCAACCGTGAACAACCCATCCGCCATGCGCAGTGTCGTGCTGCGTTTCGATATGCGCAGCAGCCCACACTGCCCGGATGCACCTAAGGAACGCTACCGTGCGGCCCTGGACATGGCCAATTGGGCGGATCGCAATACCGTTGATGTGATCGGCCTGTCAGAACACCACGATACCGCGGATGGGTTTTTGTCTGCACCACTGCAACTGGCCGGCATGATGATCGCCACCACGCAACGCATTCGAGTCAGTGTCAGTGCGTTGCTGGTGGCACTGCACGACCCGCTGCGTCTGGCAGAGGATATCGCTGTCATCGATGTCGTCGCGAACGGGCGCTTCACCGCTACGTGCGGATTGGGTTATCGACAAAATGAATACGAGTGTTTTGCTGTCGACTGGGTCCGGCGCGGAGCAGTGTTTGACCAAAAACTCGACCTGCTGGTGCAAGCACTGAAGGGGGATGTGTTTCAGTACAATGGCTGCGCCAGGCATTTAAGTCCGCTACCCATCTCACCAGTCCATACCCTCCTGACTATCGGCGGCAACAGTCTAGCTGCCGCCAGGCGGGCAGCGCGCCTGGGCTTGTTCTTTTGCCCCGCTATCGATGACCGGGAATTGGAAGCGGCATATTTCACAGCCTGCAGGGAGCACGGATTCAAGTTCGGGTACGTTATTTCTCCCCGTGCCCCTGCGACAAGCTTCATCAGTAAAGATCCAGAAACATGTTGGAAGGAGATCGGCGAATACTTGCTTTACGATGCCACAGCCTATCGCGCGTGGCAGCATCCCAATCGCCGAGCATACGCCGAGTCATTTGCCTCGAGTCTTGACGAACTGAAAATTGAAGCAAAATACCGCATCCTTACTCCCGACCAGGCCATACAGACCATTCAGGAAACCGGTTCACTGCATCTGGCGCCGCTTACCGGTGGCGTGCCCATTGTAACGGGTTGGCAGAGCTTGCGGTTATTCGAGGATCTGGTCCAGCCTTATCTGTGATTTACGCGCCGCGGGAAATAACCGTTCCTGACAGCTCGCAACTGCCTTAATTTATATACAAGTAAATATATATAGGTATATATAAAGAATTATTGTAGTTATAGTTATTAGTTCCGCCTCTCTCTGTGGAGAAGCATTCTTTCGTGCGTGAAATCAATAGATTATCTTCGTGATAACAGGCAGTAGAAATACTGTATCAGCTGCTCGGAAGCGGTGCCTAAGGAGTGGATTAAACGGTCTTGCCTGTGCGTGCTTTGGACCCGGCGTGGTTGCTTGTGCATGACAGGTATTTTTTTCCTGCGATAATACAGCGCCTGCACAGGTTTTTTGCACAGCGTCGAAAATTAATCACAGAATAAGTGATGAAAGTCTGGGCAAGCTGTGGGTAGGTGTCTGGAGATAGCGAGAGCGTGGGTAAGCTGTGTAAGCTGTTCGCGTAGTCTGTGGATTATTTCCCGATACAGAAACTGGAAAATATCTTGCCCAGCAGTTCATCGCTGCCTACGACACCGGTGATTTCACCCAGGCTTTTTTGACACAGGCGTAAATCTTCCGCGAGTAATTCACCGGCGCCTGCCTGCAGCAATTGTTGTTGTCCCTGGAGCAGGAAATCCTTCGCCTGCTCCAGGGACTGCAGGTGTCGGCGTCGCGCACTGAAGTTCCCTTCACCGCCTTCGTGATAGCCCATGCTGCTCTTCAAGTGGTGTTTGAGAAAATCCAAGCCAGCGCCGGTTTTTGCCGACAGGTGCACAACAGTGAATTCACCGTGCTGGTGTATATGCGGCGAGTGTTCGCTCAGGTCACTTTTGTTGCTGACGATGGTAATCGGAATATCACGCTTGAGGTGTACTTTACTCTCTTGCCACAACTGCCCGTAGTCCACGTCAGTTGTCAGTTTGCTGCCATCGATAACTAGCAGCACGCGGTCCGCTGATTCAATTTCTGCCCAGGCGCGACGTATACCTTCCCGTTCGATTTCGTCGTCGCTATCGCGCAGTCCGGCTGTGTCCACTATATGCAAAGGTATGCTGTCGATTTGGATATGTTCGCGCAGCACATCGCGAGTTGTGCCTGCCACTGCTGTCACAATCGCGGTATCAGTTCCAGACAGTGCGTTCATCAGGCTGGATTTTCCCGCATTGGGCTTGCCAGCGAGCACCAGTTTCATACCTTCCTGTAACAATGCGCCCTGTTTCGCCTCGTCCGCTACGGCGTCGAACTGCTTGATAATGCCTTGCAGTCGTTCCTGTACCTGGCCATCCTGGATGAAGTCGATCTCATCCTCGGGAAAGTCTATACACGCTTCCACGAAGATGCGCAGTTGAGTGACCTGTGCCACAAGCAATTCGATTTTCTGCGAAAACACACCTTGTAAGGAGCGACTGGCATTCAGTGCCGCACGTTCGGTAGTGCTGTTGATTAGATCAGCAATCGCCTCGGCCTGCGTCAGGTCTATCTTGTCATTGAGGTACGCGCGGTATGAAAACTCACCTGGTCTGGCTTGGCGTGCACCGAGGGTACAGGTTTCGCGCACAAGAATATCCAGCATTACAGGACCACCGTGCGCCTGCAGTTCGACAACGTCTTCGCCGGTGAAGGAATGGGGCGCAGCAAAAAACAGGCAAATTCCTGAGTCCAGCGCGCTGCCAGCGCTGTTGTAGAACGAACAAAAGTGTGCGTGGCGTGGTGCCAGGCACGTGCGGGTCAGGGATTCCCCAATGGCCAGTGCTTTGTCACCCGACAGTCGGATGATGCCTATACCACCCTTGCCTGGAGACGTTGCAATCGCGACGATGGTGTCATGGTCCACCGCTTAATACCCGGCGAGGCAAAAATCTTTAGCAATGCGCTCAGGCTTTGGCACTCGCTTTCTCAATTTTCCGGGTGATCACGAATTGCTGGGCTATCGACAGCAGGTTGTTGACTACCCAGTACAGTACCAGGCCGGCGGGGAACCACAGGAAAAAGAAGGTAAAAACAACTGGCATCCACTGCATGATCTTGGCCTGCATGGGATCCGGCGGCGGCGGGTTAAGCCTTTGCATAAAGTACATACTCGCGCCCATCAACAATGGCAGCACGAAGTAGGGATCCATGACTGATAAATCCTGGATCCACAGTATGAAGGGCGCCTGCCGCAATTCGACACTTTCCATCAACATCCAGTACAAGCCCATGAAAACTGGCATTTGCACCAGTATAGGAAGGCAGCCCCCCATGGGGTTGATCTTCTCTTTTTTATAGAGCTCCATCATGGCCTGTGACTGCTTTTGTTTGTCGTCAGCGTATTGCTCCCTGATGGCCATCATCTTGGGCTGGACGCGCCGCATGTTGGCCATGGATTTGTAGGACGCGGCAGATAACTGAAAAAACAGCGCCTTGATCAGGACAGTCAACAGGATAATGGCCACGCCCCAGTTCCCCACCAACGCGTGAATTTTGGTTAACAGCCAGAACAGCGGTTGCGCTATCCACCACAGCCAGCCATAGTCAACACTGAGATCGAGGTAGGGTGAAATTTCTTTTAGGCGATACTGGTCTTTCGGTCCCGCGTAGAATTTTGCACCGGTTTTCCCCGATTTACCGGGGTCCAACACCAGTGCGGGGCTGGTAAACCCGGCTATGTTGAAACCATTGGGAGTCACCCGGGCACTGAACGTATGCGATTGGTCCGGATTGGGAATCCACGCACTCACAAAATAGTGTTGGATCATTGCGATCCAGCCGGCGGGCAACTGTGCTTTAAAGGGTTCCTCGGCGAGCTCTTCGAACGTAAATTTGCTGAAGCGTTCATCGGGTTGGGTGAGCGCAACGCCGAGGAAAGGCTTCAGGCCCATGGCGTTAGTGGTAACTGAAGGCGGCGGAGCGCTCTGACGCTTGATTTGGCCAAAAAGATTGGCCTGCCATGACGCGGATCCGGTGTTCTCCACCAGGTAGTCAACATCCATCAAGTAATCGCCGCGACGCAGAGTCAGGCGTTTGGTGATCTTGGCGGAGGAATCCCCTTGCCAATGGATATCTACAACAAGCGTGTCTTCACCGTCTTGTAGCGTGTAGCGAGGTGCGGATGCGGTAAATTGTGCGCGACTTTTTTGGTCTATACCGTTCACGCCGATCAGTCCGCTTTGCGCAATGTAGATCAGAGCATCATTATTCTCCAGCAACACAAAGGGAATATTCGGGTTGTCCAGGTGCTCCAGATATTTCGGTAGCGAGAGCTCAACGATATCGCCACCATTTAAATCAATTGCCAGCTGCAACACGTCGGTATACACCTGCACGATTCTGTCTTTGACTTCAACTTCCTTTGCGATGGGTGCAGATTGTGCGTCAGCCTGTTCTGGTGCCGCGGGAATGTCCTCCTGGTCACCCGCGCTGGATGTTGTCTTTGACGTTGCAGGTAGGGTTGGTGGCGATGTCTCGATGTTGGGTATCAGCCGCGTATTGTCCTGCACGACCATCGCCGTTTTGGCATCTTTAAATGCAACCCATTGTGTAAGCAGCATGAACGAGAGTACGCAAATGGCGCCGATTAGCAGAGAGCGTTGCAAATCCATATTTGAAAGTCTTTCGCTTAGTGAGAGTGCGAGCAAGGTGGGACGGGATCTTCACCTCCCTCGTGCCAGGGATGGCAGCGTGTCACGCGCAAAAGCGCAAGATAACTTCCTTTAAGAGCGCCGTGGGTGGCGATCGCTTCCTGTGCGTAGGTGGAACAGCTGGGGAAAAATCGGCAATTATTTCCCATGAACGGGCTGACACAGGTTTTGTAGCAGGCGAGCAAAAAAATCAACAGGCGACGCATTAGGATTCCTGGAGAGATCGGGGTAGGGTTTTGGCCGCGTGACGAATCACTTTCTGCCACTGCTGCTGCAATATAGAGGATAGCGCAGCATTATCCAACAAACCCACCCCTTGTCTGACTAGTAGTACCACATCTAGATACGGTTCACTGCCAGGCAAGTGGCGGAAAAATTCTCGGGTGACCCGTTTGATTCGATTGCGCTGAACCGCTGATCGCACATTTTTCTTGGCGATGACCAAACCCAGTCGATGTTCGGGTTTGTCATTGATTCTTACCAACAGAAGTACGTGCTGGTGTGAGGCCCGTGCATCGGGTTTGTCAAAGACCCGGCCGTAGTCTCCGGTATTGAGTAGGCGCTTTTTTTTGCCAAAACAAGTATCAGTTGCCGGCTTGTTCAATCTGTCGTGCTATGCGGCTAGACGTTTGCGGCCCTTGGCGCGGCGACGGTTTATTACCAGGCGTCCTCCCCGGGTGGCCATGCGTGAGCGAAAACCGTGGGTGCGCTTGCGTTTCAGAACGCTGGGCTGAAATGTTCTTTTCATGTGGTGGTTCCAGATAAACAAGTGTGTGCGAGAGCCGTCGAATGCATACTACACTTCGAGTGTGATGCACCGTGGCCAGAAAAAAGGCTGCCTATTCTATGTAAATACTCTACCTAATTCAATCAATGCCAGGGTATTTTTGTGCGGCGATTTCCATGGGACTAGCAAGGTGCGGCCACGATACTTTTTTGCCCGCGCTGATATTTGCAAAAATGCAGTGACAGCGGATAGTTAGAGTGACCACGCACATATTCTCAAAAAGATATCTACAGCTTATCAACAGATAATAGAGCGTCGTGCCGGCGAGCAATAAAAACCTCGTTTTGCGCGGCAAAAATACGTAAGATATTGAAATATAGAATGAAAATAAATTTGAATTTTATGCAATCAGGTGTGGATAACTCCGCAATTCAGGGGTATTATGCCCCGACTCGCCGGGTGCAATGGTCCGGCCAATAAAATAGTTATCAATCATTACTTTTTTCAAATGCGCGGGTATTGCTCCCGCGTTTTAAGGGGTGTTCTTTGCCTGAAGCAGTGTGGCAAAAATGTGTCAATCGTCTGCGCGATGAGTTGCCTGCGCAGCAATTCAACACGTGGATTCGGCCCTTACAAGCCAGGGCAGACAATCATTCATTGACGCTGTTTGCGCCGAACAGGTTTATCAAAGACTTTGTGGTGGACAAGTATTCGGAGCGAATTTCGGAGCTGGTGCGGGAGTTTCAGCCGGACAATTCGCTGTATCTAGCACTGGAAATCGGCGCTGCAGTTGGTGGCATCAGTCATGTCGATCACACATCGGCACGTGCAGTGCAGCAACAAGTGAGCCCGTCGCGGTTTGGTAGCAACGCCAGAGAGTCAGAGTCGTCGGGAAGGAGTATGACCGCTGCTCTCGCCGTCGAGGAAGTCGCGCAAGTTCGGACTACCCCGATGCTACGTGAGCCGTCCCGCAAGGTCGAAGTCGAAGGATCTTTGCTGCACCAGCATCACCTAATCGAAAACTACACATTTGATAGTTTTGTGGAAGGCAAATCCAATCAGCTGGCCCTGGCGGCGGCGCAACAGGTTGCCGAGAATCCTGGCAATTCGTACAACCCTTTGTTTTTATACGGCGGGGTTGGTCTCGGAAAAACGCATTTGATGCATGCTGTGGGCAATGCGCTCAAGGCGCACAATCCGGAGGCAAAGGTTGTTTACCTGCACTCTGAACGCTTCGTCGCCGACATGGTGAAAGCACTGCAATTGAATGCCATTACCGATTTCAAGCGCTACTACCGTTCTGTCGACGCGTTGCTAATCGACGATATACAGTTCTTCGCCAAAAAGGATCGTTCGCAGGAAGAGTTTTTCCACACATTCAATGCGCTCCTCGAGGGTGGCCAGCAGATG
>Ga0114942_1000257_pt1 | contig 14772 bp, 9 predicted proteins | sample LowerColdCreek_FD_88674 | JGI IMG/M metagenome (GOLD analysis project Ga0114942, IMG submission 88674) | Groundwater microbial communities from Cold Creek, Nevada to study Microbial Dark Matter (Phase II) - Lower Cold Creek | ecosystem: Environmental > Aquatic > Deep subsurface > Groundwater ... | reverse complement strand
CGGTCTCCGTCGACCGCCCTGGCTACCTGTACCTGCTGCACCTGGGCACCGACGGCAAGTACTACCAGCTCTTCCCCAACGACCGCGACACCAACAACAAGATGACCGCCGGCACGCACCGCTTCCCGCGCGAGAGCTGGGCGCTGCAGGCGCACGGACCGGCGGGCAAGAGCTACTTCATGGCGTACTTCTCCAGTTCACCGCGCGACTTCGGCAAGGAGCTGTCCAAGGACGGCGGCTTCGTGACCGGCAATGCCACGGCCGCCACGGTGCGCAGCCTGGGCGTCGTCGCCATGGACAGCCGCTTCGGTGCCAGCCCGGTGGCCGAGATCAGCGAAGTCAACTGACCATGAAGCCGCACCTCCTGCATCTTTGCCTGGCCGCCGCCGGCCTTGTTCACGGTCTGGCGATGGCCCAGGCGCCCCAAGCGCCCCAGGCCGCTTCCGCAGCCGGCAAGGACATCGTCATCGACAGCGCCCCGGCCGAGGCTGCGGCACCCGCTGTCGTGCCACCGCCGCTGCCGCCCGGTCGCGGGCCGGCCGCTGCCGCGCTCGCCGAGCTGGGGCTGGACCTGCTGCGCCAGCCCGGCAGCGAGCCGGCCGTCGCCGTGAACGTGGCGGTCTCGCCCGTGTCGCTGGCCGCCGGCCTGGGACTGGTGCACGCCGGCAGCGGCCCGCTGGGTGCGCGCGAGCTGGCCGGGCTGATGGGCAGCCGCACGTCGGGCGAGCGGCTGTTTGCCAGCCACCTGCCGCGCCTGCTGGCGGCGCTGCAGCAGCCGGGCAGCGGCGTGAGCCTGGCCAACCGCGTGTGGGTGGCGCGCAGCGCGGGCCGGGCCGTGCCGGCGGCCTATGCCGAGCGGGTGCAGCAGCGCTACCAGGCCGATGCCGAACTGCTGAACTTTGCCGACGCGGAAGCCGCGCGCCGCAGCATCAACCGCTGGGCCGCCGACAAGACGGCGCAGCGCATCCCCACGCTGCTGCCGCCCGGGTCGGTCACGCCGGCCAGCCGCATGGTGCTGACCAGCGCGCTGCACTTCAAGAGCCCGTGGCACAAGCCGTTCGACCCGGCCCGCACCGCCGCCAAGCCCTTCCACACGGCGCCCGGTGCCCTCAAGCTGGTGCCGACGATGAGCGACGAGCGCGAGGTCCGCATGGGCCAGGTCGGCCCGCTCACCGTCATGGAACTGCCCTTCGCGGCCGCCGGCTACGCGGTGCTGCTGGCCATGCCGCAGCAGGGCCGCGACCTGCAGGCCGCGCTGGACGACATCGACGGCAGCGACCTGGCCACCTGGGGCGACCGGCTCCAGCCTCTGACCTGTCGCCTGGAGATGCCCAAGCTGCAGCTCGCGCCCAGGCCGCAGGCGCTCAAGCCCGCGCTGCAGGCGCTGGGTGTGGAGGCGGTGTTCGGCGCGGGCGCCGACTTCTCGCCGCTGCTGGGCCGCGCGGCCAAGGGCGTCTACCTGGACAACGTCTACCAGTCCGTCGCCGTCACGCTGGACGAGCAGGGCGGCGAGGCGGCGGCGGCCACGGCGGCCGTCGGGCTGGCCAAGTCCTTCAGCCGGCCGCCGGTGTGCGCGGTCAACCGGCCGTTCGTGTTCGCCATCGTGCACAAGCCGTCCGGCGCGCCCTTGTTTGTCGGGCGCATCGTCGACCCGTCCCTGCCCTGAGAGCTTGAGAGTCTTTCACCCATGCCCGCCTTGCACGCCAAAACGCCCTCACTCGTCGTTGCAAATGCTCGCCATAGCCCGAGCTATGGCTGCGCTTTGCGCCTAGATTGCGGACGCTTTGACGCGCCTTTCGGGCGCGGCCGCAAAACTCCCAAGCTCTGAACCCCGAGGAGACTTCCATGGCATCCCGTTTCCTCAAGCTCGCGCTCGCGGTGTTCATCGGCGCGGCCGCCGCCTTCCTTGTCACCGGCCTCGCGCGCGGCGAGTCGCCCGGCCAGACCTGGTCGCGCTTCGCGGGCTGGGCCGGCGTGGGCGGTGATTCGGCGGGCAAGCCCGTGCTGACGGCCGGCGTGCTGGTCGGTGGCTCCGAGCACGCGGCCGCCGACGGCCGCATCGGCCTGCCCAGCGGCACGCGCTTCCAGCTGCGCGTGCACAGCACCCGCGCGGGCGTCGTGCATCTGCATGCCATCAACCCGCAAGGCCAGGCCAGCGACAAGCCGCTGTGGACGGCCGACATCGCCGCCGGCGCCTACCTCGTCACGCCGGTGCTGCGGCTGGAAGGTGTGCAGGGCAAGGAGACGCTCAGCGTGCGGCTGAAGGCGCCAGGCGCGTTGGCCGAGATCGCACGCCAGGACGTGCAGATCTGGCACCAGTGACCTAGCCTCTGCGCAACGCCCTGACCACGCGCCAGCCCAGCAACAGCGCGAGCAGCGCGCCGTAGACCGCCGGCTCGGCAAAGTCCTGCTTCCCGGCACGCATCCAGATGAAGTGCAGCAGCGCGATGACGGCGGCCGCGTAGACGGCCTTGTGCAGCGCCTGCCAGCGCTTGGCGCCGAGAAGCCGGATGGCCTTGTTGAAGCTGGTGGCGGCCAGCGGCAGCAGCAGCGCCCAGGCCGTGAAGCCCATCAGGATGAAGGGGCGCTTGATGATGTCGTCGACGATGTCTTGCAGTGACAGGCCCATGTCCAGCCAGCCATAGGCCAGCAGGTGCAGTGACGCATAGAAGAACGTGAACACGCCCAGCATGCGGCGAAAGCGCGCCAGTGCGGCCAGGCCGGTCAGCTCGCGCAGCGGCGTGATCGTCAGCGTCAGCCACAGGCCGCGCAGCGTCCAGTCGCCCAGGGAACGGATCAGCGCCTCGGCCGGGTTGGCGCCCAGCCGGTTGGCAACCGCTGCGTAGACCAGCCAGGCCAGCGGCGCGACGCAGAGCAGGAACAGCAACGGCTTGGCGGCGCGGCTGAGCAGCGCCGTCGACAGGGCACGCTTCATCGGCTCAGTAGAACTTCTTCAGATCCATGCCCGCGTACAGCTGGCCCACCTGCGCCTCGTAGCCGTTGAACATCAGCGTCGGCCGCTTCTTGGCGAACAGGCCGTCCTCGCCGATGCGCCGCTCTGTCGCCTGGCTCCAGCGCGGGTGCGGCACGTTGGGGTTCACATTGGAATAGAAGCCGTACTCCTGCGGCGCGCTCTGCTCCCAGCTGCTGCGCGGCTGCTTCTCGGTGAAGCGGATCCTGACGATGCTCTTGGCCGACTTGAAGCCGTACTTCCACGGCAGCACGATGCGCACCGGCGCGCCGTTCTGGTTGGGCAGCACCTCGCCGTACATGCCGAAGGTCAGCAGCGCCAGCGGGTGCATGGCCTCGTCCATGCGCAGCGCTTCCACGTAGGGCCAGTCCAGCACGCCCGAGCGCAGGCCGGGCATCTGCGCGCGGTCGGCCAGCGTCGTGAACTCGACGAACTTGGCCTTGCCCGTGGGCTCCGCGCGCTTGATCAGTTCGGACAGCGAATAGCCCACCCAGGGGATGACCATGCTCCAGCCCTCCACGCAGCGCAGCCGGTAGATGCGCTCTTCCTGGGCGCTGAGCTTGAGCAGCGCGTCGATGTCGTAGTTACCCGGCTTGGCGCATTCGCCGTCGACGGCCACCGTCCAGGGCCGGGTCTTGAGCGTGTGGGCGCGCTGGGCGGGGTCGGACTTGTCGGTGCCGAACTCGTAGAAGTTGTTGTACGACGAGGCATCGGCATAGGCCGTGGGCTTGTCCATCACCGTGGCGCCGGCAAGGGCCGATCGGGCGCCCGGCAGCTTGGGCAGCTTGCCGCCGCCGGGCGCGCTGGCTTGGGCCAGGGCCAGCGGGGAGCCGGCTGCCAGGCCCAGGCCGGCGAGGGCGGCGCGGCGGTTGAGATAGACCGAGCGGGGGGTGATCTCGCTGGGCAGGGGCTCGTGGGGGGCGGGAGTGCGGATCATCATGGGGGCTCTCAAGGCTGCGGGCTGACTTCTCGGTCGGCCGGGAATGGACGCAACTTACACCGGGCGTTGTCCCGGTGCTGGCCCTCGCGCCAATTCCCATGGCTTGTCGTCGGCTTCGCCACGTCGCCATCAAGGCGGATGCCTGGGGTCGTGTGACGGGCCCTATTGCGCATAAATGACAATATTGATCGCAGGAATGGCGGGGTGTGCATGCACAATTCGCACCCCGTTGGTCTCGGTTCCGGCATGCGCGCGCTTTGACGTCTGCGCCCTGGTTCTCGCTTCACAGTGGTCATGCAAGTCACCGATGAGGGGATGGTTTTCCATGAATGTCGCCGAGCGAAACAACGTCAAGGTGCAAGGTGAGCATGGCCCCGTTCTGCTGTACGCGCATGGCTTTGGCTGCAATCAGGACATGTGGAGCCGGGTGACGCCGGCGTTCGAGGCCAGCCATCGGCAAGTGTTGTTCGACTACGTCGGCAGCGGCAGATCGGATCGCTCGGCCTTCGATCCGCAGCGCTATGCCAGCTTGAAAGGCTATGCGCAGGATGTGCTGGACGTCTGCGATGCCCTGGGCTTGCACGAGGGCGTGACCTTCGTCGGCCATTCGGTCAGCTGCAGCATTGGCATGCTCGCGGCGATTGAGCGTCCAGGCCTGTTCGACCGGCTCATCCTGCTGGGCCCGTCGCCGTGCTTTCTGAATGACCCGCCCGGCTACGCGGGCGGCTTCGAGCGCGAAGACCTGGAGGGGCTGCTGACCCTGATGGACCAGAACTACATGGGCTGGGCCCAGTACCTGGCGCCGGTCGTGGCGGGCGCTTCAGGGGGCGTCGAAGTGGCGGGCACGCTGAATGACAGCTTCTGCTCGACGGACCCGGCGGTGGCACGGGTGTTTGCGCGGGCCACGTTCTTCGCGGACAACCGGGTTGATCTGCCGCATGTGCCACGGCCTTCGCTGCTGCTGCAGCACCGCACGGACAGCCTGGCGCCGCTGAGCGTCGGCGAGTATCTGCATGCGCACATGCCGGGCAGCACATTGCGCGTGCTCGACGTCGAAGGGCATTGCGCCCACCTGAGCAATCCGGCGCTGGTCATCGAGGCCATGCGGGAGTACCTGCAGCAGACCGTCGACGGCACCTGACGGGAAGTCTTGGCCATGGACCTGTTGAACGAGCTGCCCTGTGCCTTGGTCGTGACGGACGGGGCCGGTCGGATACTGGCCCTGAACGCCGAACTGCAGCGCCTGGTTGGGCTGTCGCGCGAGAGGCTCGTCGGTGGGTCGATGGAGGACTTGCTGCCTCCCCCCAGCCGGATCTTCCTGCAGACGCACCTGTGGCCGACCCTGCTGCGCGAGGGCAGCGTGCAGGAGATTCATCTGCAGGTGGTCGGTTCGCAAGGCGTGCGTGTGCCGGTGCTGTTGAACGGCCGGCAGGGCGAGTACCAGCGCGAGCGAGCCTACTTCTGGGCGCTGTTCGCGGCCCCGGAGCGGCATCGTTTCGAAGCGGAGCTGGTCCTGCAGCGGAACAGGGCCGAAGCCTTGGCCCAGGAACTGCGCGATGGTCAGCGGTTCATCAAGGGGGTCACCGACTCGATCCCCGGACTGGTTGCCTATTGGGGCAAGGATCTGCGCTGCCGCTTTGCCAACAAGGCGTACAAGGAGTGGTTCGGCCGAGGCCCCGATGAGCTCATCGGCATGTCGTTGCGCGACCTGCTGGGCGAACGTGTCTTCGCCTTGAATGAGCCCCATGTCCTGGGTGCGCTGGCAGGCCAGGAACAGCAGTTCGAGCGCCAGTTGGTCAAGGCTGACGGCAGCATTGGCTACACGCTGGCGCACTACCTTCCCGACTGCGTCAATGGCGAGGTGCGCGGCTTCTTTGTGACGGTCAATGACGTCACGACACTCAAGATGACGCAGGTTGCCCTGGAGGAAGCCCAGAGGCTAGGGCAGACCGGCAGCTGGAGCTGGCGGGCCAAGGGGGATGTCGTCACGTGGTCACCGCAGATGTATGCCATCTTCGGTTTCGACCCGGGCGCCCCCCCGCCGTGCTTCGCAGAGCAGACCATGCTCTACCCGCCGGAGGATTACGCCAGGCTGGCCGAGCAGGGAGCGGTGGCGCTGCAGACGGGCGAGCCCTACACGCTGGAGCTTCGCTACCGGGGGCCGAATGGGCGCCACGGGTGGGTCGAAGCGCGCGGTGAGGTCGTTCGCAGTCCGTCGGGATATGTCAGCGGCTTGCGCGGGACCATCCACGAGACCACGCAGCGGCGCGAGCAAGCGCTGGCGTTGGAGCAGGCGCAGGACCGGCTGCGGGCGATGTACGAAACCACCCCGGCCATGCTGCACTCGATCGACGCGCAGGGCCGCCTGCTGCATGTGAGCGATGCCTGGCTGGCATGCCTGGGCTACCGCCGCGACGACGTGATCGGCCGGCCGTCGTCGGACTTCCTCTCCGAGGAGTCTCGGCGGCGCGCGCGTGAGGAAGTGCTGCCCAGCTTCTTCGCGACGGGGCGCTGTGATGACGTGCCGTACGAGATGGTCACCAGCAGCGGCGAGCTCGTCGATGTGCTGCTGTCGGCCATTCTGGAGCGCGACGAACACGGCCAGCCGGTCCGCAGCCTGGCTGTCGTGCAGGATGTGACGCTGCGCCGGCGTGCGGAGCGAGAGCTCGCCAGAGAGCACGAGCGCCTGCGCAATCTGATCGAGGGCACGAACGCCGGCACCTGGGAATGGAATGTCCAGACCGGTGAGGTGATCGTCAACGCGCGCTGGGCGGCGATCCTCGGCTGGCCGGTCGAGGAGCTGGGGCCCGTGACGAACCAGTTCCGGGTCGAGATCGCCCATCCCGATGAACTGCCCCAGACGCGGATGCGGCTGCGCGAGCACTTTGCCGGGCGCTCCGATGCCTATGTCGCCGAAGTGCGGCTGCGCCATCGCGAGGGTCACTGGATCTGGGTCGAAGACCGAGGGCGGCTCATCACGCGCACGGCCGATGGGCGGCCGGAGTGGGTCTTTGGCGTCCATTTCGACATCACCCAGCGCAAGCGCCGCGATGAAGTGCTGGCCAAGCTGAGCATTGAACTGGCGCACCAGCACGAACTGATGCGGGTCACGCTGCATTCCATCGGCGACGCGGTGATCACGACCGATGCCGCCGGCTTGATCAACTGGCTCAATCCGGTGGCCGAGCGCATGACGGGCTGGCTCTCATCGGAAGCGCTGGGGCGCCCGCTGCTGCAGGTCTTTCATATCGTCAATGAGGAGACGCGTGAGCCGGCGCCCGACCCGGTGGCCGCCTGCATGGCCGAGGGCCGCATCGTCGGGTTGGCGCACCACACGCTGCTGATCTCCAAGGACAACACCGAGTACGGCATCCAGGACTCGGCAGCGCCCATCCTCAACGCGCAGGGCGAGATGCTCGGTGTCGTGCTGGTCTTCCATGACGTCAGCGAGCAGCGGCGCTTGAGCGGCGAGATGACGTACCGCGCCACGCACGACGCGCTGACGGGCCTGGTGAACCGTGCGGAGTTCGAAACCCGGATGTTGCGCACGCTGCGCCACGCCCAGGACAACGACAGCCAGCACGCGCTGATGTACATCGATCTGGACCAGTTCAAGCTGGTCAACGACGCCTGCGGCCACGCCATCGGCGACCAGCTGCTGCAGCAGGTCAGCAAGCTGCTGGCCGATGCCGTACGCACCCGCGACACGCTGGCCCGCCTGGGGGGCGACGAGTTCGCCATCATCCTGGAGCACTGCACGATGGAGCAGGCGAGCCGGGTCGCGCAGAAGATCTGCGACCGCATGGACGACTTCCGGTTCATCCACGAAGACCGGCGCTTTCGCATCGGCACCAGCATCGGCCTGGTGCCGGTGGACAAGCGCTGGGCGAGCACCGCCGCCATTCAGCAGGCGGCCGATACCTCCTGCTACGCGGCCAAGGAAGCCGGCCGCAACCGCGTTCATGCCTGGTTCGACACCGATGCGGCCATGCGCGCCAGAAGCCATGAGATCCAGTGGACCTCTCGGATCGAGAACGCGCTCGACACCGATGGCTTCGAGCTGTTCGCGCAGCGCATCGAATGCTTGAAAGGGCAGGCGCAGGGCATCCATGCGGAAGTGCTGCTGCGCATGCGCAATGCCGACGGGACGCTGGTCCAGCCGGGGGCCTTCCTGCCCGCCGCCGAGCGATTCCACCTGGTCTCGCGGGTGGACCGCTGGGTGCTGCGCCGCTCGGTCAACTGGCTTCAGGGATTGGCTGCCCCTGACCGCATCGAGAGCCTGAGCGTCAATCTGTCGGGCCAGTCGGTGGGCGACCGGGCCTTCCATGCCTGGGCCCACGAGCTGTTCGCTGCTGCGGGTCGGCAGGTTTGCTCACGCCTGTGTCTGGAAATCACCGAGACGGCAGCAGTCACCAACCTGGCCGACGCAGCTGTGTTCATCGAGCAGGTGCGCGCAGCGGGTGTGAAGGTCGCGCTCGACGACTTCGGCGCCGGCGCTTCGTCCTTCGGGTATCTCAAGGCCTTGCCGGTGGACTATCTCAAGATCGACGGCCAGTACATCCGCAACCTGGTCGCTGATCCGCTCGATGACGCGGCCGTCCGCTGCTTCGCCGACGTCGCCCGGTTGATGGGGCTCAAGACGGTGGCGGAATTCGTCGACAACACGGCGGTGCTGGACCGGCTGCGGGTGATCGGCGTGGACTATGCGCAGGGCTATCTGATGCATCGCCCCGAGCCGATCGGCAACTTGCTCGGTGTGGAGGTGGGGCTGGCCCTTTGAGCGAGGCGCGCGGGCCTGGCCCGGCGTCAGCGCGCGCCAGCGAGGCGATGCGGGCCCAGAGGGATGACGGCCTTGATCTTGTCGGGAGGCAGGTCGAGCTGCCTGGCCAGCGTGTCGATGGCGCGTTCGAGGTCTGCCGGCACGTTGAGGACGCAGTGCGCCAATGCAGACAGGGCACAGAGGGAGCGATGGCTTTGCGTGCCGCGAAGTTCCAGCGTGGCCTGGACATCGACGTGGTGGCGCACGCAGTAGGCCGCGGAAGGTCGCAGGCCCCAGGTCTCACACAGGGCCGCGCCCAGGATGTCGTGTGAGGCCCCGAAAGCATCCAGTTCAAGCGACCGCAGCGCGCCATCGTCGGCGCAGGCCTGGGCCCACAGCGGGCGGTAACGCGCGGGTGAGTGGCGAAACAGCAGCGCTTTGCCGCATTCCTCGAACAGGCCGGCGGAATGCGCCGCCCACGCGTCGAGATTGAGCGCCCGGCCCATCACGCCCATCAATTCGCTACGCGCCGCGGCCCGTTGCCACAGCCGGTCCAACTCCGGTGCTTCCGGGAACGCAGCACGAAGCCCATGCTGCAGGGTGATGCCTGCAACCTCCTGAAAGCCCAGGTAGGTGATGGCTTCGCGGACGGTCTGTATCCGGCCCGACAGATTGAACAGGGACGAGTTGACCGTCCTGAGCAGCGCTGCGGCAAGCGACATGTCGGCCTGGATCAGTTCACCCACTTCCTCCAGGTCGCAGGCCGGTTCGGCCAGCAGTGCCGTCATCCGCAACAGGGCCGTTGGCGGCGTCGGCAGTTCCATATCCAGAGCAGGGCGGCCGGTATGCATCGAGGGAGGTCTCAAGCGAGCCACGGGGCGGAGTTGTTGCGCCATGCTAGGCGAAGACTCGGCGGCAACCACCCGCGCCGCGCCGCATCGCGTGACTTTCACGCAGGCATGCAGGTTTCGCAGTGGCGCGGCGAGTGGGGCGTGACGGGCTGCAGGCTGGGTGCGCTTCGTCGCTGGCTCAGCGGAAATCCCGGCTCTCCGTCGCCAACCTCCCCAGCCACGGGCTCAGGTTCTTGAATCCCCGCGCCAGCAGGTGCCGCACATCGCCGTCCCCGCGCTGCCACACGCCTTCCACGGCCAGCAGCCGCGCACCGAGGATGGTGCTGCGGTGCGCTTCGTAGACCTTGGGCCAGACGATCACCTGCACGTTGCCGGTCTCGTCTTCCAGCGTGACGAAGAGGGTGCCCTTGGCGGTCTGCGGCTTCTGGCGGCCGGTGACGATGCCGCAGGCCTTGGCGTGGCGGCCGCTCTTGACGGCTTCCAGCTGCGCTGCGCTCTTCAGCCCCAGCCTGGCCAGGCGCGGGCGCAGCAGGGCGAGCGGGTGGCGGCGCAGCGTGAGGCCGGTGGCCGCGTAGTCCCACAGCACTTCCTCGCCCTCGGCGGCGGCTGGGAGTTCGAGGTCGTCTTCGGGCAGCAGGCTGCCTTGCAACAACGCCGGCATCGCATGCAGCGCCGAGGCCTGCCAGACCTGCTGGCGGCGGTGGCCGGCCAGGCTGGTGAGCGCGTCGGCGGCGGCGAGGTGCTGCATGTCCTGCTGCGTGAGGCGGGCGCGGTGGGCCAGGTCTTGCGGGTGGGCGAAGAGGCCGTCGCGTGCTCGCGTGGCTTCGATGCGCTCGGCAGCATCCTGGCCTAACCCGCTGACCAGGCGCAATCCCAGACGCACGGCGGGCTGGTGCTGGCCGTCGCGCAGCTCCAGCGTGCTGTCGCTGTGGCTGTGGTTCACGTCGATGGCGCGAACTTCGACTTGATGACGGCGCGCGTCCTGCACGAGCTGGCTGGGGCTGTAGAAGCCCAGCGGCTGGGAGTTGAGCAGCGCGCACAGGAAGGCCGCCGGCTCGTGGCATTTGAGCCAGCAGCTGACGTAGGTGAGCAGCGCGAAGCTGGCGGCGTGGCTCTCGGGAAAGCCGTAGCTGGAGAAGCCCTTGATCTGGTCAAAGATGCGCTTGGCAAAGTCGTCGGTGTAGCCGCGCTCGCGCATGCCGTTGACGACCTTGTCGTAGTACTTCTCCAGCACGCCGGGCTTTTTCCAGGCGGCCATGGCGCGGCGCAGTTCGTCGGCCTCGCCGGGCGTAAAGCCGGCCGCGATGATGGCGACCTGCATGACCTGCTCCTGGAAGATGGGCACGCCGCGGGTACGCCAGAGCGCTTCCTTCAGCGCCTCGCTGGGGTACTCGACCTGGTCTTCCGGCAGCGCGCGGTTCTTCAGATAGGGGTGGACCATCCCGCCCTCGATGGGCCCGGGCCGCACGATGGCGACTTCGATGACGAGGTCGTAGTAGCAGCGGGGCTTGAGGCGCGGCAGCATGGACATCTGCGCGCGGCTCTCGATCTGGAAGACGCCGACGGTGTCGGCCTTGCAGATCATGTCGTAGGTGGCGCTGTCGTCGTCGGGAATGGTCAGGTCAATGGCGGTGCCGCGCAGGCGGTTGACGAGGTCGAAGCAGCGGCGGATGGCGCTGAGCATGCCCAGGGCCAGCACGTCGACTTTCATCATCTTCAGCTCGTCGATGTCGTCCTTGTCCCACTCGATGACGCTGCGGTCTTTCATCGTCGCGTTCTCGATGGGCACCAGGCGCTCCAGCAGCCCTTGCGTCAACACGAAGCCGCCGACGTGCTGGCTGAGGTGGCGCGGCAGGCCGTTGAGCTGGCGGCCCAGCGTGATGAGCTGCTGCAGGCGCGGGTCGTCGTCGCCTGAGCCATGTAGGCCCAGCTGCTGCAGCAGCTCGGCGCGGTGCTCCTCGGGCAGCACCTGGGTGCTCCAGCCGCTGTGGTCGTTGCTCATCACGTCCAGCTGCTGTTCGCTGAAGCCCAGCGCCTTGCCGACGTCGCGGATGGCGCTCTTGGGCCGGTAGCAGATGACGACGGCGGTCAGCGCGGCGCGGTCGCGGCCGTACTTGTCGTAGAGGTACTGGATGACCTCCTCTCGGCGCTCATGCTCAAAGTCGACGTCGATGTCCGGCGGCTCGTTGCGCTCGCGGCTGATGAAGCGCTCGAACAGCAGCGTGCTGCGGGCCGGGTCCACCGACGTGACGTGCAGGCAGTAGCAGACGATGCTGTTGGCCGCCGAGCCGCGGCCTTGGCAGAGGATGCCGATGCCGCGCGCGAAGTGCACGATGTCGGCAACGGTCAGGAAGTAGTGCTCATAGCCAAGGTCCTCGATCAGCGCCAGCTCGTGCTCGATGCGGGCCTGCCACTTCTGCGGCACGCCCCCGGGCCAGCGCTTGCGGGCGCCGTCGTAGGTGAGCTGCCGCAGGTGCTGGCGCGGCGTGAACCCGGCAGGCACGACCTCGCTGGGATATTGGTACTTGATCTCGTCCAGCCTGAACGTGCAGCGCGCAGCAACGTGCAGCGTCTCCTGCATCAGCGCCTGCGGGCAGACCAGCGCGATGCGGTGGCGGCTGCGCAGGTGGCGCTCGGCGTTGGGCTGCAGGTCGAAGCCGCACTCGGCCACGGTGCGACCCAGACGCGTGGCCGTCATCACGTCCTGCAACGCCTTGCGCGATCGCACGTGGAAGTGCACGTCGCCCGCAGCGACCAGCGGCAGCGCGGTGTCGTCGGACAGCGCCTGCAGCCGCTGTAGCCACAGTGCGTCGCTGGCCTCGCGCAGCAGCTCCACGGCCAGCCAGGCGCGGCCGGCGAAGTGGCGCAGCGCCCAGTGCGCGGGGGCGGCCAGTTCGGCGTCGCTTGCTGCGCGCGGCAGCACGAGCAGGGCCAGGCAGTCCGCCAGCCTCTCGGGCGCGAGCTGGCGAAAGTAGAGCGTGTACTCGCCCTTGACCGGGCTGGCGCGGCGCAGCTGGGTGATGAACTGGCTGAGGTTGCCGTAGCCGTTGAGGTTTTGCGCTATCAGCACGAGCTTGAAGCGCGGCGTGCCGGCGTCGTCGCGGACGAGGAATTCGCTGCCGATCAGCAGCTTCATCAGCTCGGGTTGCGGGATGTCGGCGTCTGGCTCGCCAGCCTCGCGAGCGGCCTCCTTCGAGGCTTGATGCGCCGTCTCGCGCATGAGCCGCAGCTGCTTGTGCGCCCGCACGACGCCGGCCAGCGAGCATTCGTCGGTGAGGGCCAGCGCCTCGTAGCCGAGGGCGATGGCCCGCTCCACCAGCTCGGCCGGCTCGGACGCGCCGCGCAGGAAGCTGAAGGCCGACAGGCAGTGCAGCTCGGCATAGCGCGGCACATCGGCGCGCATGCTGGGCAGGGCGGGCTGCAAGCCGTCGGCCGCGCGGCGCAGGTCGGCTTCCGAGGCGATGCCTTGGGCGCGCAGCGACGCCAGCCGCTCGTCGCGGTCGGACATGGGCGGGGTCACTGGTGCACCCTTCGGCCTGCGGCCTTGCCTGTCCGACGGATCGGCCAGGCGTTCGCCAGGCTTGAGATGCCCTCAGGGCATCCCAAGTCCGGGCTCACTCCCGCCAGGCGGGAGCGAGCTTGCTTGGGCCGGCCCGGCGCGGCGTTCATGCAAACACCCCGTGAAGGAACCATCCGGTCGTCGCTGCCGCCGCGTCCGGCAGCCGCTCGTGATAGACCCACAGCAGCCCGCGCGCGGCGCTGCGGTAGACGAAGTAGTCGCGCGTCTGCAGCCGGTCGCGGCCTTCCCACCAGCCGGCCTCGATGCGGTGCGGCCCGCTGATGCGCGCCAGCGGCCCGGCGTACAGCGGCTGCTCCTGCGCGTCGCAGCGCAGCGGCTGCGGCGGCTCGACCAGCCAGGTGGGCTGCGGCCCGGGCGGGCGGCGCACGGCTGCGGCGGGCGGCGCGGGCCAGGGCAGCCAGTGCTGCATCTGGGCCAGGCGGTGGTCTTCGTGCAGCCGGCCCTCGCGCACATGATCTGCGCCCAGGCGCACGGACAGCCGCTCCAGCAGCGCATTTGTCGTCGCCCGCTCCTGCGGGTCGCTCGGGCCGGGCAGCAGGCTGGCGCTGCCTTCCTCCAGCGGCAGCACGGTGTCGGCGCTCAGGCGGATCTCGCCGGCCGGCGCGGCCAGCGTCGTGCGGCCCAGGTGCTCGGCCAGCAGGCGTGTCAGGCGGCGCAGGTCGCGCGTCGTGTCGGCCGTGGCCACAGTCAGCTCGCCGCCATCGGCCACGTCGCGGGCGCGCATCGCGTCGTGCTGCCAGCCCAGGCGCAACGAGCGCACGCCGGCATGGCGCGCGGCCAGGAAGGCGCAGAGCTGGCGCAGCAGCGTTTCGGCAAAGTGCAACAGCACGGGCGCGTGCTCGACGCGGTAGGGCAGCTCCAGCCGCGCGCTGAAACGCTCCGGCAGCGTCAGCCAGTGGTGCACCTCGGGCAGGTCGCCATAGGCCTGGTCCAGCGCCGTCAGCAGCGCCGGGCCGAAGCGCTTGGCCAGCGCCGCGCGCGGCAGCCGGCGCAGCTCGCCCAGATGCTGGCAGCCCAGGCGGGCCAGCATCGCGTGGTGGGCCTGGGCGGCGCTGAGGGCTGCCAGCGGCAGCGCGTCCAGGCGCTCGCTCAGCCGGCCCAGGCGGCCTGCTTGAGGCGTGTCGGCGCAGCGCGCCATCGCCAGCGCAGCCAGCGCGGTGGGCGCCCAGGCCATGGCGCCGACGCGCAGGCCCACCAGCTGGCCGTCGGCCTGCAGCTTCAGGCGCAGCGCCCGCGCGCCGCCGAACAGCCGCAGGCTGCCCGCCACCTCGGCGACGACCGCCTCCTCCAGCCGCGCGACGCGCGGCGTGAAGCTCAGCGCCAGCCAGGCCAGCGCGTCAGCATCGCCGGCGGGTGCATCAGGCGTGCAGCACAGGGCGAGCCAGCGCATCGGCGCGCTCCGTCGGTGGGCTGGCCGGTGCGGGTGCAGGTGCCGGGCCCGGTGCCGGCTGAGGCTTGCGCTTGGCCGCCGTCAGCAGCGGCTCCACCGCGCCAGGCACGGCGGACAGTTCCAGCCACCCTTCGTGCGCCGGCCCGCGCCGCTTGAGCACATGCACGTTCAACCCCCAGCCCTCGCCCGGCTTCACGACCAGGCGCAGCGGCGCGGCGGAGGACTGCTGCCCCGCACGCTCCGGCCGCACCAGAAAGGCCGGCGCATCGGAACTCAGCGCG
>Ga0114942_1000256_pt1 | contig 14775 bp, 16 predicted proteins | sample LowerColdCreek_FD_88674 | JGI IMG/M metagenome (GOLD analysis project Ga0114942, IMG submission 88674) | Groundwater microbial communities from Cold Creek, Nevada to study Microbial Dark Matter (Phase II) - Lower Cold Creek | ecosystem: Environmental > Aquatic > Deep subsurface > Groundwater ... | reverse complement strand
TGGCACGGCGCGGCGACGAGCAGAAGCTGTGGGAGGTGCTGGCGCGACTGGTGGACGAAGACCCGTGCCTGCGCATCGAGCAGGCCAGCGAGACTCACCAGACCCTGGTCTACGGCCTGGGCGAGCTGCACCTGCGCCTGCTGCTGGAGCGGCTGCGAGAGCTCTACAAGGGCGAGGTGCTCACCGAGCCGCCGCGCATCGCCTACCGCGAGACGGTGTCTCAAGCCGCCGAGGGCCACTACCGCCACAAGAAGCAGAGCGGCGGCGCGGGCCAGTTCGGCGAGGTCTACCTGCGCGTGGAGCCGCTGGCGCGGGGCGCCGGCTTCGAGTTCGTCGACGCGGTCAAGGGCGGCACCATCCCGGGCCAGTTCATGCCGGCCGTCGAGAAGGGCGTGCGTTCGGCGCTGGCCAGCGGCGTCATCGCCGGCTTTGCGCTCGTCGACTTGCGCGTGGTCGTCTACGACGGCAAGCATCACTCGGTGGACAGCAAGGAGATCGCCTTCGTCACCGCCGCTCGCCGCGCGCTGATCGACGCCGTGAAAGCGGCCAGGCCCCTGGTGCTGGAGCCCATCGTGCAGGTGGAGATCACGGCGCCCGAGCACGGCATCGGTGACATCACCGGCGACCTCGCCTCGCGCCGCGGCCAGGTCAACGGCACCCGCGCGGCCGTGCCGGGCAGCCTCATCGTGCAAGGCCTGGCACCGCTGGCCGAACTCGCCAGCTACCAGACGCGGCTGAACGCGATGACGGCGGGCGAGGGGCGCTACACGCTGGTGCTGTCGCACTACGAGGCGGTGCCGCCCAACACCCAGGCCGCGCTGGTCGACGCGTACCTGGCCCACGACGAGAGCGACTGACGGCTCATGGGGCGAACGGTCTCCTGGTGAAGCCGCCTTTATCATTGCGGCCATGCCCAGCGCCAATCGCGACGTGGCGCAGATCCGATTGGACAACGCGCTGCGACTGTTCGAAGAGTTCGTCAGCGCCACCATCAAGCACCCCGACGCCGCCACCCTGCGCGGCCTGGAGGGTCGCTTTGCCGAGCGACTGCAGATCCAGCCCAGCTACTGGAGCCAGATCAAGGGCCGCTCGCGCCAGATCGGCGAGCGGCTGGCCCGCCAGTTCGAGCAGCTCTGCCACAAGCCGCCAGGCTGGATGGACATCGAGCACGGCGCGGCCAAGCCTGCGGCCACGCCGGCGGAACAAGCAGGTCCGGCGCCTGCTGACGCCTCGCCCAGCTTGCCCAAGGACGACGACGAGCGCTTCATCATCGGCCTCGTGCTGACCTACTACCGCCGCCACCCGCAGCGCGCCCGCGCAAGGTTGCTGGACCTGCTCGGTGAAGTGCTCACGCCGACAACCGCTGTGCCGGCACCTGCGCCCAAGCCGGCCGCCCCCAGCCCGCAGGCCGAGCTGGATGAGTGGCGCAAGCTGCAGTCGCGCATCGCGCCGCTCAAGCCCAAGAAGCGCTGATCCTTGCGCTGAAGCCTCAGCGCATCCGTCATTGGACGGCGCCACCCCTCCACGTTAGGGATGTTGGATAAAAACCGCTTGCGCATGAGAAACGTTTGTTTATCATTTGCGCAAGTCGTGCTGCTGAAGTCCCGCGCACACGGCGAAGTCGCACACCCCCAAGTCCCCTGACCGCCCGGCCCCGCTTGCCTGCAGCGCAAGCCCCGGGCACCCCGACCCTCGTTCGCAAATGCTGACCCATCCCGGGTCGAGCTGCTGCATTGCCCGCCGCCCGCGCGCGGCCCTCACCGGAGCCCACCATGCCCCAGTTCACCTCCCCGCGCCCGATGCGCATCACCAGCCGCAAGCCGCGCAACCCGCTCGTCGCCCCGGCCCACAAACGCCAGGCCGGCCGGCACCAGAGCCCCAACGACGCCCATGCGCAACGCCAGCAGGCGCGCCTGGAACTGCGCAGCCTGCTGCGCGACCGCTACCCGGACGAAAGCCCCTGACACCACGGCGCCACCGCCCCCTCAGCCATGTCTATCCATGTCATGAGGGCCGGCCGGTGCCAAGAGGAGACCCTCATGAGATTGATCGAACTGCGCGGACCCGACGCCGCAGAAACCCACGACACCTGGGCCCGCCGCTGGGCCCGCATCAAGCGCGCGGCCCGCGCGATACGGCTGGTGTTCGCGCCCGCCTACCGCCGGCGCCGCCGCGCCCGCAGCCAGCTGGAGTTCTATGCCGAAGCCGGTGCCCCCGAGGGCGCGCTCTACGTCGACGGCCAGCTGATTGCGCAACTGGACGGCGTGCGCAGGCTGTGAATTGATGCGCCAACCGGGGTCTCATGCGACGAGCATGGGGCCCCACATCGGCCTAGCATCGCCCCATGTCCCACCGCCTGCGCCTCACCGCCCCACTGCCCAGCCTCGATGCCTGGGTGGCGGCCTTCGCGCAAGCCGAGATCCCGGTGCTGAGCGACACCGCCGAGGCGCTGGAGCAGATGCGCGCGACCGAGGACGACGTGGACGCCCACAGCCTGGGCGAGCTGATGTCGACGGACCCATTGATGACGCTGAAGGTGCTGGCCCATGTCAGCGAACTGCGGCGCAGCCACAGTGCCGGCCTGCACGCCGCACCGGAGACGGTGACCGCTGCGCTGGTGTTGATGGGCATCACGCCCTTCTTCCGCGCCTTCGGCCCGCAGCCGACGATGGAAGAGGCGCTGGCCGGTCACGACGAGGCGCTGATCGGCCTGTCGCGCGTCATGCAGCGCGCCGAGCGGGCGTCACGCTATGCGCTGGCCTTCGCGGCCCACCGGGCCGACCCGGACGCCGCCATCATTCACAGCGCGGCGCTGCTGCACGACTTTGCCGAGATGCTGCTGTGGGTGCATGCGCCCGACCTGGCCCTGCAGATCGCCACGCTGCAGGCGGCCGACCGCACGCTGCGCAGCACCGCGGCGCAGCGCCAGGTGCTGGGTGTGGAGCTGGCAGAACTGGAGCAGGCGCTGATGAAGCGCTGGCATCTGCCGGAGCTCTTGACGCGCATCACCGGCGACAAGCACGAGCGCGACCCGCAGGTGCGCTGCGTGCATCTGGCCGTGCGCGTGGCGCGGCACACGGCTCGGGGCTGGGACGACGCGGGCGTGCCGGACGACCTGCACGAGATCGCCGAGCTACTCAACCTCAGCGAAGCCCACGCCCTCAAGCTACTTCACGAATTCGACTGACGGCGGCGGTAGGCCGCCACCAGGCCGAGGCCGCCCAGCAGCAAGGCGGCGCTGGCAGGCTCCGGCACGGGCGTCGCCGTGAAGTTGGCGTTGTTCGGCGCGAAGTCGGAAATGGCGGCCGTGCCGGAGAAGGCGGTGTCGCGCGGCCACAGGTTCCAGGTGTAGTCGAGGTTGTTGGCGAAACCGGTGCTGGGCAGCAACGAGGCGCTGATGTTGGCCGTGATGGTTTTGCCGCTGATGATGACCGAGCCGGTCGGCAGCGCGCCGACGCCGGCCACCGCGCCGGTGCCGTCCGGGCGCAGCAGGATGACGCTGTCGAAGCGCACGCCGGCGAGGCCCAGGCTGGTGGCAAAGCCCGCCGCGCCCGCGCCGCGGTTCACGCCCCAGACGTAGAGCCCGGTCGCGGTGCTGCCAACATTGCCGTCCAACGTGGCCGTCAACGTGAAGATGTTGGTGCCCGGGTTGTAGAAGACGCTGGCGCCCAGCACGTCCAGGTCGGTGCTGGCACTGGTACCGCCAAAGGTGGCGAGGAAATCACCCTTGGGGTCGCTGACGCTGTCCAGCGCGTGGCTGGCCAGCGGCAGGCCGAGGGCGAGGGCGGCAACGGTTGAGGCGAGAAAACGCATGCAGAACTCCTGAGAGTGGGTGGTGGGGAAAACGAAGCGGCCGGACGGCCACACCGGGGTTGACGTGCATTGGCGGTGGCTATTCCAGCCACCCCCTAGAAGGAGGGGCGCGGCCGATCACCTGCAAGCGCAGGCGCTCGCGGCCACGCGAGACACGCGACATCACGGTGCCGATCGGGATGTGCAGCGCCTCGGCGATCTCGGCGTAGCCCATGCCGTCGATGGCGACCAGCAGCAGCACCTGGCGCTGCTCGACAGGCAGCGCAGCCAACGCGGCATCGAGATCGCGCAGGGCCAGGCGCTCGGCCTGGGTGGGGGCGACGGGAATGTCGGGCGGCTGGTCGAGGTCGACCATGTCGAGGCGGCCCTGGCGCAGGCCGTCGACGTGCAGGTTGTGCATGATGCTGAACAGCCAGCCGCGCATGTCGCCCACGCCTTGCCAGAGGGTGGCCCGGGCCCAGGCGCGCTCCAGCGTGTCCTGCACCAGGTCGTCGGCGTCCTCGCGGTTGCGGCGCAGAGCGCGGGCATAGCGGTGCAGACGCGGCATCCAGCCGAGCACCTCGCCGGGGTCGGGCGAGGCGGTGCGGGTCCGGTGCGGCGGGGCGATGGCCATGACCGGTGAGTCCCGGCCTCCGCCTCAATGGTTCAACGCGCGGGCCGAGCGCCGGGCCGCTCCCAAGCCGGCCCGTCCTGGCGATGTGCTTGACGGTCAATCCGGCAAGCATCGCCGTCCCCTCGGGGACTGGCCAAGGTACTCCTTGGACGAGGGGCTACACCGGCACCGCGGTGGTGTTCTTCAACCGCTCCAGCACGAAGCTGGTCTTGCAGTCTTGCACGCTGGGGTGCATCAGCAGCGTGTCGCTGATGAAGCGGGCGTAGTGCTGCATGTCCTGCACCAGCACGCGCAGCAGGTAGTCCATCTCGCCGGTCAGCGCGGCGCATTCGACGACCTCGGGCCAGGTCTGCACGGCAGCGCGGAAGAGGTCGCGCGGGTTGCGCAGCGGGCTCTCGGTCTGCTTCTCCAGCCGAACGTTGAGATAGGCCGTCAGGCCCAGGCCGATGCGCTCGGGCCGCACCAGCGCGACGTAGCTGCCGATGACGCCCGCCTCTTCGAGCCTGCGCACGCGACGCAGCACGGCGGAGGACGACAGGCCGGCCTCAGCGGCGAGCGCGTCGTAGGTCAGGCGGCCGTCCGCCTGCAGCGCGCGCAGGATGCGGCGGTCGATGGCGTCAAGTTCGATGGAAGCGTCCATGCGCGCAATTTTCCTGCGTATTGCCATCCATGCGCGCCATGATTTGCATGAATTCTGCGAGCGTGGCGCCGCAGAATTTTCGGCTGACAACATCACGACGCGAGGCAAGCATGGCCAAGTTCACCCCCTGGGACAACCCGATGGGCACCGACGGTTTCGAGTTCATCGAATTCGCCGCGCCCGACCCGGCCGGGCTGGGCCAGCTGTTCGAGACCATGGGCTTCCAGGCGGTCGCCAGGCACCGCCACAAGAACGTGACGCTCTACCGCCAGGGCGGCGTCAACTTCATCATCAACGCCGAGAGCGACTCGTTCGCGCAGCGCTTCGCGCGCCTGCACGGGCCGTCGATCTGCGCCATCGCCTTGCGCGTGCAGGACGCCGGCCACGCCTACAAGCGCGCGCTGGAGCTGGGCGCCTGGGGCTTCGACAACAAGGCCGGCCCGATGGAGCTGAACATCCCGGCCATCAAGGGCATCGGCGACTCGCTGATCTACTTCGTCGACCGCTGGCAGGGCAAGGGCGGCGCGGCTGCGGGCGCCATCGGCAACATCTCGATCTACGACGTGGACTTCGTGCCCGTGCTGGACGCGCAAGGCCAGCCCGTCGACCCGAATCCGGTGGGCCACGGCCTGACCGAGATCGACCACCTGACGCACAACGTCTTCCGCGGCCGCATGAAGGAATGGTCGGAGTTCTACGAGCGCTTCTTCAACTTCCGCGAGGTGCGCTACTTCGACATCGAGGGCAAGCTGACCGGCCTCAAGTCCAAGGCCATGACCAGCCCCTGCGGCAAGATCCGCATCCCCATCAACGAGAGCAGCGACGACAAGAGCCAGATCGCCGAGTACCTGGACCTGTACCACGGCGAGGGCATCCAGCACGTGGCGCTGGGCACGACCGACATCTACGGCACGGTCGAAGGCATGAAGCACACCGGCGTCCAGTTCCAGGACACCATCGAGACCTACTTCGACCTGATCGACAAGCGCCTGCCGGGGCACGGCGAGAACGTGGACGAACTGAAGCGCCTGCGCATCCTCATCGACGGCGCCACGCACCTGGGCGTGGACAACGAACTGCTGCTGCAGATCTTCACCAAGGAAGTCATCGGGCCGATCTTCTTCGAGCTGATCCAGCGCAAGGGCAACGAGGGCTTCGGCGAAGGCAACTTCAAGGCGCTGTTCGAGAGCATCGAGCTGGATCAGATCCGCCGCGGCGTGCTCAAGGACGAAGCCAAGGCCGTCTGAAGGCACTGCCAAGCGTCGAGCGAATGCACGAGGCCCATGTGGCCCACGCCCTCCAGCCGATGCGCGCGTGAGCCGGGCTGGATGGCCCGCTCCGCCGGGTTGACGATCTGGTCACAGGGCGTCCAGAAGCAGTCCACATCGGGCAGCGGCGGCAGCTCGACCAGCCAGGTGCTGCGCAGCCGCATCTGGCGGGCGTTGCGGCCCTGTCCGAAGGCGGCCATGCGGGTGCCCTGGTGCGGTGAGCCCAGCGTGATGACACGCGGCACCTCGTGCCCTGCGCCATGCTTGCGCCACCAGGCACGCAACGCCAGGCCACCCATGCTGTGGGCGCACAGGATGGGCGTGCGGCCGGTCAGTGCCTCCAGCCTGCGCACGCCCGCCTCGATTTCGTCCGCATAGTCGTCGATGCTGCCAAACGCCGGCTCCAGCGTCGGCGCGATGAAGGCCACGCCCTGCGCGCGCAGCTTCTTCATCCAGCCGTTCCAGCGCCCGCGGTTGCAGGCAAAGCCGTGCACGAGCAGCACACCCGTCTGCGCGGCAGCCGGCAAGTGATCCGGCTCGGCCCACTCACGCCACGGCTGTCGCCAGGAGAACGCCAGCTCGCTCGCGACGACCTCCCGGCCCCAGGCGCGCAAGAGCTGACCCCAGCCCGGCGCCGGCCGGTTGACCCAGCGCAGCTGCACGAAGCCCAGCAGCAGCACGGCCGCATGCAGCAACAGCGTCAGCAGCCCCCAGCCCCAGCCATAACGCCAACCGACGGCCAGCGCCACCAGCACGCGCAAAACTCCCCAGATCCTCTGCAGCCACCCGTTCATCGCGCCAGTGTAGGGACGCAAAATGGCGGCCAACGATGGACTCACACAGCGCCGAATCCCTGCTGACCGAGCTGCGCAAGGTGGATGCCGAACGCACGCGCCGCACGCTCGACCCCGCGCTCGCCACGCGCGTACAAGCCGTCAAGGCCTATCAGCAGCAGCGCTTCGCCAGGACCTATGCGGACCTGCTCGCCACCCCACGCTACGAGTCGGCGACGCGCTTCTTCCTGCACGAGCTGTACGGCCCCGGCGACTACCGCCAGCGTGACGCGCAGTTCGCCCGCGTCGTGCCGGCGCTGACCCGCCTCTTCCCCGACGAGGTCGTCGACACCGTCGCCCGGCTGGCGCGCCTGCATGCGTTGTCCGAGCGGCTGGACACGCGCATGGGCGAGCACCTGCTGTCGCCGGACATCACGGCGCGGGACTACGCCATCGCCTGGCGCGCCTGCGGCGAGCCCGAGGCGCGCATGCAGCAGATCGCGATGACGATGTCCGTGGGCCAGTCGCTGGACCGCCTGACGCGCAAGCCGCTGCTGCGCCAGTCGCTGAGGTTCATGCGCGGCCCGGCACAGCTGGCGGGCCTGGGCGCGTTGCAGGACTTTCTCGAAACCGGTTTCGACACCTTCCGCGCGATGCGCGGCGCGGCCGAGTTCCTGTCCACTGTGCGACAGCGCGAAGAAACGCTCGCTCACGCTTTGTTCGAAGCCAACGACGCAGTCCTAGGGCAACTCCCCTAGCTTGATGTAAGCGCGCGTCCCACCATCTCCGGCTTCACGAGAAGAGGCCTGCAGATGACAGCCATCGTTGCCGAAGTCCCCGAAGTGACATCCCGCGCCGCACCCTGGCTGGCCAGTTATCCGGCCGGCGTACCTGCCCAGATCGACACGCGCGTCTACCGCTCGCTGGTTGATCTGCTGAACGAGGCGTTCAGCAAGCATGCGCAGCGCGACGCGGCCATCTGCATGGGCCAGCGCATGCGCTTCTCGGAGATGGACCGGCTCTCCACGCAGCTCGGCGCCTGGCTGCAGGCCCAAGGCCTGAAGCCCGGCGACCGCGTCGCTATCATGATGCCCAACCTGCTGCAGTACGGCGTGGCCATCGCGGCCATCCTGCGCGCGGGCTTCGTCGTCGTGAACGTGAACCCGCTGTACACCCCGCGCGAGCTGGAGCACCAGCTCAAGGACTCGGGCGCACGGGCCATCATCGTGCTGGAGAACTTCGCGCACACGCTGGCCGAAGTCATCGCCGCCACCGACGTGAAGCACGTCGTGCTCGCTTCCATGGGCGACCTGCTGAGCTGGTGGAAGGGCCCGTTGATCAACTTCGCCGTGCGCCACCTGAAGAAGATGGTGCCGGAGTTCCGCCTGCCCGTCGGCGAGGGCAGCACGGTCGTGCGTTTCAACGAGGCCCTGGCCCACGGTGAGCGGCTGCACCTGAAGAAGCCCGAGCTGGGGCCCGACGATGTCGCCTTCCTGCAGTACACCGGCGGCACGACCGGCGCGTCCAAGGGCGCAACGCTGCTGCACCGGAACATCGTCGCCAACATCCTGCAGGTCGAGGCCTGGTTCCAGCCGATGCTGGCCAAGCTGCCCGGGGGCATGCAGCTCACCAACGTCTGCGCGCTGCCGCTGTATCACATCTATGCGCTGACGGCCTGCTTCATGCTGGGCACCCGGCTGGGTTACCTGAACATCCTCGTGCCCAACCCGCGCGACATCCCGGGCCTCATCGAGACGCTGCGCGGCCACAAGATCCACCTGTTCCCGGCCGTCAACACGCTCTTCAACGCGCTGGCCGCTGAAGCCGCCTTCTCGCGGCTGGACTTCTCCGAGCTGGTCATCTCCAACGGCGGCGGCATGGCGGTGCAGCAGGCCACGGCCGAGAAGTGGCTCAAGGTCACCGGCTGCCCCGTCATCGAAGGCTATGGGCTGTCCGAGACCTCGCCGACCGCCACCATCAACCCGCTGGACCAGCGCAGCTTCAACGGCAGCATCGGCCTGCCGATCTCATCGACGGAAATCGCCATCCGCAATGACGATGGGCAAGACGTGCCCCTGGGCGAGCGCGGCGAGATCTGCATCCGCGGGCCGCAGGTCATGGCCGGCTACTGGAAGCGCCCCGACGAGACGGCCAACGTCATGTACGCGGACGGCTTCTTCAAGAGCGGCGACATCGGCATCATGGACGAGCGCGGCTACGTGCGCATCGTCGACCGCAAGAAGGACATGATCCTGGTCAGCGGCTTCAACGTCTACCCGACCGAGATCGAGCAGGTCGTCAGCATGCACCCCGGCGTGCTGGAGTGCGCCGCCGTTGGCGTGCCCGACCCGAAGTCCGGCGAAGCCGTCAAGCTGTTCGTCGTCAAGAGCGACCCGGCCCTGGCCGAGGAAGACCTGGCCGCGTACTGCGCCCAGCAGATGACCGCCTACAAGCGCCCGCGCTTCATCGAGTTCCGCGACGAACTGCCCAAGAGCAACGTCGGCAAGATCCTGCGGCGCGAGCTGCGCACGACGACCGCCTGAGCGACTTCTCTAGTCAGTTGGGGACAGAGCTACTCGCTTCGCTCGATCGGTCTGTCCCGCAAGGCCTTAGAAGGGGTTGTTCTTGGCGCGCGACAGCGCCAGCGAACCGATGCGCTCCTGCGCCGTCGGGCCCAGCAGCGTGTCGCCGGCCCACAGCCACTGCGCCGTGGCTTCGGGGTCCAGCGTCTCGCTCGTGCAGTCCTGCGGCGCGACGTTGGTGCGGCAGGCCGGCCGCGTGACATCCGTGTAGCCGAACGCGAACGGAAAGCGCGCGATCTGCTGGATGGTTTCGTCGACAAGCACCAGGCCGATCAACCGACCATCGTTCAGCAGGTTCAACCGCATCGAGATGTTGAAGGCGGCGCTGAGCTCGTCGAGGAGCGCGGCGCGGTCGATGTCGGTCTGCTGCTCGCGCTCCTTCTGGCCGAACGGCGTCAGGCCGACGTCGATGATCGTCGCGATGACGACCCGGCCGTTGGCGTTGGCGATGCGGTTGGCCTGCTCGGCCAGCTGCTTGCCGCGAGCCCTGGCCTCGTTGACCAGCGAGCTGCGGCTGACGGCCGGGAACTGGCGGTACAGCTCGACGATGTCGTTGACGCCGACCATGATGCCGACGATGTCCTTCGGCCCGAAGCGGTCATTGGACAGGTGCAGGTCGATGCGGTCGCGCACGTCTGCCACCTTAGCGCCGGCAAACGCGTACATGATGCCCTGCGGCAGCGCGACGAAGTCGGTGTTGCACTGCGGGTAGACGAAGCCAAAACCGCTGGCCAGGATCTGCGTCCAGACCGGGCTGACACGGCACTCCACCTGCCGGGTGTCGGGGTTCAGGCCGTTGATCGTGTACTTCTTGCCGCTGGACAGGATGGTGCCGCTTTCGTCGCCGAAGGCAATGACGCGGGTCGGCGCGAACGGCTCGATCTGCGCAGTGGCCCCGCCGCCGCAGCCGGCGATCAGCGCCGCAGCTGCCACCGCGGCCAGGACGAGGCCGCTTTTCAATTTCTGGGAGACAACTCGGTGCATGACGATCAACTCAGGGCAGGAACAAACTTCAATCGGTAAAGGCAGCGGCGGCCCGGCTGAGCCGGTCTCGCACGCCCTCCCAGGCCGGGTCGCGCGGAGGCGCCTCGACCCAGATTTCCCGGGCGCCGGCCGCGTCCAGCGCCCGCAGCACCGCAAACAACTCGTGCGCCGCAGCCGCCGGGTCGGCCGGTCGGGGCCGCCATTGGCAGGCCAAACCGGTCGGCGGCTGGGCGCGTGAATATACCGCCACCCCTTCGAGGGCCTCGCCGGCAGCCGCTGTAGCCAGACGTAAAGCCAGCGCATCGGCCGTCAGCAGCCGCACGCGGGCGGCGGGCGCGTAGTGCGCGGCCAGCGTGCCGGAGGCCTTGGGGGCGGCGGCGTCCGGCTCGGCCAGCGGCTGGCCCAGCGCGGCCTCGATGCGGGCGCGGCTGAGCAGGCCGGGGCGCAGCAGCGCCGGGAACTCGCGGCTGCAGTCGACGATGCTGGACTCGATACCCACCTCGCAGGCGCCGCCGTCCAGCACCATCAGGCCTGGGCCGAACTCCTCGACGACATGGCGGGCCAGCGTCGGGCTGACGCGACCGAAGCGGTTGGCGCTGGGCGCGGCCAGGCCTTGCACGCCCAGCTCGCGGGCGGCGGCGAGCACGGCGCGAGCCACGGGGTGAGCGGGCGCGCGCAGCGCGATGGTGGCCTGGCCGCCCGCCGCCGCCTCGGCAACACCCGTGCGGCGCGGCACGATGACGGTCAGCGGGCCGGGCCAGAAGGCGTCCATCAGCCGGCGTGCCGTGTCGGGCAGATGGTCGGCGAAAGGCTCGGCGCCAGCGGCGTCCAGCACGTGGACGATGAGCGGGTGGTCGCTGGGCCGGCCCTTGGCGGCAAAGATCGCGGCGACGGCGGCGTCCTGGTCGGCGCGCGCCGCCAGGCCGTAGACCGTCTCGGTCGGCAGCCCCAGCAGCCCGCCCTCGGCCAGGCGCTGCGCGGCGGCCTGGACGGCGGCGGGGTCGTTGCCGGGCAGGAGCAGCATCAGAAGTCTGTCGGCAGGCGCAGGATGTCCGCAGCTTGCACGGCCACCACGTGCGCCGCCTCCGGCGTCTCGGCCGTGATGTTCAGGTGGCCCATCTTGCGGCCATGCCGCGCGTCAACCTTGCCGTACAGGTGCAGATGCGTACCCGGCAGCGCCAGCACGCGGTCCCAGGCCGGCGGCGTCGGGCCGCCGTCTTCACTGAACCACAGGTCGCCCAGCAGGTTCAGCATGATGCTGGCCGAATGCTGGCGGGGCTCGGGCAGCGGCAGGCCTGCGAGCGCCCTCACCTGCAGTTCGAACTGCGACACGTCGGCGCCGTTCATCGTCCAGTGACCCGAGTTGTGCGGGCGCGGCGCCATCTCGTTGACCACGAGGCGGCCATCGTCCAGCCAGAAGAACTCGATGCACAGCACGCCGACGTAGTTCAGCGCTTCGGCCACCTGGCGGGCGGCGGCGACGGCCTGCTGCTGCACGTCGCCGGGAACCGCCCGCGCGGGCACTTCGGTGACGGCCAGGATGCCGCCCCGGTGCAGGTTCTGCTGCACGGGAAAGTTGACGAGCTGCCCGTCCGCGCCGCGCGCCACCAGCACGCTCAGCTCCCGTTGAAGCGGCAGCAACTGCTCCAGCACGCAGGGCACGCGCTTGAGACCTTGCCAGGCCTCGGCCAACTCGGCGGCAGTCGACACACGCATCTGGCCCTTGCCGTCGTAGCCCATGCGGCTGGTCTTCAGGATGCCAGGCAGCAGGGCCGGGTCGACGGCGGCCAGTTCGATGTCGTTGGTGATGACGGCATGCGGCGCGCAGGGTACGCCGGCCGCCTCGAAGTGCGCCTTCTCGACGGCACGGTCCTGGCAGACGGCCACGGCCGCACCCGACGGCGCGACGACGCGCATGCCGGCCAGCGTCTCCAGCGCCAGGGCCGGCACGTTCTCGAACTCGGTCGTGATCGCGTCGCAGTCGCGCGCCAGCTGGGCCAGCCCGAAGGAATCCAGGTAGTCGGCCTTGACATGCTTCTCAGACACGGCGCCGGCGGGGCTGATGGCATCCGGGTCCAGCACGACGCAGCGGTAGCCCAGCGCCTGGGCGGCGTGGACGAACATGCGGCCCAGCTGGCCGCCGCCCAGGACGCCCAGCGTCGCGGCGCCCGGAAGAAGCGCGCTCAACGCAGGTCCTCCGTCATGGCCTGGGCGACCGCCGTCTGCCGGGCGCGGAAGGCGTTCAGCTTGTCCAGAAGCGCCGCGTCAGCCGTCGCCAGCATGGCCACGGCGAACAGCGCCGCGTTGGCCGCACCGGCATTGCCGATGGCAAACGTCGCGACCGGGATGCCCTTGGGCATCTGCACGATGGAGTGCAGCGAATCGACGCCCTGCAGATGCCGGCTCGCGACCGGCACGCCCAGCACGGGCACCGTCGTCTTGGCCGCCAGCATGCCCGGCAGGTGGGCCGCGCCACCCGCGCCGGCGATGATGGCCTTCAGGCCCCGGCCCGCCGCCGCTTCGGCGTAGGCGAACATCTCGTCGGGCATGCGGTGGGCCGACACGACCCGGGCGTCGAAGCCGACACCGAACTCGGTCAGAATCTCGGCCGCCTGCTTCATCGTTTCCCAGTCACTGCTGGAGCCCATGACGATGCCGATGACGGCGTCCGGGTTCAAAGGGGCTGACGTGGACAAGGCGCGCTCCGGGGCTCAGGAAAGCCTTGAATTGTAGAAGCCCAGTCTCAACCTCCCTCCCGGGCCCAATCTCCCGTTCGCCATGATCGACATCAACCTCCAGAACTTCGAAGCCGAACTCATCACCGCCTCCAAGAGCCAGCCCGTGCTGCTGGACATCTGGGCGCCGTGGTGCGGCCCCTGCCGCACGCTCGGCCCGATCCTGGAGAAGCTGGAGACGGCCTACGCGGGCCGCTTCGCGCTGGCCAAGCTGAACAGCGACGAAGTGCCCGAGATTGCCACGCAGCTGAGCCAGATGTTCGGCGTGCGCAGCATTCCCTTCTGCGTGATGTTCGTGGACGGCCAGCCGGTGGACGGCTTCGTCGGCGCGCTGCCCGAGGTACAGATCCGCGAGTTCCTGGACAAGCATGTGCCTGCCGGCGAGGAGCTGGAGGCGCAGGCCGACCTGGCCGAGGCCGAAGGCCTGCTGGCGGACGGCGACCTGGAGGCAGCGCTGGCCAAGCTGGCCCACGCGGTGCAAACCGACCCGGCCAACGAGGCCGCCCGCTTCGACTACGTGAAGGCGCTGCTGGAGCTGGGCCTGCTCGACGATGCCCGCGCTGCGTTTGCGCCGGTCGCGGCCAAGGCGGCCGACACCATCACGCCGCATGCACGCTTCGCCGCGCTGGCGGTCTGGCTGACTGCGCTGGACGCTGCGGACGGCGCCGACATCGGCGCGCTGCAGGCTGCCATCGGGGCGAACAAGCGCGACTTCGAGGCGCGCTTCACGCTGGCGCAGGCGCACATCGCCGCTCAGCGTTTCACCGAGGCCATGGACGAGCTGCTGGAAATCATCATGCGCGACAAGGCCTGGAACGGCGAGGCGGCGCGCAAGGCCTATGTGGCCATCCTGGAACTGCTGACCCGGCCGGCCCCCAAGCCGGCCGCCGAGACCAAGAGCGGCGCGCTGGAGCTCGCCGGCAAGGCCGTGGTGGTGCACAGCGACCCGCTGATCGACCAATACCGGCGCAAGCTGTCGATGGCGTTGTTCTGAGGCGCTCGTCAGCCGGGGCGGGGCGGGTTCAAGGCGCGTCGCCCGGGCGGTGGCGCAGCTCCCGCAGCTTCACGCACTCGGCGTGGTTGCGGAAGACCGGCTTCTCGCACTGCCGGTCGATGCACCAGGCGCGCGCCAGCAACACGCGGCCGCCACAGGCCTCGCCGGGGCTGCTGGCCTCCGGCGTTGCGGCAGCGGACGCCTGCACCGGCTGGGCCGGCGGGATGGTGGCTGCGGCGGCAGGCTCGGGGGCCGCAAACACAGGGCTGCGCGGCACCGGGCGGAAGTCCCCGGCCTTTTCGGTCACGATGGGCTTGAGCGCACCGTCGCGGCGTACCGGAGCGGATGCCGCCGGTGGCGGGGTTGTTGGCCG
>Ga0114942_1000255_pt1 | contig 14850 bp, 9 predicted proteins | sample LowerColdCreek_FD_88674 | JGI IMG/M metagenome (GOLD analysis project Ga0114942, IMG submission 88674) | Groundwater microbial communities from Cold Creek, Nevada to study Microbial Dark Matter (Phase II) - Lower Cold Creek | ecosystem: Environmental > Aquatic > Deep subsurface > Groundwater ... | reverse complement strand
GCGCCATGTGCGCATGCAGCTGGAGTTGATGAAGCCGGAGCTGTTGCTGGACGAGCAGGGCGTCAAGTCCACCATCGTCATCTTCGGCAGCGCCCGCATCCTCTCGGCCGACGCAGCCCAGTCACTGCTCGCCGCCGCCGAGGCCAGCGGCGATGAGACCCAGTTGCGCATCGCGCGCAGCAAGCTGGCCATGAGCCGTTACTACGAAGAGGCGCGCCGCTTCGCGCAGATCGTCACGACCGAATGCGCCCAGCGCGGCCGTCCCGTCGTCGTCGCCACAGGCGGTGGCCCCGGCATCATGGAAGCGGGCAACCGCGGCGCCTACGAGATGGGGGGCAAGAGCGTGGGCCTGAACATCGTGCTGCCGCATGAGCAGTACCCCAACCCTTACATCACGCCAGAGCTGTGCTTTCGCTTCCACTACTTCGGCCTGCGCAAGATGCATTTCCTGATGCGCGCCGTGGCCCTGGTGTGCTTCCCCGGCGGCTTCGGCACACTGGATGAACTCTTCGAGACGCTGACGCTGATCCAGACCCGCAAGAGCCGCCGCCGCCCCATCCTGCTGGTCGGGCGCGACTTCTGGAGCCGGCTCATCAACATCGACCTGCTGCTGGAGACCGGCATGATCAGCCCGGGCGACGAGCAGCTCTTCCACTACGTCGAGACCGCCGAGGAAGCCTGGGCGGTGCTCCAAGCCGAACCCGAACTCTCAAGCCTCAACGCCCCATGACCCAACTTCGCAACGTCTCCCTGATCGGCGCGCCCACGGACGTGGGTGCCGGTGTGCGCGGCGCCAGCATGGGCCCCGAGGCCATTCGCGTGGCCGGCCTGGCGGAGGCGCTGCGCAGCCGTGGCGTCGACGTGACGGACCGCGGCAACCTCATCGGCCCGACCAACCCCTGGGCGCCGCCGGTGGAGGGTTACCGCCACCTCGACGAGGTGGTGGCCTGGAACCGCACGGTGCACGACGCCGTCTACAACGAGCTGAAGACCGGCCGCATGCCCATCCTGCTGGGCGGCGACCACTGCCTGGGCCTGGGCTCCATCGCCGCTGTGGCTCACCACTGCCGCGACGTGGGCAAGAAGCTGCGCGTGCTGTGGCTGGACGCGCATGCCGACTTCAACACCAGCGAGCTGACCCCCAGCGGCAACATCCACGGCATGCCGGTGGCCTGCCTGTGCGGCTTCGGGCCGAAGGAGCTCATCGAGATCGGCGGCCATGTGCCGGCCGTCAGCCCGAAGTGGATACGCCAGATCGGCATCCGCAGCGTCGACGAGGGCGAGCGCCGCTTCGTGCACGAGCAGGACCTGGAAGTGTTCGACATGCGCTTCATCGACGAGGTGGGCATGCGCCACACGATGGAGCTGGCGCTGGCGACGCTGGACGACAACACGCACCTGCACGTGAGCTTCGACGTCGACTTCCTCGACCCGGTGATGGCGCCCGGCGTCGGCACCACGGTGGGCGGCGGCCCGACCTACCGCGAGGCACACCTGTGCATGGAGATGATCCACGACACCGGCCGGCTGGCGTCGCTGGACATCATGGAGCTGAACCCGGCGCTGGACGAGCGCAACAAGACGGCGCTGGTGGCGGTGGACTTGATCGAGTCGCTGTTCGGCAAGAGCACCCTGATGAGGAAGTGACCCTGGGTCTGGCGCCGAGCAGCAAGCGGTCAGCTGCCGGCTCCAGGTTCAGTAGGTCACCGGATAGTCCTTGGGGAAGGTGCGGCTGCTGAAGGCTTTCTTCTGCGTCCAGTCCTGGGCGGGCGCCGTCCAGTACGAGTCGCTCGCGGGCAGACCCAGCGCCAGCAGGCCGGCGGCGGCGATGTACATGCTGCCGTTGTTGGAGTACGGGTCACCCAGCTCGGGCTGAGCCCCCCGGAAGCCGATGTTCAGGTAGCCGTCCTTGTTGAAGTTGCTCGGCCCACCCCAGATCGCGACGTGCGCGGCGTGCAGCGCGGAGCGCACCTGGCCCTCGGGCAGCGACGCGGGCAGCTGCTTGCGCCAGGCCAGCAACGCCAGCGGCTGGAACACGGCCGTGCGGTAGGTGAGCGAGCGGCCGATGGGCGGGTAGCTGCCCTCCGGCCCCACCATGCGCTCCAGGTGCTCGCAGTAGCGCTGCGCACGGCGGTTGGCCTGGGCCAGCAATTCGACCGGCTTGCCACCCCAGAACGGACCGCGCTTGGCCACCAGCACCTCGAGGACCTCGATGAGCATGGGGTACATGACGTAGGAGCAGTAGTAGTCGAAGTGGAAGGCTTCGCCGTCCTTGATCCAGCCGTCGCCGACATACCACTCGTTGATCCGGCGGATCGCGGCATTCATGCGCATCGGGTCGTGCGCCTCGTCGATGGACAGCAGCCAGGCCTCGTTCATCGCAGCGAACAGCAGCCAGTTGATGTTGGGCACCTCGAACCGGCGCAGCCCCTTGATCTCGGCAACGATGCGCCCCTTGGTCACGGCGTCCAGTGGCTCCCACAGCGCCTTGGGGGCGCGCATCAAGGCGTTGGTGAAGTAGGCGGAATCGACCAGCGCCTGGCTTTGCCCCTTCCACTTCAGGTAGTCCGGGCTGGCGGGGTCGACCGAGTTCGCATAGCTTTGCAGCGCCTGCTGCTGCAGCCGCTGGCGCAGCCGGCCCTCGGCCGTGTCGTCAACCGGCAGCGCCAGCCAGGGCGCGATGCCGGACATCAGACGGCCGAAACATTCGAGGTAGGCGACGAGGCTGTCGCGCGAGCCCCAGGTGGGGCTGACCTCCAGTGAGAACTTCTGCTTCAGCTGGCCGTTGGACATGGACTCCAGCACCGGCTCAGCCATCTGCTGCAGCAGGTTGAGCAGGTAGGCGCGCTGCTGGCCGGGTGTGGCGCTGGCGGCCTGGCTGGCGGTCAGCAAGGCCGCGCCGGCGGCGGCGGCCCCCATGAAACTGCGTCTTTCCATGAATGCTCCTATTTGTCCAGCAGGCGCACCATCTCGGCCCCCGCCAGCAGGAATGCGCCGACGCCGAAGTGCGTCGTCGAGTTGCGGTCCACGACCTGGCCGGGAATGGCCCTCTCACCGATAGGCTGAACAAAGCCGAGCTTGCCGTCCGGCTGCAAGGCCACCTCGGTCAGGTACTGCCAGGCTCGGCGGGCGGGCGGCAGATAGCGGTCGCGCGGCAGCAGGCCGGCGTTGACGCCCCACAGCAGGCCGTAGGCGAAGAAGGCCGTGCCGCTGCTCTCGGGGCCGGGCGCGTGGGCGGGGTCGAGCATGCTGCGCGTCCAGTAGCCGCCGGGCTGCTGCGAGGCCAGCAAGGCCCCTGCCATGTCCTGGAAGCGTTGCACGTACTCGGCGCGGTGCGGGTCGTCGTGCGGCAGCTCGGCCAGCACGCGGGCCAGCGCCGCGAACACCCAGCCGTCGCCGCGTGCCCAGAAGTCCTTCTTGCCGTTGACGCTCTTGTGCTTCGGATAGACGTACTTGGCATCGCGGTAGTACAGCTTCTCGTCCGGGTCGTACATGATGCTGTTGGCGTAGCTGTAGTACTCGTACAGCTTGTCCAGGTACTGGCGGTTGCCGGTGATGCGGTACAGCTTGGTCATCACCGGCATCACCATGTAGAGGCCGTCGGCCCACCACCAATAGTCCTTCTGCGGCGTGGACATCTGGTACTCCATCACCTCGCGGGCGCGGGCGATTTTTCGCGGGTCCCTGTCCAGCAGGTAGAGGTCGGCATAGACCTGGAAGCAGATCTGCCAGTCGCCGAACAGCACGTAGTCGTCGGTCTCGCCATAACTGTATTTCCACGCGGACTTTTCGTTGGACTTTGCGCCCGTCCACTGGTTGTGCTCGGCCCAGGCCTGCGTGTAGCGCAGGTAGCTGTCGTTGCCGGTGACGCGCCAGGCCTCCAGGTTGCCGGTGTGATAGGCGGCGACGTTCCAGAACGCCCATTCCTGGGCCGGCATGCGGGCCATCCAGTAGGTATTGGCCTTGTCCATCGCGGCGACGACCTCGGCGCGTTCGGCCTGGCGTGACGGCGTCGTGCTGCAGCCGCTGAGGGCGACGATCAGGGCGACCAGCAGGCCGCGGAGGTACGGGGTGAACATCATGGCAATCGATGGGCTTGTCATTGCGGTGTGGTGGCCTGGGCGGGCTGGGCCTTCTCGGGCGTCGTGCCCTCGCCGTCGAACGGCTGCAGGCGGAAGGCCACGGTCACCGGCTCCAGGCGCGTGCGGTACTCCATCAGCGGCTGGCCGACGAAGCTCCAGGTGTTGTCGCCACCGACGCCCCACTGCGCGCCGTCGATCAGCAGCGTGCCGTGCTGACGGGGCACGATGTCACTGCTCTTCCAGGTGCCGGCCGGGCGGCGGTAGAGGTCGGTGTAGGGGAAGGCCAGCGCGTTCGCCATGAACGCCTGCGCGCCCTGCACGCGCAAGCCGTGGCCGGCGCCCGAGAGCTCCAGCCAGCGCACGTCCACCTTGTTGCCGGTGTCCTGCGGGCGCATGTAGTCGTGGTTTTGCTCGGCGATGGCGCCGCGCCACAGGCCCACGGCGGCGCTGGTCTTGCGGTCCACATAGCTCTCGTGCGGGCCGCGGCCGTACCAGCCCACGGTCGTCAGCGCTGATGGCGTGTCGAACCACAGCCCCACGCGCACCGGCGGCGGCAGGTCGCTCTTCAGCGGCGTCAGCTTCGCCACCACATCTACGGCGCCGTCGCCGTGCATGGTGTAGGTCGTGACGAAGCTGGCCGCGCCGGCCCCCAGCGCGTGCTCCACCACGGCCTGCGCGCCGCCGCCGGGCAGGCGCTTGGCGGTGATGGCACGCACGTGGCGCTCCTCGGTCATGTGCTTCCAGCCGGCCTGCTGCCGCACGGTGCCGGTCAGCGTGTCGTTGTCGGTCTCGGCGCGGAAGAAGTTCGGCCGGCCGCCGCTCAGCAGCGGCTTGCCCGGGCGGCCGTAGCCGGTCAGCAGGCCGGTGCGGCGGTCCAGCGCCAGCGTCACGCCGGCGGCCGACAGCGTGGCGGCGTCGGCGCTTTCCGTCAGCTCGACGGCGCCCTTGGCCGGCTTCGCCAGCGCGATGGCATGCGGCATGGCATGTGGCGCCACAGCGAACTGCTCCCAGCCGACGACATGGCCCTCCGGCGTCAGCGGCACGGCGCCTGCCTTGGCCTTGGCGCGCACGGTGACGAGGTACTCCACCCCCGGGCGGCGCTGCACGCCGGCCAGCGGCAGCTTGATCGTCTGCGCCTGCCGGGCCGGCGTCGCCAGTGCCGGCAGGGAGCCGGACGCGACGGTCACGCCGTCGGCCTGCAACAGCCATTCGAACGCAAAGCCGGACAGGTCGCGGAAGTCGTGGCGGTTGCGCACGGTCACCGTCGACGCCTTGGCATCGAAGGCCTCGAACTGGATGGGCGAGAGCACCTTCTGCACCTCGTACAGGTGCGGGTTGGGCGTGCGGTCGGGCTGGATCAGGCCGTCGCCGAACTCGATGTCGCCGCCCGGGTTGGGCCCGTACTCGCCGCCGTCGCCCCAGTAGCGCTTGCCATCCTTGGTGTACCGGTACATCGACTGGTCCACCCAGTCCCAGATGAAGCCGCCCTGCAGCTTGTTGGGGTACCGGTAGATGGTGTCCCAGTATTCCTTGAAGTTGCCGCCGGAGTTGCCCTGCACGTGGGCGTACTCGCACTGGATCATGGGCTGCTTGCGCGTCGGGTCCTTGGCCCAGTCGACCATCTTCTCGATGTCGTCATACATCGGCGCGTAGATGTCGACGTAGGGGTTGGGCTCGTGGCTCCAGTCCAGCGTGCCCCAACCCAGGTAGGAGATCAACCGCGACGGGTCGCGCTGGCGCGCCTGCGCGGCGGCCTTCTCGAACGCGGGGCCGATGCCGGCCTCGTTGCCCAGCGACCAAAAGATGACGGACGGGTGGTTCTTGTCGCGCTCCACCATGTTCATCACACGGCTGATGTGGGCGGCGTCCCAGGCGGCATCGAACCCCAGCTGCATCTGCTGGCGCAGCTGCGGGGACCTGTTGCCGTAGTCCATGTAGGCATGGCTCTCGATGTTGGCCTCGTCCATCACGTACAGGCCGTATTCGTCGGCCAGCGCATACCAGAGTTCGGCGTTCGGGTAGTGCGAGGTGCGCACGGCATTGAAGTTGTTGCGCTTCATCAGCTCCATGTCGCGGCGCATCGACGCCTCCGAGATGACGTGGAAGGTCTCGGGGTCGTGCTCGTGGCGGTTGATGCCGCGGATCGTGATGGGCCGGCCGTTGACGGCCACCAGCCCGTCCTTGATCTCCACCGTGCGAAAGCCGATGCGCTGGGGTGTGGCCTGCAGCAGCTGACCTTGCGCGTCGAACAGCTCCACCAGCAGCGTGTAGAGGTTGGGCGTCTCGGCCGTCCAGTGGCGCACGCCGGGCACGGGCGCGGCCAGCGTCTGCGTGGTCGCCGCGCCGGCCGGCACGGTGGCGTCCTGCGTCAGCACCGGCTTGTCGCCGTCCAGCAGCGTCATGCGCAGCTTCAGCGGCGCGGCGCGTGCGGTCAGCGCCACCTCGGTCGACAGCTGGCCGTCGCGGTAGGCCTTGTCCAGGCCCGCACGCACGAACAGGTCCGTCAGCCGCGCCTTGGGCACCGCCTTCAGGTAGACCGAGCGCTCGATGCCCGAGACGCGCCAGAAGTCCTGGTCTTCCAGGTAGGAGCCATCGGACCAGCGATGGACCTGCATCGCGATGACGTTCTCGGCGCCCGGCTTCAGCAGCTTTGTGATGTCGAACTCGCTGGGCAGCTTGGAGTCTTCCGAGTAGCCGGCCTCCACGCCGTTCACCCACACCCGGTAGGCCGAGCCGGCCGCGCCGATGTGCAGGATGACGTCCTGCGCCGCCCACGTGGCCGGAACCGTGACGGTCTTCCGGTACGAGCCCACCGGGTTGGTGGCGTGCGGGATCAGCGGCCGGTTGGCCGGGTGCGGGTAGGTGATGTTGTTGTAGCGGGCCTGGTCATAGCCCTCGGCCTGCCACATGGCGGGCACCTTGATGGGCTTCCAGCCCGAGACGTCGTAGCCCGGCTGCTCGAAGCCGGCGGGCACCGCGTCGGCGGAGGGCGAGAAGCTGAACTGCCAGAGGCCGTCCAGCGTCTGGTAGCGGGCCGAGCGGGCCTTGTCGCCCGCCAGCGCCAGCGCGCGGCTCTCGTACGGGAAATGCGTCGCCACCGCCGGCAGCTTGCCGCGCGCGAACACGGCCGGGTTCTCCCAGTCGGGCCGCGAGGCATCCACCTGCACCGGATGCACGCGCGGCGCCTGAGCCTGGGCCACCGCCACGGCCTGGGCCACCGCACACAACAACAACGCCACGCTCACGTTGGCCACCGGTCTTGTCCGCATGCGCAAATCCTCAGGTGAAGGGAATGACATCAACCGCCACGCGGGCGGCCGGCGAGCTTAGGTGGGCTCGCCCGCGCCCAGCTATGAAAAAGCCCGTGCGAGCTATGCAAAAGCACGGGGGACCGCATCGCCCTTCAGGCGCTGACGATCCAGCCCTCCAGCGGGTCCACGCCATCGGGCCAGCCATGCCGGGGTTGGGTCATCGCCCAGCCCGCCTGCACCATCGCCAGCACCGCGTCCAGGCTGTCGCCGCTGGCGTCCGCCACCAGCTCGTCGCGCTGCGCGTGGCTGAGTTTCAGGCGCAGGCCCAGCCGTGTGCGGCCTTGCTCCAGCGCATCGACCGCGTCCTTGCGCGCGATCAGCCGCTCCGGCGTCTGGGCCGCCTTGGTGTCGCTCTTGTACGAGCGCCGGCCGATCAGCTCCCGGGCAAGCAGGCCGGGGTAGGCCTCCAGCGCGACGCGGCCCTCGTCGCCGGCCAGCAGGCCCGGCAGGTGAACGCCCGCCGCGATCATCCTCGGCACGCCCGCGTGCAGCATCCAGGCCACCGGCGGGTTGACCCACTTCATGCTGGGGCTGGAGCCCGCCGGCCCGTCGCAGGCCCGGTGAGCGAACTTGGCGCCGACCGGGCGCTCGTCGCAGAAGGCGGCAAAGCGATCACGGATGTCGGCACGGTCCAGCCCGGCGTAGTGGGCCATCAGCGCTGCATAGTCGGTCGGCCAGCCCAGGTGCTCCACCAGCTCACGCGGCAGGCCGAAGGGCAGGTCCAGCCCCGCCACCCAGGGCCCCGGCCGGGACAGCCAGGCCGAAAAGGTGTCCAGGCTGTCCAGTGCCTCCAAGCCCTCCAGCCGCATGACGGCGCCATGACGACGGCCGCCCGCGACGCGGATGGGCTTGGCGCGGCGAGGCGCACTCGTGAAGTCGATCCCGAAAACGCTGTAGTCATGCATGGGCGGCATTCTGGGGCTGGCGAGAATGGTCAACTGCCCATGTCAGATCTGCGCGACCTCCCCACCCTGCACGCCGCCGACGACGGTTTCGACGCCGTGGCGTTCGACGCCGCCTTTGCGTCGCAGCGCCAGTTGGCGGCGGCCGGGGCCTACCAGGCCTCCAACGATGTGCTGGAACTGCTGCTGCAGACCTGCCCGCCCAACGAGATGCGCCGGCGCGGCAAGGTGCTGGCGCTGCTGGCCCACCAATACCCCCGCCTGGGCCGGCTGACCGCCAGCGCCCGCTGTGCCACGGAAGCCCTGGCGCTGGCCGAGCGCCTGGGCGACGACCTGCTGCTGGCCGACGCGCTCACCACGCAGGCCTACGTCTACAGCCAGTTGCTGATGGGCCGCGACGCGCTGGAGTCGGCCATGCGCGCACTGGCCGCCGCGCGCCGGGGCGGCGACGCGGTCCGCGAAGCCTGGGCGCTGTGCCGCATCGGCATCGCCTACGCCAGCCTCGACAACGCGACCCAGGCCTGCGCCTCGGCGGAGCAGGCGCTGGAGATCGCCGAGATCAGCGGCGCGGCCGATGTGCGCATCGCCTGCCTCAACAACCTCGCCTACTTCTGGCTGCGCCGCGTCGAGGAAGCCCAGGCGCCGCTCAACGCCGACGCCCTGGCGCTCGCCGTCGCCCAGGCTCGCGCCAGGGCCGAGCAGGCAACGGCGCTGGCGCGCGCCTCGGCCAGCCCCTACCAGGTGGCGGTTTCGGTCTCCAACCTCGTCGATGCGCTGCTGGCCGGCGGCCTGCTGGACGAGGCCCTGCCGCTGCTCAACGAGTTCGGCCATCTCGCCCACGACCATGGCTACCGCACGCTGGCCATCGAGGCGGATGCGCAGCGCGCCATCTTCCTGCGCCTGAAGGGCGAGCCGCTGCAGGCCACGCTGATGCTGGAGGCGCTGCTGAACGCCGTCACTGCGCCGCCGCCCCAGCTGCGCCGGCTGCTGGTGCGCGCGCTGCACGAGACCCACAAGGCCTGCGGCCAGTACCGCGAGGCCCTGGCCTGGCTGGAAGAGCTGGTCGCCCTGGACCGCCAGATCAGCCGTGACAACCTGGTGCTGCAGACCGAGGTCATCCTCATCCGCGAGCAGGTGGAGCAGGCCCAGGCGCGCGCGGACAGCGCCGTGGCCGACGCCCGCCGCGAGCGCGCCCGCGCGGCCCATCTGGAGAGCGAGCAGCAGCGCCTGCGCGAACACGCCAACGCGCTGGACCGCGCCGCCCACGAGGACGTGCTGACCGGCCTGCACAACCGCCGCCACGCCGAGTTCGCACTGCCGCTGCTGGTGGAAGGCGCGCGCATGGCCGGCCAGGTCATCAGCGTGGCGACGCTGGACATGGACCACTTCAAGCGCATCAACGACACCCACGGCCACGCCGTCGGCGACGCCGTGCTGCAGCAGTTGGCGCAGCTGCTGCGCCACCGCCTGCGCAGCGCCGACCTGCTCGCGCGCATCGGTGGCGAGGAGTTCCTGGCCGTGCTGGTGGGCATCGCGCCGCCGCAGGCCGCCGAGATCTGCGAGCGCCTGCGCCTGGCCGTCGCCGAGCACGACTGGGCCGCCACGGCGCCGGGGCTGCAGGTGCGCGTCAGCGTGGGCATTGCCGGCGGCGTGCCGCCACAGGCGGCCGACAGCCTGCTGCACCGCGCCGATGCCGCGCTCTACGCCGCCAAGCGCGGCGGACGCAACCGGGTGCACGTGGATTGAACCCAGGGCAAACTCGGCGCCCGGCCTTCATCAACCCATTCACGCCTTTGCCCATGCCCCTGCCTCAACGTGCCTTGCTGGCCCTGGCCATGACCTGCCTGCTGGCGGCGCCCGCCGTGGCGCTGGACCTCGTCAGCCCGGCGGAAGCCGCCCGCGACCGCGCCGCGGAAGCCGCGCAGACCGAAGCTCCGGCATTCCGGGCCAAGGCCTTCACGCCCGGCGCGCCGCTGATCGAAGTGCGCCAGCCCGGCCGGCTGGACGGCATCAAGGCGCCCTTCCCCATCCAGCTCGGCTTCAAGGGCAGCGACGGCGCCGAGCTGGACCTGAAGAGCTTTCGCGTCCTCTACGGCTTCCTGAAGCTCGACATCACCGCCCGCCTGCTCGAAAAGGCGCGGCTGACGGCCGACGGCCTGGTGCTGGACGACGCCGCCATCCCCAGCGGCAGCCACCGGCTGCGCATCCAGCTCAAGGACAGCAAGGGGCGCGAGGGCGAGTTGGATGTGACCTTGAAGGTGCTTTGAGGGCAGCGGGTTGGGCGGCGCCTGCGAGCCCGAGCGCGCGGGGCCGAGTCGGGCGCACTTGGTTGATGGCGGCGGTGAAACCTGTGCTGCTCATGCGGACCGAGCGCGTCTTGAGGTCAGGGGTTTAGGTTCAAGACTTGACCCTTGGGCCGCGCAACAGTTTGGGGACGAGCAACGGAGCGAGGTTTGCTCCTGCTTCGGGCGCGGCGCACGCCGTGCCATCATGCGCGCCGTCTCGCCCACTCGATGCGCCCAGATGCACATGAGAAGCCTTGCACGCAGTTCGCTACCCGTCGCACCTGCCGCAGCGATGCATGACGCAGACAGCGCAGTACTGCATGCACACGCAGTCAGCGGCTGCTTTGTTGAGGCAGATCAGGCGCGTAGGTGCACAAAGCGTGTCGGGAATACGCAGCAGTCGTCTGCATTGCGCAGACTGGCGACAACACGTTAGCACCCACATGCGCGAACCGAACTTCTCCGAATCTCAACTTCAGCAAGCTACGAACACGGCATTCATTCGCCGCGTCGTTGAGCAGCACGGCGTATGGTCATTCGCACACGTTCCCTCACTGATAGCTGAATACGACCTTGGCTGGGATACAGCCTTTTTTCTGCCGTGGTTGCCACATGCACCCTCCCCCGACGACGAGGGCTGCAATTTCTTCATTCAATACAAGCTCTCTGGCGAACTGACTAGTCCTGGCGCGAAGGAATGGGCTACCTGGAGCAGTCCGTACCTCAGATTCAAAATTCCACATTCGACGAAATCACCAGCTGGCGCATTCATAGATGACTACCACCAGTGGGACCGGCTGAAGGTCCTTGCTGGAAAAAACTATCCAACGTTCTACGCGACCAACGCGACGCTTCAGAAGTCTGATCTACAACACCACTTGGCGGCAGGTACTCTCCTGGATCACATTCCGCTCTTGGACGTGCGTACGGTCACGGGCGTGCACAAGCATGTGACATTCACTTCCACCTCCTCCGGGTTTGCCCTCCATAGCGAGAAGGAAGAGGTCCCAAAATTGACGTTTTCTCAGGGCATCGAGAAGGTCGCCAGTAGTGAGCAGACAACGCTCCGGAGTTCAACCGAACGACTGATAGCTTCGTTGCGAGATCTTCCGGCAGGCGACGACGGCTGGAATCAGGACCTCTCCCGCCTTTACGACCAATCTGCCAATGGAGTTCCACGTCGCCTACGGGATTGGAGGCAGTACTTGCAACTCGACTACTTCGTACGGCAACATTTGGGAGCACAGCTCCTATGGCTGCCCAAAGACGCCTCTCAAGAAACACCATCCAAGTAGTTGATTTCGTTGACAGCTTCTCGACGGCCTGACGCTCGATCAGGCCGTTTGCGTTTCTGGCAGCAGCCTCATGCCGAGTTGCTGGGCACGCCAGCTGAGGCTGGCCACGACGCGCTGGCGGTAGCGCTCCTCGAAGTAGTCCTGCCCCTGGTCCGTGTACTCCTGGCCCCGGGTCAGCATCGCGTAGATCAGCTGCGCCAGCTTGTGCGCCGCAGCCGTCACGGCCTTGGCCTTGTCCATGCGGGCGCACACCCTCTAAGGGCTGCCTCGCTCAAGCCTGACACCAGCTCCTGGGGCATCACCCTTCGCCAGGCACAAGCCGTCCACTGGACGCCTTGTGTCCGGGCTCAGCGTTGGACATCGCCTGCTGCGTCACCGGGGTCCGTGCCATGTGTGGCGGCTCGGGACCGCTGCCTTTGCTTCGGTTGCGGCACGTGCCCAGTTCTTGTTTCATCCGTGAGGCCTGTGCTCATGGCCAAGCGCGGCGGGCGCAACCGGGTGCAAGTGGGCTGACAAGGCCACGGCGCGTCGCCCTTGGCGACCTGGCCGTCGGCAGCATGCAGACGCCGTCGCAGCAGCGCCCGCCCGCTCGCCTCAAAAGCGCCAGGTCGCGCCCACGCTCAGATAGCGCCCCACCGCCCCCTCCTGGTGCAACGAAGGGTTGTAGTGCGCACCGCCCGAGGACACGCCGCCGCCGCTGGAGCCTGACGCAAACGCGTCGACGGGCGCGGCACGGTCGAACAGGTTGGTGACCGCCAAGCGCAGGCTGAGGCCCGGGCTGACCTGCCAGCTGGCATTGAGGTTGACCGTGGTGAAGGACGGCACGCGGCACAAGGGCGAGCCACCGGCCGGCAGGCCGTTGGGGTAGATCGTGGACAGCGCCGAGGCGCAGTCGGGCAGGTTGTAGCTGCTGTCCTCCACCTTCACGCCGCTCACGTAGTTCAGCGTGCCGCTCAGCTCCACCGGCCCGCGCGCCCAGGCCAGGCCCAGCGAGGCGCGGTCCTTGGGGGTACCGGTGTTGGTGGAAACGAAGCTCGGGCCGTGCGTGCCCGCCATCTCGTAGACCTGGCCGGGGCCGCGGTCGATGGTGTAGCGGATCATGTGCGACCACTGCAGCTGCGGCGTGAACTGGCCCCAGGCGCCGGCGTCGAGCTTCATGCGCCAGTCCACGTCCACGCCGTTGGTGCGCGCGCTGCCGAGGTTGATGAAGGGATAGGTGCCGTAGAGGATGGTGTCGTCGGCCCCCGTGGGCGCGGCGTTCGGCGTGGTGGGGCTGTTCACGCGGTAGAGCTGGGTGCCGTAGGCTTGCGGGCTGTCGATCTGGCCCTGGCCGAACAGGCCCACCGAGACGATCTGGTTGCGGATCTTGATGTCGTAGTAGTCGACCGACACGTTCATCGTCGGCATGGGCTCGAAGACGAAGCCCAGCGTCATCGATCGCGACTTCTCGGGCTTGAGGTCCTTGCCCGGCAGCTGCAGCTGCGTGCCGCCCACGCCGATGTCGCAGGGCTGGCCGGGCTTGACGAGGTTGCACAGCGCCGTGTCCACCAGCGGCGGCAGGTAGCCGGCGCTCGAACCGCTGGTGCCGATCTCCACCGGGTTGGGCGCCCGGAAGCCCCCGGCCCAGGTGCCGCGCAGGATGAGTTGCTTCACCGGCACGTACTTCACGCCCACCTTGGGCGTGACGGACGAGCCGTAGGTGTCGTAGTGGTCGACACGCGCGGCGGCGTCGATCTCCAGCTGCTTGGTCAGCGGTGCCGCCAGCTCGACATAGGCCGCCGTGACGGTCTGCTTGCCCACGCCGAAGGCGTAGATGTTGCTGGCCTGCGCACCGCTGGAGAAACCTTCGGGGAAGCGTTCATCCAGGGACCGCTTGCTGAACTCGACGCCGGTACCCAGCGCCAGGTTGCCGCCACCGAGCTTCATCAGGTCGCGGCTGGCGCGCAGGGAGATGAAGTTCAGCGTGTTGGTGGAGGTGGACCGCCCCTCGGGTGTGAGGCTGGCCAGCACGCCGGCCGCGTTGTTGCCGCCGATGACGTACCTGCCGCTGTTCAGCGCCGCCTGCAGCGCGGGCAGGCTGACGAAGTTCTTCAGCGTGAGCTCGGTCGCCACGCGGGTGAGGCCGAGCGTGGCCTGCACGTCCCAGCCGGCAATGCCGCCGGACAGCTCGGCCACCAGGCGCTGCGACTGCGTGGACGTCTGCGAGCGCTGCGCCGGCAGGTCGCCGAACTCGTAGTCCACCGGGCTGCCGGTGGCCGGGTCGATGACGTTGGTGCCGTTGAGCGCCGTGGGCTGGGGGTTGGGGTGCTGGGGGCCGAAGTTGAAGGTGGTGATGCCGCCCTCGGGCGAGACCCAGTTCAGCAGGCCCACCTGCGTGGCGCGGCTGCCCAGCAGCGAGGCCGCGACCGACAGCGTCCAGTCCTGCGGCAGCAGGGCCGTCACCTTGCCGAGCAGGCTGTAGGTGCGGGTTTCGGGCGCCACCTGCAGCTCGGGGTTGGCCACCAGGCCCAGGTCTTCGCCGCCGTAGCGGGTCCAGTCGGAGCCGCCCAGCGCCGGCCGCTCGCTGAGCAGCACGCTGCCCTGGCGGCGCAAACCCGCGCTGAGATAACCCGCCACGCCGTCGCGCGCGAGGTCGCCGAAACCGCGGATGCCCGACACCTTCACCATGCGCCCGTCGCCGCGCGACGAGCTGCCCACCTCGGCCTGCAGCGCCGTGCCCTCGTGGCTGCGCTTGAGGATGACGTTGACCACGCCGGCCATGGCGTCCGAGCCGTAGATGGCGGAGGCGCCGTCCTTCAGCACCTCCACGCGCTCCACCGCCTCGACCGGGATGGAGGCGATGTCGACAAAGTCGCGCTGGCCGTCGTCGGGCAGCGGGTAGGAGGCCATGCGGTGGCCGTCGATGAGCACGAGGGTCGCACCCACCGTCAGGCCGCGCAGCGAGATGCCGCTGCCGCCGGCACCGAAGGCGCCGG
>Ga0114942_1000254_pt1 | contig 14854 bp, 16 predicted proteins | sample LowerColdCreek_FD_88674 | JGI IMG/M metagenome (GOLD analysis project Ga0114942, IMG submission 88674) | Groundwater microbial communities from Cold Creek, Nevada to study Microbial Dark Matter (Phase II) - Lower Cold Creek | ecosystem: Environmental > Aquatic > Deep subsurface > Groundwater ... | reverse complement strand
CAAACCAACCGCCGCGTGGAAGTGCTGATCACCGCCTCCCGCTGACCCGGGGGTACGCCAACGCACCGACGCGGCACGCGCCATCGGTCACAAGGGAGCTTCACCAGGAGACCGCCATGCACCAACGTCCATCGCACCGCAGCCAGGCCAAGGCCGGCAGTGCGCCGCGCCACAGCGCCACGGGTGCGCCCAAGCCCAGCACGAAGAGGCCCGCACTGAGCCAGGTGGGCGCCCCCACGCGTGCCGTGGGCACCCGGTGGTGCGCCGCGTGCCAGGCCTTGAACGGCGCCATGCCGTGCAGCACCCAGCGGTGCAAGGCGTACTCCAGCCCCGTCCACACCGCCCCGCCGGCCAGCACCCACAAGCCCAGCCAGGGCGAACCGCCGAACGCCATCAAGGCCGTGGCCAGCGCCGCACAGGCCACGCCGTAGAACGCGAAGTCGAACCAGTAGGCCCAAGGGCCGTGAGACAGCCATCGCGGGTTGGCGGGCAGGGGCAGGGCAGGGGGCATGCCGCCTTGTAGGGCGGTCGGGGCCCGGCGTCGGTGCGCTGTGCCACGCGAAGGAGGCTTCGGTATGGCAGCGCACCGACGCGGTCTGCGCCGTCGGGCACAACGGAGCTTCACCAGGAGACCGCCATGCACCAACGTCCATCGCACCGCAGCCAGGCCGCCGTTCCGCACCCAGCGGTCCGCCCAGCCGCCCCCTTGCCCACGCCGCCGCGCCCCGAGCGCGACTTCACCGCCGAGGGCGCACCGCCCCCCGGCATGGTGGCCACCACCGTGCCCGAGGTGGCGACGAAGACCCCCACGGACGCCCCCACGGCGGGCTGCTGCGGCCCCGACAAGCCGCGCAAAGCCGCCAAGCCCGCCCCCTGAACCGATGCCTCACCTCATGAACTTGGAGACCGCCATGCACACCCCCAACCCCCACCGCCACGCTCCGATCTGGCGCTGGACGCTCAGCCTGGGCCTGGCCCTGGCGGCGGCCCCGGCGTGGTCGCAAATCACCGTGTACGACCACCCCAACTTCGAGGGCCGCGCCGTCACCACCCAAAGCGCCTTGAACAACCTCAACCGAAGCGGCCTGAACAACCGGGCCTCCTCGGCCGTGGTGCGCAGCCAGCGCTGGGAGATCTGCGACGGCCCCGGCTACCAAGGCCGCTGCACCGTGCTGCGGCCCGGCCAGTACCCCTCGCTGGAGGCCATGGGCTTGGACGACCGCATTTCCTCGGTGCGCGCCGTGCCGCGCCAGCGGCGTGACAACGACCTGAACTACGCGCCGCCGCCCATGGTGGTGGGCGACTACCGCCGCCGCGGGGGCGAGCGCCTCTACCAGGCCCAGGTGATGGACGCCCGCGCCGTGTTCGGCGACAGCGGACAGCGCTGCTGGATCGACCGCGAGCAGGTGCGAGACGACGAACGCCGCGACAACCGCGTGCCGGGCGCCATGCTGGGCGCCGTCATCGGCGGCATCTTGGGTCACCAGGTCGGCGGGGGCTCCGGCCGCGACCTGGCCACCGTCGGTGGCGTGGTGGCCGGTGCCGTGGTGGGCAGCAACCTGGCGCGCGACCGCGACGGCAACGCAGTGGTGACCCGCGACGTGCAGCGCTGCGCCAACCGCCCCGGTGGCGGACAGCTGGCGTACTGGGACGTGAGCTACGAATTCCGGGGTCGCACCCACCAGGTGCAGCTGGCCACCCAGCCGGGCAACACCATCACCGTCAACGCCCGCGGCGAACCCCGGGCTTGATGCGTTGACGGCGGCGGCGCTGCGGTGCCGCCGCCGTCACGCCTTCAGTCCTCGATCACGAGCTGCACCGCCGTGCCGTCCGGCAGCTGGCGGATGCGCTCCAGCAGCTGCCCCGTGGCCGCGAAGTGCCACGCGGCCGACACCACCCGCACGTTCTCGGCGCGGTAGCTGCCTTCTTGGAACACCGGCAGCACGGTGAAGGTGTAGCAGTCCTCCGGCCCCAAGGCCTTGCCCTGGGCCAGCAGCACGTCCACCAGGCCGGGCAAGAACCACTCGTCGGCTTGCTCGCCCTCCAGCAGGGCCACGAAGTCCTCGCGCGCATCGGCCACCAACTCCAAGCTGCCGGTGGCCGTGCTCAACCACCACACGCTGCCGGCCGCCAACTCCACGAACACGTCCCCCAAGGCCGACACCAGGAGCAGCGTCCAGTCGTCGCCCAGCTTCCAGCGCCAGTGCGTGCGCAAGGCCGCCAGCGCGGCCGGCGAGGGGCGAACGGTGACCTGCGACCAGCTGGGCATGGGCCTGGGCCGGGTTCCCGGTCAGCGCGAGATCTTGCGATCGATCTTGTCCAACACGCCGGCGCGGAAGGTCAACACCGTCAGCGTTTGGGGGTCCCGCGGGTGCGGGAAGTAGGTCCAGGTTTTCTCTTCGGGCTGGCCCTTCACCGACTTCACGATGGCCTCGTGGTCCGGCTTGCCGATCTTGACGATCACCTCGCCCTCGCCCATGCCCACGCTCAAAAAGCTGCGGTCGCGCGCGTCCACGGCCCACACCAGGGCGGTGGACAGCATCAGCAGCCACGCCAACAACCCAGATTTCCATTGCCGCATCTAGGGCTCCTTGTTGAATGGGCGGGGCGGTCGCGCCCCGCGTTCAGCGTGTCAGGTGCGCTCGTCACCCACGAAGCGGTACACGGCCGCGCCCAGCACGGCGCCGGCGATGGGCGCCACCCAAAACAGCCACAGCTGCTGCACCGCCCAGCCGCCCGCGTACAGCGCCACACCGGCACTGCGCGCCGGGTTGACCGAGGTGTTGGTCACCGGGATGCTGATGAGGTGAATCAAGGTCAGGGCCAGGCCGATGGCGATGGGCGCAAAGCCGGCCGGCGCACGGCGGTCGGTGGCGCCCAAGATGACGATCAGGAAAAAGGCGGTCATCACCACCTCGGTCACCAGGGCCGCCGTCAGCGAATAGCCGCCCGGCGAGTGCGCGCCATAGCCGTTGGAGGCGAAGCCCTTCGTCACGTCAAAACCCGGCGCGCCGCTGGCGATCACGTACAGCACGCCGCCCGCGGCGATGGCGCCCAGCACCTGCGCCACGATGTAAGGCAGCACGTCTTTGGCCGGGAAGCGGCCACCCGCCCAAAGGCCCACCGACACGGCCGGGTTCAGGTGGCAGCCCGAGATGTGCCCGATGGCAAAGGCCATGGTCAACACCGTCAGGCCGAAGGCCAGCGACACGCCGTGCAGGCCGATGCCCACCTCCGGAAAGCCCGCGGCCAGCACCGCGCTGCCGCATCCGCCCATCACGAGCCAAAAGGTGCCGAGGGCTTCGGCGCTGAGTTTTTTGATCATGGGGGGAGTCCTCCTTGGTTGGGAACAAATGGGGCGTCAGGACGCCAGCGGATCAGGCGCTGGCCAACAACCGGCTGAGGAGGGCCACGGCCGACCTCCACCAGGCCAGCCTGTTGCCTCCTGGCGCGGCCGATGCTAGTGCAGCCCTCAGCCCTTAGCCCTCAGGCCTGGCAGGTCTCGGCCCCTGGCGCTAGGCTCCCGCCCGGTGCAACGAACTGAAAGGCCTTGCCGATGACCGCCTGCCGCGCCCTTGGGGCCACCGCCGCCGCCTGGTTGATGGCCAGCGCTGCCTGCCTCGCCGCCCCGCCAGACGGGCCCTCGTTCAACTGCAAGGGCGTGGCGCCCGGCAGCATCGCCGCCCTGGTGTGCGGCGACGCCCAGCTGGCGGCGCTGGACCGGCAGCTGGCCGGCGTCTACGCCCAAGCGCGGCAAAAGGCCAAGAACGAGCGGCCGCCCACTTTGCAGGCCGAGCAGCGCGGCTGGGTCAAGGGCCGCGACGACTGCTGGAAGGCCGGCGACGAGCGTGCCGCTTGCGTGGCGCAAAGCTACCGGCGCCGCACCGCCGAGTTGCAGGCCCGGTACCGCCTGGTCCCCGCTCGCGGCCCCGTGCGCTGGGCCTGCGACGGCAACGCGGCCCACGAACTGGTGGTCACCTTTTTCGACACCGAGCCCGCCAGCCTGCTGGCCGAGCGGGGCGACAGCCAGTCGCTCATGTTCCAAGTGCCCGCCGCCAGCGGCACCCAGTACGAGGGCCGCAACGAGCGCTACTGGGAACACCAGGGCGAGGTGACCCTGCGCTGGGGCTACGGCGCGCCGGAGCTGCGTTGCAAGCCGCAGTGACCCCGACCGCCGACGCCCCAGCCCTCAGGGGCGGATCGGCACCCAGGTCAGGATGCCGCCGTCGGCCATCAGGCTGAGGTGCAAGCGGCCGTTGCGCAGCAGCCAGCTGCGCACGTAAGGCAGCTGGCGCAGCACGGTGGGCTCCAATGAATCAGGGCCACAGGCGGCGCGCGTGCTGGCCATGGCCCCGAACTGCAAGCCGCCCGAGTTCGCACCGGAAGCCGCCACGCTGCTGTCGAAGCCGGCTGTGCCGCGGTTGCAATCCAGGCGCAAGGCGGCGCGGCCGTCGAGCCCGAAATGCAGTTCGATGTCCCGCCCTTGGGCCGGCGCGCGGGGCGGCTGGGCGTCGTCCATCGATTCGATGCGGACCAAGCGCCATTGGGTGCCGCTCAACGGGGGGGCTGCCCCGGGCCTGGGGTCGGTCTGGGCGTTGACCGGCGACAGCGCCGGCCCCAGCAGCAGGGCGGCCAGGGTGGCCAGGGTGGCCAGGGTGGCCAGGGCGGGCATGGCGGGCATGGCGGGCATGGCGGGCCAGAGGGTCTTCACGGCGTGCTCCGGCTTGGGGTGACGGTGCGGGGCAGGTTAGCGCAGCGCTTATGCGCTGGAGACATGAGCAAAGACGAATCCATTCGTTTTGCAGAAGTTCACCGATCGCCACACTGCCGGTTTTGCACGCGATTCGGGCCATGAACTTCCAACAACTGCGCTCGGTGCGCGAAACCGTGCGCCAAGGCTTCAACCTCACCACGGTGTCCGAAGTGCTGCACACCTCGCAGCCCGGCGTGAGCCGCCAGCTCAAGGAGTTGGAGGACGAACTGGGCGTGGAGCTCTTCATCCGCGCCGGGCGGCGCTTCTTGGGCCTGACGCCCCCGGGCGAGGTCGCATTGCCCATCATCGAGCGCCTGCTGCAAGACGCCGAGAACCTCAAGCGCGTGGGCGACGACTTCGCCACCCGCAACACCGGCACCCTCACGGTGGCTGCCACGCACACCCAAGCCCGCTACGCGCTGCCCCCAGCGGTGCGCGACTTCCTGGACCAGCACCCGCAGGTGACGCTGCACCTTCAGCAGGGCTCGCCCCGGCAAATTGCCGAATGGGTGCTCAAGGGCCAGGCCGACCTGGGCATCGCCACCGAGGCCTTGACCGACTACCCCGAGCTGGTGACCTTGCCCTGCTACCGCTGGACCCACGTGGTGGTGGTGCCGCCCGCGCACCCGCTGGCGGCTGCCCAGGCCCGCGGCGAGCCCCTGACCCTGGCGCAGTTGGCGCGCTTCCCCCTGGTGACCTACGAGCAGGGCTACACCGGCCGCAGCCACATCGACGAGGCCTTCCAGCGCGAGGGCCTGGCGTTCGACGTGGTGCTGTCCGCCATGGACGCGGACGTGATCAAGACCTACGTGGACCTGGGCATCGGCGTGGGCGTGGTGGCCTCGGTCGCCTTCGACGAAGACCGCGACCAGCACTTGGTGGCCATCGACGCGGGGCACCTGTTTGCGCTGAACACGACGCGGGTGGCGGTGAAGCGGCGGGCTTACCTGCGCAGCTTCGTGCTGGACTTCATCCAGACCTTTGCGCCGTCGTTGACCAAGGAGGTGGTGGTGGGGGCGATGGAGAGCAGGGCGGGGGAGGTGGTGGAGCTCTGAACCTGCCCTGTTCGGCTCGGTCGACGTGGGAGCCCGCAGGGGCTTCACCCCTGCACCCGACCCACTTTTGTCTTGGCAAAAGTGGGGAAAACCGCCCGCCCCGGCAGCCTTCGCCCCCGCCGTTGGCGGGGGTCCCCTGTGCTGCTCGCCAAGCCCGGCCCGCCCGGAACTCGCTGCATTCGCTCCGCTCATTTCGCTCAAACAACCGGGCGGAGTCAGTTCACGAAGCGCGCTGACGCGCGCGCCGGGCTCGGCTGCGCTGCTCGGCTCGTCAAACGGGGCGAACAGCCGAACAGCCAACAGCCGGGAAACGGAGCGGCTGGCTGAAGTCCGGGCTGTTCGGTATTTGGCTGTTGGCTGTTCGGCTGTTCCGGCTGTTGCCCCGTTCGTAGGCGCCGAGCAGCGCAGTGCAGGGGGGCGCGCGCGAAGCGCGCTTCAAGCTCTGACCCGGGATTGCTGTCTGACCGCAGTGAGCGCAGCGAACGCAGGGAGTTCAATCCCGAGCCCCCCGGAACGAGCAGCGCAGGGAATCCTGGCCGCAGGCCAGGACGCTGAAGCCGGGGCAGGCGCTTTTCCCCCCTTTTGGCAAGACAAAAGGGGGTCGGGGTGCAGGGGCGAAGCGCCCTGCGGGCTGTCTCGCACCGCGCGAGCCTCGAACCAGGAGCACCCCCCATGTTCCTGACCCACCTCCTCCTCCGCAACGCCTTCCGCCACCCCCTACGCAGCCTCCTCACCCTCCTCGGCCTGGTCGTCGCCATCGCCGCCTTCGGCCTGCTGCGCACGGTCAACGAAGCCTGGTACGCCGGCGTGCAGGCCAGCTCGGCCACGCGCCTGATCGCGCGCAACGCCACCAGCCTGACCTTCGTGCTGCCCATCAGCTACGCGCAGCGCATCCGCGGGGTCGACGGGGTCAGCAGCGTGTCTTGGGCCAATTGGTTCGGCGGCATCTACCAAACCGAGCGCAACTTCTTTCCGCAGTTCGGCGTGGACCCCGCCAGCTACCTCAAGCTCTACCCCGAGTACCTGCTGACCGACGACGAGAAGCTGGCCTTCGTCAAAGACCGCCAAGGCGCCGTCGTCGGCCGCAAACTGGCCAACCAATACGGCTGGAAGCTGGGCGACACCGTGCCCATCCGCGGCACCATCTACCCCGGCACCTGGAACTTCACCATCCGCGGCATTTGGGATGGGCGCGACGCCAAGACCGACGAGAACCAGATGCTGTTCCATTGGCAGCTGCTGAACGAGTCGATCAAGAAGCGCTTTCCCAAACGCGGCGACGCGGTCGGCGTGTTCATCGTCGGCATCGACGACCCCTCGCAGGCCGCCGCCGTGGCCGGCCGCGTGGACGCGATGTTCAAGAACTCCCTGGCCGAGAGCCTGACCGAGACCGAGTCGGCCTTCCAGCTCAGCTTCGTGTCCATGAGCGAGGCCATCCTCGTGGCCATCGAGGCGGTGAGCTACATCGTCGTGCTCATCATCCTGGCGGTGATGGCCAACACCATGACCATGACGGCGCGCGAGCGACTGGCCGAGTACGCCACGCTCAAGGCCCTGGGCTTCGGCCCCGGCTTCGTGGCCCGATTGCTGCTGGGTGAAAGCCTGCTCATCGCCGCACTGGGCGGGGCGCTGGGCATCGCCGTCAGCTTCCCCATCGCCGCGGCCTTCGCCTCGGTGGTGGGCAGCGTGCTGCCGGTGTTCGAGATCTCGGCCACGACCCTCGCACTGCAGGCGGGCGCCGCGCTGGCCGTGGGCCTCGTCGCCGCCGCTTGGCCGGCCTGGCAGATGGGCCGCATCGACATCGTCAACGGCCTGCGGCATGTCGCCTGACCCGGTCGCCCCATGAAGCAGCTGCCCTGGTCCTACATCGCCCGCAACCTTTGGGTGCGGCGCGTCACCACGGCACTCACGGCCTTGGGTCTGGGCCTGGTGGTTTACGTGTTCGCCACCGTGCTGATGATGAGCGAGGGCATCAAGGCCACGCTGGTGGCCACCGGCAACCCGGACAACCTGCTGGCCCTGCGCAAGGGCGCGGGTGCTGAGATCAACTCTGGCGTCAGCCGCGACCAAGCCGCCATCCTCGGCAGCCTGCCCGGTGTGGCCACGGCGGCCGACGGCCGCCTGCTGCTCAGCTACGAGCCCGTGGTGCTCAACAACCTGCCCAAGCGCGCCACCGGCAAGCCCAGCAACGTGAGCGTGCGCGGCACCTCCGACCTCGGTCTGGCCCTGCGGCCGCAGGTCAAACTGGTGGCTGGCCGCATGTTCCGGCCGGGCAGCAGCGAGTTGGTCGCCGGCCAGGCCACGGCCCGCGGCTTCACCGGCGCGGGCTTGGGTGAAACGCTGCGCTTCGCCGGCCGGGACTGGACCGTGGTCGGCGTGTTCGACGCCGGCAACAGCGGCTTCGACAGCGAGCTGTGGGGCGACAGCGAGCAAATGATGCAAGCCTTCCGCCGCCTGCAGGCCAGCAGCGTGGTGCTGCGCCTGAGCGACCCGACCCAGGCCGAGGCCTTCATCCAGCGCGCCGCCGCCGACCCCCGCCTGACGCTCGACCTCAAGCCCGAGCGCCAGTTCTACGAAGAGCAAAGCCAGGCCTTGGCCACCTTCATCCGCTACTTGGGCCTGGCGCTGTCCATCATCTTCAGCATCGGCGCGGTGGTGGGGGCCATGATCACCATGTTCGCCGCCGTGGCCAGCCGCACGGGCGAGATCGCCACCCTCCGCGCCCTGGGCTTCCGCCGCCCGGCCGTTCTTTGGGCCTTCTTGGCCGAAAGCCTGCTGCTCAGCCTCGTGGGCGGCTTGCTCGGCCTGGCCGGAGCGGCGCTGATGCAGGGCGTGAACATCAGCACCACCAACTTCCAAACCTTCAGCGAGGTGGCCTTCCGCTTCGTGATGACCCCGCCAATCGTGTCGCAAACCCTGCTGTTCGCGCTGCTGATGGGCCTGGTCGGCGGTTTCCTGCCCGCCTGGCGCGCGGCCCGATTGAACATCGTCGACGGCCTGCGGGCCCAGTAACCTACCCACCTCCAGGAGCCCCCCATGAAGCGCACCCTCACTTCCCGATTCAGCGCCCGTTTCAGCACCACCGTCGGCGCCATCGCCCTCGGCTTCAGCCTCTTCGCCAGCGCCCACGCCAAGACCGAGTGCCCGCCCGTCCCGCAAGCGCCAACGCAGGCGCAGCTGGCCGATGGCATGAAAAACGCCAAGGACCGTGGCGCGCTGTGGACGATCGCCAAGGACGGCCGCACCAGCTACCTCTTCGGCACCCTGCACGTGGGCCAGATGGCCTGGGCCTTTCCCGGCCCCAAGCTGACCCAAGCCCTGCGCGAAACCCAGGTGCTGGCCGTCGAGGTCGACATCACCGCCCCCAGCACCCAGGCCGAGATGCAGACCGCCATGGGCCAAGCCGCCAAGCTCGAACTGAGCGAAAAGGACCAGGCCCGTCTGGACGCCCAGGCCGACGCCGCCTGCATTCCACGCGCCGCGCTCGCATCGCTGCACCCGGTCATGCAAGCCATCACCTACGTGGTCCTGTCCGGCCGCCACGACGGCCTGGATGCCGCCTACGGCCAAGAACCGAACCTGATCGGCTTCGCCCGTGCGCAGCAGCGCCCCATCGTGTCGCTGGAGTCCATCGCCTCCCAAATGGCCGTGCTGCTGCCCAAGGACGTGGCAGCCGCTCGCCAGAGCTTCGACCGCGTGCTCACCGACCTGGAAGCCGGCAAGAGCCGCGGCCAGTTGGCCCGCATCGGCAAGGCTTGGGAAACCGGCAACATGGACATGATCAGCTCGTTGGAAAAGCTCTGCGAATGCCAGCCCACCGACGAGGAACGGACCTTCACCAAGGTGCTGAACGACGACCGCAATCCGCACATCGCCCAGCGCATTGCCGAAGAGCACGCCAAAGGCAAGCCGGTGTTGGCGGCCGTGGGCTTGCTGCACATGACCGGGCCCAAGTCGCTGACCACGCTGCTGGCCGAGCAAGGCTTCGAGGTGAAGCGTGTCGCTTACTGACCGGGCTTTGGGCGGCTGCCGCCGCATCGGCGTGTTGATGGCCATGGCCTGGGCCCAGGCGGCCTGCAGTGCGCCGCCGGGCGACCTGGCGGCGCGCGAAGCCGCACAACGCCGTGCGCTCGACGCCGCCATCGGCAGCCCCCGCTGCGACAGCGACGCCCAGTGCTGGGCCGTCCCGGTCGGCGCCCGCCCTTGCGGCGGCGCGGAGTCTTACCTGCCGGCGTCTCGGCTCACGGCCGACGCCGGCAAGGTCCGCCAAGCCGCACTTGCCTTGGCAGGCACGCGAAGCGCACAGCACCAGGCATCTGGCCGCATGGGCATTTGCATGGTGCTGCCAGAGCCTGCAGCGCGCTGCGATGGCGCATCGCGCCGCTGTGTGCTGACCGCCGCCCAATAAGCCACCCGCCGGTCCAAGCGGTCAGCCGCAAACCGGCGGGCTCGATGGCCACGGGGTCGCCCGAGTTCGGTCGGCTGCACGTCGGCCGATGCGATCGGTTGGCCAGGCTGGCTCGGCCCCTGCCGGCGCAAGCTGGGCAGTGCCTTCGGCCTTGTGTCCATCGGCGCATGGGCCCCGCCATCTGGCCAAGGTCGAACCCAGTGGTGCTTGGCCCCAACTCTTGCATGCAAAGCGCGCCAGTGGCGCTGCGGACAATGTGGCATTTGGAGATCGCGGGAGCGCCTTGCTCGGCTGGGCGCTCAGGCGCTGATGTGCCAAGGCCCCGATCTGCAAAGCAAACGGGCTCCGGAAAAACAAAAAAAGGGGCGCCTGAGCGCCCCTTTGTGTCTACCGACGACCTGAAGATCAGGCAGCCTTGCGGCGGCGGGCAGCGAAGCCCAAACCAGCCAGGCCCAAGCCGGCGAGGGCCAGGATGCCAGGTTCCGACACTTCGATCGCACGCGCGGTGATGCGGAAGCCGAAAGGAACGTTGGTGATCGCGTTTTCTTCGGTGGTGAAGCCAACGCAACCCGCGGCCAAGCCAGCTTCGGTGCAAGCTGCCGTCGGCAGGACTTCAAAGTCGCCCAGGTTCAGCGGGAACACCGTCAGGGTGTACAGGTAACCGTCGAACTCGAACTGCTCAGCACCGGCCACTTGGCCCGGGTTGGCCAGCACGAACAGGTCGCGGCAAGGCGTGGTGCTGACGACCGAGCAGGTGCCGGTTTGGTTCAGCGTTTCGACGAACTTGATGTCGATGTTCTGAACCCGGTTGAAGCCAGGCAGCGCATCAGGCAGCAAAGGCGCCAGGAACAGCGTGGCCGACAGCGTCGAGTTCGAGAACGCGCCCTGGAAATTGGTGATGGGGCGGTTTTCGTGGGTCACGGTCACGCCAGCGGCCGGGGCAGCGTTGGTGTTGACAGTGCCTGCAGCCGGGTCGGTCACGATCAGCTTGGACTGACCTGCGCCGGTGCTGGTGCCCCACGACAGAGTTTGCGTGCCCACGCCGGTCACAGCGGCAGGGCCGCTGCCGTTGGCAGCCGACCATTGCGAGTTCAGGCTGTAGGACCACTGGGTGACCAAGGCAGCCGAGGCCGAGGTGCTCAGCGCGAGGGCCACGCCAGCGGCAGCCGTCAGCTTCAGGAATTTGCTCATAGTCGTCCTCCGACAAATTGGGTTAGGTGCAGGGTAGATAGCAAACCATGTGCCAGTTTGACGACTTGTCGGCGAATCTGTTTTAAATCAATGTGTTGCGGATGCGAACGGGGCCGCTGCGATGGGGTCAAAGCGGGTGCTGTAAAGCCTACCGACACGTTCCAGCGGAAGCATTTGTCGCTGGCCTGGCTTGTTTGTCTTCGCCCATGCAAATCGGGCCCCAAAGGGGCCCGATTGGATTCGCCAAGGGTGACCTGGGTCTCAGAAGGGGATGTCGTCGTCCATGTCGTCAAAACTGCTGGCCGGCTTGGGTGCCGGGGCAGGGCGTGGTGCCGCCTGGGGGCGCTGAGGGCGAGGTGCCGGTGCGTTGCCGCCGTGGTCCTCGTCTTGGCCGCGGCTGTAACCGCCACCACCGCCACCACCACCACCACCACCACCACCACCACCAGCCTCGTCACGCCCGCCCAGCAGCTGCATCTGCTCAGCGATCACTTCAGTCGTGTAGTTGTCTTTGCCGTCTTTGTCTTGCCACTTGCGCGTCTTCAGCCGGCCTTCGACGTACACCGGGCGGCCCTTCTTGAGGTACTCGCCGGCGATTTCGGCCAGGCGGTCGTAGAACACGACGCGGTGCCATTCGGTTTCTTCTTGGCGCTCGCCGCTGTCTTTCGACTTCCAGTTGCGGGTGGTGGCGATGCTGACGTTGCAAACCGCCGCGCCGCTGGGCGTGTAGCGCAGTTCTGGGTCGCGGCCCAGGTTGCCTAGAACGATGACTTTGTTGACCGATGCCATTGCGAGCTCCGCTGATCAGCGTAAATAGTGGGGCCGGGATGATACGGGGCAAGCCGGCGCGCAGCCACCCAAACAATGGGGGCATGCGCCCATTGCCCCAACCCGACTTCTCCCGCTTCTACAAGCACGACGAGCTGCTGGCCCTGCTGGACGGCTATGCGGCGGCCCGGCCCGAGTTGGTCGAGCGGCACGTGATCGGCCGAAGCTTTGAAGGTCGTGACATCGTGCTCTTGGCCGTGACCCACCGCGCCACGGGTCCCCATGCCGACAAGCCGGCGCTGTGGGTGGACGGCAACATCCACGCGGCCGAGTTGCTGGCCTCCACCGCGGTGCTGTTCTATTTGGATGCGCTGCTGTCGGCCTACGGGCAGGACGAGGCCGTGACGCGTTTGCTGGACACGCGCACGGTGTACTTGGTGCCCAGGCTGAACCCCGATGGCGCCGAACTGGCCCTGGCCGACCGGCCGCGCCACATCCGCAGCAGCACGCGCCGCTACCCGTTCGACGAGAGCCCGGTGAGCGGCTTGACGCCCGAGGACATCGATGGCGACGGGCGGATCTTGAGCATGCGGGTGCCCGACCCCCACGGCGGTTGGAAGGCCGACCCCCAAGATCCGCGACTGTTGGTGGCGCGTGAGCCTGGCGAGTTCGGCGGCACCTACTACCGGGTGATGCCCGAGGGGCTGATCCAAGGCTACGACGGCGTGCACATCACCGTGAACCCCGATGCCGAAGGCTTGGACCTGAACCGCAATTTCCCGTCGGAGTGGCGGCAGGAGTTCGAGCAGGTGGGCGCGGGCCCGTACCCGACCAGCGAGCCCGAGGTGCGCGCGATGGTCGACTTCATCGTCCAACACCCGAACATCGGCGCCGCGCTGAGCTACCACACGCACAGCGGGGTGATCCTGCGGCCCAGCACGGCGCGCAGCGACGACGACCTGCTGCCCGAAGACCTCTGGCACATCAAGCGACTGAGCGCGCTAGGCACGCAGCACACCGGCTTCCCGGCGGTCAGCAGCTGGCACGACTTCCGCTACCACCCCAAGGAAACCATTTCCGGCACCCAAAGCTGGCTGTACGAGCACCTGGGGGCCTTGTTTTGGGTGGTGGAGCTGTGGAGCCCCAACCGGGAGGCGGGCATCACGGGCTACCACTGGACCGATTGGTACCGCGAGCACCCGGCCGCCGACGACCGCAAGCTGCTGGCCTGGGCCGACACCCTGGGGCCCGACTCGGCCTTCGTGACGTGGCGGCCGTTCCAGCACCCGCAGTTGGGGGCGGTCGAGATTGGCGGGTGGGACCTGATGAACTTTTGGCGCAACCCGCCGCCGGCGTTCCGCAAGAAGGAGGTGGAGCGCTTCCCGGCCTGGATGAACCAAGTCGCGCTGAGCCTGCCCAAGCTGGAAGTGCTGCAGGCCGAGGCCGAGCCTTTGGGCGACGGCCACTGGCGGGTGCGGCTGGCGGTCGCCAACAGCGGCTACCTGCCCAGCACGGTGACGCTGCAGGCTGAGAAGCGGCAGGTGGTGAGGGGTGTGGTGTTCGAACTGGAAGACGCCCAGCACCCCGGGCGGCCTTTGAAGCTGGCGCCGGGGCAAAGCCCGCGGGTTCAGGGCGGTCAATTGGCGGGCCACGCGCCCAAGTCCAGCCCCCAGGCGTTCTTGCCCAACAAGGCCATCACGGGCGACCGTGCGCAGGTGCAGTGGCTGGTGGAGGCGCCCACGGGCACGGTGCTGCGCCTGCGGGCCCGGCATCCGCGGGCCGGGGTCGTTGAGGTGCAGCTGACTTTGGGCTGAGCGTGGGCTGACGACAATGGCGGCATGTCTGTGACGCCACAACCCGCCACCCGATGGGCCCTGTACCTTGACCTGATCCGCTGGGATCGGCCCGCGGGATGGCTGCTGCTGCTGTGGCCCACCTTGAGCGCGCTGTGGCTGGCGGCCGATGGCTTTCCGGGCTGGCATTTGCTGGCCGTCTTTGTGGCCGGCACGGTGCTGATGCGTTCGGCCGGCTGCTGCGTCAACGACGTGGCCGACCGCCACTTCGACCGCCACGTGCGGCGCACGGCCCAGCGGCCCGTCACGAGCGGCCGCGTGGGGGTCCGGGAGGCGCTGGGCGTGGGGGCTGGCTTGGCGCTGCTGGCCTTTGCCTGCGTCTTGACCACCAACCCACCGACCATCCTGATGAGCTTTGCCGCCTTGGCCGTGGCGGTGGCCTACCCCTACGCCAAACGCTGGGTGTCGATGCCGCAGGCGGTGCTGGGGGTGGCCTTCAGCTTCGGCATCCCCATGGCCTTCACGGCGGTGCAAGGCAGCGCTGAGTGGCGCTTGGGCGCGATTCCTGACGCGGTGCCCTGGCAGGCGTGGCTCTTGGTGGCCGCCAATCTGTGCTGGGTGCTGGCCTACGACACCGAGTACGCGATGGTGGACCGCGACGACGACCTCCAAATCGGCATCCGCACCAGCGCGATCACCCTGGGGCGCTGGGACGTGGCGGCGGTGGCCTTGTTCTACGTCCTGTTCTTGCTGGGGTGGACCTGGGCCGGCGTGCAACTGGGCCTGGGCCGCGGGTTCTTGATCGGCATGGCGGCGGCCGCGCTGCAAGCCGCGTGGCACGTGCGGCTCATCGCCGATCGATCCCGCGAGGGCTGCTTTCGGGCGT